>JACCDY011139112.1_pt1 | contig 10972 bp, 9 predicted proteins | sample 7446391 | NCBI WGS metagenome assembly JACCDY01 (sample SAMN15323451, study PRJNA562643) | freshwater metagenome | isolation source: river surface water | place: USA:Blue River Watershed | collected 2017-08-18
GCCCTTCGGAAAGCCCGCTCCAGGCGTAAGGATCCCCCGTGGATAAAATTGTCTCCACCCCATCCAACCGGAACCTCACCCGGTACCCATCCGGGGCCAGAGTCACATTGTGCACCCGGAAATCCAGCCACACTCTTCCCTCCGGATCGGGAAAGGCCGTGCCGTCCAAGGGCAGGTTCACCGTCAGGTAAGGATGATCGGGAGGTTGAAAATTGGAAAAGTCTTTGCGGCGAACGTAAAAATTTACCCGGGCACTGGCTTCCGGATCGGCCAACATTTTGCCGTCTGGCTTCACCGCCCACACCCGCAGGACATGGGCCCCCGGAGCCAGCCCGCGCAGGACCACCGGCTTCAGCTCATTGGCGTGTTCGATCGGCGATCCGTTGTCCAGCATCACGTGCAGTCGGTTCCCCCCCTCACCGATCGCATAGTTTTCCGCCCGCACAAAGACATCCACGGTTTCCCAAGGCATCACCTCGCCCTCCTGCGGCGATTCGACGACCACGTGCACCGGTTGCCCGGCATGGATCGGTGCCCCCGTGTGGGTCGGTGGCTTCACGGCACGCTCCGCCTTTCGCACCGGCTCGGCGTGGGGCTCGGCCGACCGCACCTCCTCCGGCACCGGTTCCGCCCGCCGCACGACTTCCTCCCCGGTCTGTCCCCGGAGAAGCCCGGCCGGGACCATGAGAGCCAGGCCCAAAAGGGGAAACGTCGCCTTCATTCTCGTGGTTCCGCAATCTTCATTAGCCCTTAAGCTTTTCCCCATCATGCCCGCCCTGCAACTCCCCGTTCCACTGGATCTCGCCGCCACCCTGCTGGGAGGGCAGTCCTTTTGCTGGAATGAGACGGCCCCGGGAGAGTTCCGCGGTTGGATCCGGAGTCAGCCCGTCACCCTTTCGGTCCGGCACGGCCGTCTCCTGTGGAACAATCCCCTCCTCCCTACCTCCGCCCTCCAACACTATCTCTGCCTCGACCTCGATCTCGACCCCCTCCTGCGCTCCGGCTCCGGAAAAGATCCGTGGCTGCCTCAGGCTCGGCAGGCCCATCCGGGACTTCGGCCCCTCCGGGAAGATCCTTGGGAGTGCTTGGCCAACTTCATCTGCTCCTCCCTCAAACAGATCGTCCAGATCCGTCAGATCAACGCCCGCCTCCGGCAAGCCTTCCGCAAAACGGCCGGGGATTTCCCCTCTCCTCCCCAGATGGCCCGCGCCGGGGAAAAAGCGCTGCGCGCCTGCCAACTCGGCTACCGCGCCAAACATCTTGCCGCCACCGCCAAGGTTCTGGCCCGCCAACCCGGGCTCCTCCACATCCCCGCCGGTTGGCCCACGGAACGGGCGGCGGAACATTTGGAACAGTTGCCCGGCGTCGGTCCGAAAATCTCCCGCTGTGTCCTGCTCTACGCTTACGGGAGGTGGGACGCCTTTCCGGTCGATGTCTGGGTTGCCCGCCTTGTGCGGGAACTTTATTTTCCGCGCCGTCGTCGCCCGCTTCCCCTGCCGGAACTGGAAGCTTGGTCGGAACAACAGTTCGGGCCGGCCCGCGGCCTCGCCCAGTTGGCGCTGTTCCACTGGTATCGCACCCGCCCCGGAGCACGTTCCCGTCGCTAAACCTCCGTCGTTCCCGCCTGCCGCAGGTAGTCGTCTGCCGCGCGGATCTGCCCCGCCTCGCCAAAAACAAACAGCTGGTCGCCGGCCTCCAGCCGTGTTTCCGGCCCGGGCGAGACTAAGTTTTTTCCCCTCCGCTCAATCGCCACGATCACGGCCCCGGTCCTTTGCCTCAGACTTGTCTCCGACAGGGTTTGCCCAATTAAGGCCGAGGTCGGATCAATCTGATGGACGTGCACCTTGGATTCCCCCGGCAGGTTCAACCCATCCTGGTCTGGCGGGGTTTCCCATGTCTCCCGGATCTTGGCCTGCCCTTGGGAATACAGATGCACCAGCCGTTTGCGCATCAGGACGGCCAAAAGGAAAAGTAAGGATCCCAGTCCCAGGAAAAGTTTCCCCATCGGCAGGAGCGGAGCGCTCAGCAGGATCAGGCTGAAGGCAAACACCACGTACCCCGCCCCGAGAAAAAGCGCCTGCGAAAGTTTTCTTCCCGGCCCGGGCCGGCCCTTCTCCTCGTCCCGGGGGAAAGCCATTTCCGAAACCAACACCCCAAGGGCATGAAACTTTCGCACCCATGCCACCACCACCGGCAAAGCCAGGACCGCCCCGGCCAGCCAAAACAGCGGCGAGCCCCATTCGGCGATGGCCAAGCGATCGGGAAAGCGGTCCCCATAGGTTCTCCACAGCGCCGCCGTTCCCAGCAGACAGGCTGCGATCAGAATCCACTGCAGAACCAGCTGCCCGATCAGCTTCCGCACAAACATCCAAGCCATCTGGTGCCGGTCCCTCGGGGTGAACGCCAGGCCCCGCAGCCAGGACTGGTAAGTTTTCCAAAAACCGGAAAACCATCCCGGTCCCTTCTCCTCCAGCCATGTGGCCGCCGGCCCGGATCCGGCAATGAGATAAGGGGTGGTCAGAGTGGTGGCGGCGGATACCAATATCGCAATCGAGTAGAGCCGGTCACTCGTCACCCCCAGGGTGACTCCCAGCCCCGCAATGATGAACGAGAACTCCCCGATCTGGGCCAGACTGAAACCCGCCCGCGTCGCCTTCCGCAGATCACATCCCCCCAGCAGGGCTCCCAGCGAACTGAACAGCACCTTTCCAGTGACCACCAAAAACGTGATCCAAATCACCTGCCCGAACCCGTCCTGCAAAAAGTCGAACTTGATGAGCATGCCGGAAGAAGTGAAGAAGATGGCGCTGAACACATCGCGGAGCGGCCCCACCAGCCGGTCGATCCTTTTCACCTCCCGAACCTCGGCTAGGACCGCCCCGGCCAAAAACGCCCCCAAGGCCACGCTGAAACCCAGCTTCTGGGAAAGAAGGGAGATTCCGAAGATCAGCCCGAGAACCGTGATCAGCAGCACCTCCTCCATCTCCGTCCGACTGGCCAACTGGATCAGCCGCGGCACCACCAAAAAACCGACCACCGCCACGCCGACCAGAAATGCCGTTAGCGAAAGCATCGTGCTGGAGGTCAACGCCAGCCCCATTTGCCCCGTGGTGCCAAGTTGGGTCAGGATTCCCAACATCGCCACCGCCAGGATGTCCTCCACGATCAGGATGCCGAACACCAGTCGGGAAAACTCCCGCCGCAATAGTCCCATCGTCTCCAGCGCCTTGGCGATGATCGTGGTGGAGGAGATGGAAAGAATGGCCCCCAGAAAAATGGCGTCCATCCGGCTCCAGCCCATCCACTTCCCCACCTCAAAGCCGACAAAGAACATACCGGCGATCTCCACCACCGCCGCCACCACCGCCGGGAAACCCACCTCCCTGAGTTTGCGGAAACTAAAATGCAGCCCGATGGAAAACATCAGCAGGATCACCCCCAGCTCGGAGAGCGTCTTGATCGCCTCCTCATCGGAAACCAGCGAGACCGGCGGCGTATTCGGGCCGATAAAGATACCGGCCAGGATATAGCCCAGCACCACCGGCTGGCGCAGCCGCTGGCAAAGAATCGTGGCCACGGCCGCCGCCGCCATCACCACCGCCAGGTCCTGAACCAGTTCCAATCCGTGCATCGCCGAAGACTCGCCGATTAAGATCTTTTCTTCAATCTACCATCGCATCGGCCTGCAGGCCTTGCCCGCCTTTTTTCAGATGGCTCGTTTACGATTACGTTTAACTTTACGATGCCTTACAACTATAAATTTTCATAAACCTAAACATAAACGTAAACGAACGCTTAAAAATCATCTGCCCTCGTTCTTTGACACTTACGATTTTGAATTTTATCCTCCACCTATGATTCAACTGACCGCTAATGCCGCCCGTCGGATCCGGGAACTCACCACCGGCCGGGACACCACCCAAGGGCTCCGTCTTTACATTGAAAAAGGCGGCTGCGCCGGGCTCTCCTACGGTATGGCTGTGGCTTCCGCCGAGCCCGGCGACCAGCGCCTCGAGCAGGAAGGCGCCCGCCTCTTCGTTGCCGCGGAAAGCGCTCCTCTGCTCGAAGCCTGCACCCTCGACTACGAGGAAGAGCTGACCCACACCGGCTTTAAAATCGTCAACCCCAAGGCCAAACAGACCTGCGGTTGCGGCACTTCGTTCGAGGCCTGACCGCTTGGCCGCTCCTTGGAGCCTCCGGGCCGCCCTGCGTCCGGGCTTTTTGGCGGTGCGGAAATATTACCGCGTCTTTCTCGTCTTCCAGTTTGTCGGAATCGCCCTCTACTTCGCCTACTTCCAGCTCCCGCCGATTCGCTCTGCCGTCGACGCTTTTTCCAATTGGAAGGATGCAGGCGGATTTTGGCTTTCTGCCCTTCTCACGGCGATGGCTGGAACCATCCTTCCCGAATCGGTCCGCACGATCGTCGGGCCGGACCGCTCTTGGAGCCTGGGTCGGTTAAAAAAAATGGGTTGGAACTTCGTCTTCTTCGGCACCGTCGGTCTGGAGGTGGATCTTTTTTACCACATCCTGGCTTGGTTTTTCGGATCGGGTCCGTCCTGGAGCATCATCCTGCCCAAGCTGGCCGTGGATTTTCTCGTCTATGTGCCGGTCGTCGCCATTCCCATCAGCGTCTCATACTTTCTCTGGCTGGAGCTGGACTGGTCGCCTCGTCAGATTCTCCGGGCCTGGAGCTGGTCCCTCTATCGCGACCGGGGCCTCCCCCTCCTCATTCCGGACTACTTCTATTGGGGCCCCCTCCTCCTGTTTCTTTATAGCCTCCCGCTAAACCTCCAGTTCCCTTTCTTTCTCCTCATTTTCTCCGGCTGGAGCCTCGCCTTCGTCTTCATCGGTTCCCATGGGCTCGAGTCTGGCCCCCGTCCGGCGGACAAATAGGGTTGGGTTCGGTATCGGTTCCCTTAAACTTTCCCGAATGTCCCGGCTGGTTTTCCTCCTCCTTCTACCCGTCTTTTTCTCCGCCTGCACCAAAGCCCCGCCGGTCGCCCGCGAGGATCATCCCCTCCCCGACGGCATCGACACCGCTCGGGTGGAGCCCGGTCGCCGGGGCGGTGTCTTTATCCAGTCCGTCCCCGGCGAACCCTCCACCTTCAACCCCCTCGTCTCGGAAGACGCCACTTCCGGAGGGTTTATCGGACTCTTCCTCGACTCCCTCACCCGCTACAACGCCGTCACCCAGGAAGTGGAACCCGGCCTCGCCTCCCGCTGGACGATCGCGCCCGACAACAAAACCTTCACCTTCTTTCTTCGCCCCGGCGTCCGCTGGTCGGACGGCGCCCCCTTCTCGGCCGATGACGTCCTCTTCACCTTCCAGGCCATTTACGACCCCCGCTACCCCAACCGCTCCGCTTTCGACCTTTCCGTCGACGGCAAGCCCTTCCGCGTGGAAAAAGTCGACGAGCTGACCGTCCGCATCACCACGCCGGAAATCTTCGCCCCGTTCCTCGAATACGTCGGTGGCGTCGGCATCCTGCCCCAACACCGTCTCGGATCCGCTTTCCATGACGGCACCCTTCAAAAAGCCTGGAACGTCAGCGTCGCCCAACACGCTCCGGAAACCCTCGTCGGTACCGGAGCTTTCCGCCTCCGCTCCTATCAGCCTGCCGAACGGATCGTGTTTGAAGCCAATCCCCACTACTGGCGGGCCGACTCCGCCGGCGTTCGCCTCCCCTACGTCGACTTCCTTGTCACCAAACTGGTCAAAGACATCAACGCCAGCACCCTTGCCTTCGCCACTGGCCAGACAGACGCGGAGGGCCTCTCGCCCGACAACGTGGCCTGGATCGAACGCTTTGCGAAGCGCTACGACTTCCTCGTCCACAACCGGGGCCCCTCTCCCAACACCGGCTTCGTCTGGTTCAACCAGAACCCCGGCCAGGACGCCTCCGGCAAACCGTTCGTCCAGCCCCACAAGCTCGCCTGGTTTACCGACCGCCGCTTCCGCCAGGCCATCTCCCATGGGATCGACCGGGAGGGCATCGTGAAAGGCGTCCTCTTCGGACGCGGCCAACCCCTGTGGGGCCCCGAAACCCCCGCCAACAAAAAGTGGTACAACCCCAACGTCACCCAGTACCCCTATAACCCCGCCCGGGCCCGCGCTCTCCTGGCCGAGGCTGGCTTTCGTTTGGGCGAGGACGGAAAACTCCGCGACGCCAAAGGGAACCTCGTCGAGTTCACCCTGAACTCTAATCAGGAGAACCAACTCCGCGTGAACATGGCCACCGTTTTCAAGGAGAACATGCGTGACCTCGGCATCACCGTGAACCTCGCGTTTCTTGATTTCGGCACCTTCGTCGGAAAAATCCAAGACTCCTTTGACTATGAGGCCGGTCTCCTTGGCCTCACCGGCGGCGGCGACCCCGCCGGTGGCATGTCTGTCTTCTCCTCCAAAGGCCGTCTGCACCAGTGGTACCCCAACCAGAAAACTCCCGCCACGCCCTGGGAAGCCCGAATCGATGAACTGATGTCCCTCCAGCTCCGCACGCTCGACTACGCCACCCGCCGAAAATATTTCGATGAGGTGCAAAAAATCATGAGCGATGAGACACCCTATATCTATCTCGTCACCGCCAACCCCTACGTCGGCCTCAAGGATCGCTGGAAAAACATCAAGATCCCGCCACTGGGTTCCCTCGTCTGGAACCTCGACGAACTCTGGACCGTCTTCACGCCATGACTGCCTTCATTCTCCGCCGTCTTGCCACCCTCGTGCCCATGCTCCTTGCCGTCACCCTGCTTGTCTTTGCCCTGATGAGCTTGGCCCCGGGAGATTTCCTCACCCCTGTAAAGGCCCAACGCGACATCAACCCCACCCTCATCGCCGAGCTCCAGAAATCCTTCGGCCTCGACCGCCCCTGGTACGAGCAATACCTCCGCTGGCTCGGCAACATCCTCCGCTTGGACTTCGGCTACTCCTGGACCTACAAGGTCCCCGTCGCCGAGCTCATCGCCCAACGTGCCCCCGCCACTATTCTCCTATCCCTTTGCTCTCTCGCCCTCGCGTGGGGCCTCGCCATCCCCCTCGCCGTCCTGGCTGCCGCCCGCCCGGGCGGCTGGATCGATAAGCTGACCTCCTCCGCCGCCTACTTCGCCCTCGCCATTCCGGAGTTCTTTCTCGCCCTGCTGGCCGTGTGGTTCGCGGCCCAGACCGGTTGGTTCCCCATTGGCGGGCTGACCTCGCTCGATCACGACTTCCTTCCTTTCGGCTCCCAACTCCTCGACATCGCCTGGCACCTCATTCTTCCCACCTTGGTCCTCGGTCTGGGCGGCGTCGCGGGCACTTTGCGCGTCCTCCGCGCCAACGTCCTCGATGTTCTTCGTGCGGAATACGTCACCGCCGCCCGCGCCAAAGGTCTTTCGGAGAAGGTCGTCCTCTTCCGCCACGTCCTCCGCAACGCCCTGAATCCCCTGCTCAGCACCATCGGCTACGCCTTTGCCGGACTGCTCAGCGGCTCGCTCCTTGTGGAGAATGTCATGAACTATCCCGGCCTCGGCCGGCTCGTCTACGAAGCCTTTATCCGCGAGGACCAGTTCGTCGTGCTCGGCTCCGTCATGGTCGGCTGCACGCTCCTTGTCATCGGTAACCTGATTTCCGACCTGGCCCTTGCCTGGTCCGACCCGAGGGTCCGTTATGGGCGCTGATCTGCTGCAGTCCCTTCTCCGGCGACCGGCGGGTCTGGTTTCCGCCATGCTTTTGCTCGCACTTTACGGTGCAGCCGCTTTCGCCCCTTTCCTTTCTCCCACGGTCCCTTCCGCCCAGGACCTCCAGCGAACTTACCATCCTCCCACGGCGCTGGTCTGGCAGGAGGGCCGTCTCTCCGTCCGCCTCTATCGGCTCGTAGATCCCTCGACCGCAACCTACGAGCCCCTTCCCGGCCAAGCCGCCCCCCTCCGGTGGTTTTCCGAGGGACCTTCCTACAAACTATTTGGTCTTCTCCCTTCCAAGACCCACCTCTTCACCGTCGAATCCCCCGCCGTTATCTATCTCCTGGGGAGCGATGCCACCGGTCGTGACGTCTTCACGCGGCTCCTTTACGGCGCCGGCATCTCTCTTGGCATCGGCCTGGTCGGGGTTTTTCTGACCAGCCTGCTCGGCCTCACCATCGGTGGCCTCGCCGGTTATCTGGGTGGTTGGGCCGACTCTCTCGCCATGCGGCTCACCGAGTTCCTGATGGCTGTGCCCGGCCTTTATCTTCTCCTCGCCCTCCGTGCTGCGCTTTCCTCCCGCTTTCCGTCCGATGCCACCTTTCTTCTGATCGTTGTCATCCTTTCCGCCCTGGGCTGGGCCGGCACCGCCCGGGTCGTCCGCGGTTTGGTTCTCTCCCTGCGTGAGAGACCTTTCATCCTCGCCGCCAACATTCTCGGCCAACGCCCCACCGTGATCCTCTTCCGCCACCTGCTCCCCAACACCTTCAGCTATCTGGTCGTGGCCGCCACCCTCAGCGTCCCCGGCTATATCCTCGGCGAGGCCGCCCTTAGCTTTCTCGGGCTGGGCATCCAGGAACCCTCCTCGTCCTGGGGGCTGATGCTCGGCCAGGCCCAGGACATCAAGATCTTCATGCTCAACTTCTGGTGGCTCCTCACCCCCGGAGCCGCCATTATTCTCACTGTGATCGCCTTCAACCTCCTCGGTGACGCCCTGCGCGACGCCGTCGACCCCCGCTTTCGCCTACCTGGGAAATGATTCTTAACCCCCACATCCCTTAACCCCTCTTATGCCCCTGTTAGACGTAAAAAATCTCACCGTAGAATTTTCATCGGGCGCCAAACCCGTCACGGCCGTCAACCACCTCTCTTTCGCTATCGAGCCCGGCGAAACCGTGGCCGTTGTGGGTGAAAGCGGTTCGGGCAAAACCACCGCTGCCCTCGCCCTCGCCCGTTTGACTCCTCCCGCCCCCGCCTGCTCCCTCTCTGGCCAGGCCCTTTGGGAAGACGGCACGGACCTTCTCTCCTGCCCGGGCGAAACCCTCCGCCAAGCCCGCGGCGGAAAACTGGCCTACATTTTTCAGGAGCCCTCCACTTCGCTGAATCCCGTTTTCTCGGTTGGCTTCCAGATCCGCGAGGCCCTCCAGCTCCACCAACCCGATCTCCCCGATTTCGACGCGGAAGTGGCCCGCCTTCTGCAGCTCATCGGCATTCGCGACCCCGAAAAGCGCGCCCGCGACTACCCCCATCAACTTTCCGGCGGCATGCAGCAGCGCGCCATGATCGCCATGGCCCTCGCCTGCAAACCCCGCCTTCTCGTTGCCGACGAGCCCACCACCGCCCTCGACGTCACGATCCAGGCGCAAATCCTCGATCTCCTCCGCGACCTCCGCAAACAGTTCGGCATGGCCGTCCTCCTCATCACCCACAACTTCGGCATCGTTGCCCACTTTGCCGACCGCGTCCTCGTCATGCTCGACGGTCGCCTCGTCGAACAAGGCCCAGTGAAGGAGATCCTGCGCGCCCCCCAGCACCCCTACACCAAGGCCCTTCTCGACTGCATTCCCCGCCTTGGCCAAAACCGCCAGCGCCTCGCCTCCATCGACCGCTCCGCCCTGGCCGCCAAATGAATTAAACATCTGAAATGCTTAATCCTTTAACCCCGATGCCTCCTCTCGTCGAAATCCGCCACTGCTCCGTCCATTTTCCGGTTCGGTCCGGCCTCCTGCAAAAACAGACCGGACTGGTCAAGGCACTCGACGACGTCTCCCTTAAAATCAACAAGGGCTCCACCCTCGGCCTCGTCGGCGAAAGCGGTTCCGGCAAGACCACCCTCGGCCGGGTCCTCGTCCGTCTGCAGGATCCCACCTCCGGCTCCGCCTTTTACGAGGGGCAGGAGATTACCGCCCTAAACGGATCCGGTCTCCGACCCTACCGCAAAAAGATCCAGATGGTCTTTCAGGACCCTTATAACTCCCTCAATCCCCGCCTTCGCATTGGCACCATCCTTGCGGAGCCGCTGGAGATCCATTTCCCGAAAATGTCCGCGTCCGATCGCTCTGCCCGCGTGGCCGAACTTCTCAAGCTGGTCGGCCTCGACCCCACCCACGCCCGCCGTTTCCCCCACGAGTTCAGCGGGGGTCAGCGCCAACGCATCGGCATCGCCCGGGCCCTCGCCGTCGAACCTGAATTCATCATCTGCGACGAGCCGGTCAGCGCTCTCGACGTTTCCGTCCAGGCCCAGATCGTCAATCTTCTCATGGATCTGCAGGAGCAGTTCGGCCTCACCTACCTCTTCATCGCCCATGACCTCGCCGTCATCGAGCACGTCAGCGACCAGATCGCCGTTCTGGAACATGGCAAACTCGTCGAGGAAGGCTCCGCCGAGCAGATCACCCACCACCCTTCCCACCCCTACACCCAACGCCTCCTCGCCTCCGTCCCCGCCCTTTAGCCTAAGTATAGGTTTAAGTTGATGTGAACTGTGGGGCCGATGAGTTCAGGCTGATTTCAACTTTCCACTTAAACTTAAACTAACCGTGTACGTCCTCGAAACCCGTCAGTTGACCACCGCGAAGCTTCCCCTCCCCAGCGCGGTCCTCAAACGCCCCGGCCAGCCTGCCATCCTTCAAGTCTACTCCCCGAAAATCATCCCCTTGCGGAAACTGCAAAGCCGGCTTCCGGGCCGAGTCCGTAAACTACGCCAGCGGAAAGCCTCCCCCTTCCATTTGCGTATCAGTTACGACCTGGACGTCACCAGCGACGCCCGTTTTCTTCCCAAAGACTTCAAGGGAATCCCACGTCTCCAGATTCGGGCTGGACCAGCGTTCGGCACCGGTGAACACGCCACCACCCGTCTTTGCCTCCGCTATGTCGTCCAGTTCATGCGGAAACACGGCTCCCGCCTAAAATCCTGCCGGGTGCTCGATCTCGGCTGTGGCACCGGCGTCCTCGCCCTCGCCGCCGCCCGGCTCGGCGCCAAAGTCGAGGGCTGGGATAATGATCCCGTGGCCGTTACGGAGGCCCAAAGGAA
>JACCDY010255987.1_pt1 | contig 10971 bp, 10 predicted proteins | sample 7446391 | NCBI WGS metagenome assembly JACCDY01 (sample SAMN15323451, study PRJNA562643) | freshwater metagenome | isolation source: river surface water | place: USA:Blue River Watershed | collected 2017-08-18
GCAGCGACATCGCGCAGGTCTTGTGCATTTTTGAAGGTCAAGATGCCGGAAAACGAGATGTAAAGCCCAAGGTCCAAGCCTGCACGGGCCACGTCTGCAGTTTCGGTGAAGCAATGGAACACGCCCCCTGCACTGCCTGCTGAGCCGTCTTCGCCCTGCTCTTTCAAAATAGCCACCGTGTCTGCGGAAGAGCTGCGGGTATGAATGACCAAAGGTAACTGCGTTTGTTGCGCAGCTTGGATATGAATGCGAAAACGTTCACGCTGCCATTCCATCTCAGCGACGGTGCGATCACCCAAGCGGTAATAGTCGAGGCCAGTTTCGCCAATGCCCACCACTTTGGGCAGTTTGGCACGGCTCAGCAGGTCGTCAAGCGTTGGTTCTTGCACACCTTCGTTGTCAGGGTGAACGCCCACAGTGGCCCAGAAATTGTCGAATTGGGTGGCTAAGCTGTGAACTTCCCCAAACCGCTCCAGCGTGGTGCTGATGACCAACGCTCGTGTGACTTGGGCTTTCGCCATCTCGTCGCGGATGGTGTGGATGTTTTCAACCAACTCAGGAAAATTGAGGTGGCAATGGGAATCGGTGAACATATGAAAAGGTCAATCGCATCAATCTTTGGCGCGCAAAGCAGTTTGCGCACGCGCCACCAAGGCCTCAAACATCAGGCCAGCGTTGTAGGGGTGTTCTGCGGTACGGGCCGAATCCATCAGGTCTTTGGACCATTGGGTCAGTGAATTGACTGTGCCCGCCACAGGCAAATCAGCCCCCATGAAGAAACGCGGCTCGCCGCCAGTACGCACCGCCAACAAGTCGTGACACAGCTTTTGCAGCATGGCAATGGCTTGTGAGGGCGTCGCGTCAGACACGGCTCCCACATCACCGCGCAGCACGGCTTTGGGCAAGCCCGCCCAGATGGTGGCTTTGAGCCCTGCACTGGCGAGGTCGCGTGCATCTTCAGGGCGTCCGCCTGCTGCGCGTAGCAACACGGCAGCATCCGTAGTGGGCACCCCTTGACGTTGCAGCCAACTCAAAGCCTCAGCCTCTGTAGGCCAAACCATGGTGTGAGTTTGGCAGCGGCTGCGGATGGTGGGCAACAGCTGGTGGGCGGCTTCGCTGGCCAGCACAAAGCGGCATTCACCGGGTGGCTCTTCGAGGGTTTTCAGGATGGTGTTGGCCGTCACATGGTTCATGCGCTCGGCGGGATACACAAACACCACTTTGGTGGAGCCGCCTGAGCGGGTTTGCTGTGAGAAGGCCACCATGTCACGCGCAGCCTCCACGCGAATTTCTTTGCTGGGCTTGCGTTTTTTGTCGTCGAGGTCTTTTTGGGTTTTCTCGTCCAAGGGCCAACTCAGGTCAAGCGCCAAGGTTTCAGGCATCAAAGTGCACAAGTCGGCATGGGTACGTACATCCACCGCGTGGCAACTGCGGCACTGGTAGCAAGCGCCTTGTGGTGTGGGGGCTTCACACAACCAAGCGCGTGCGAGTTCTAAACCCAGTGTGTATTGGCCCAAGCCCGACGGACCTTGCAGCAGCCAAGCATGGCCGCGACGCTCCAACAGCGTGGTGAGCTGGCCTTGAATCCAAGGACTTAAAACAGGGCGTTGGGACGGTGTGTCGGTCATGCGTTCAACCAACCGCGCTGCACAAAATGCACGTGCAACTGTTGCCACACGGCCTCGCGGGTTTGGGCTGCGTTCAGGCGGACAAAGCGCTGGACGTCGGCCTCGGCGCGTGCGGCATAGCCGTTGGAGACGTGCTGAAAAAACGCCACGGGCTGCGCTTCAAAACGATCTGGCACGCGGGCGCTGGCCAAACGCTCGGCCGCGATGGCGGGGTCGAGTTCGAACCACACGGTCACGTCGGGTTGGCGCAATCCCTCTGCCCTCCCCTGTACCCATTGTTCGAGTTGGTGCAACACCGCCAAATCAAAGCCACGGCCACCGCCTTGGTAGGCAAAGGTGGCGTCGGTGAAGCGGTCACACAGCACCACATCGCCTCGGGCCAAGGCGGGTTCAATCACTTGGTTCAGATGGTCACGGCGGGCGGCAAACACCAGCAGAGCTTCGGTCAGCGGGTCCATCGCGTCGTGTAGCACCAGTTCGCGCAGCTTTTCGGCCAAAGGCGTGCCACCGGGTTCGCGGGTGAGTGTGACTTGTCGACCTTGCGCTTTGAACGCCGCAGCCAATCCCTCGATGTGCGTGGATTTACCCGCGCCGTCGATGCCTTCAAAACTGATGAACAGACCTGTTTGTGTCATAACCCGCTATTTTGCCCGTTGATAGCGGTTGACGGCGGCGTTGTGCTCTTCGAGCGTGGCACTGAAGTAGCTCGTGCCATCGCCCTTGGCCACAAAGTACAGCGCGTTGCTAGGGGCTGGCTGCACCGCGGCTTTGAGCGCGTTGCGCCCAGGCATGGCGATGGGGGTGGGGGGCAAGCCTTTGCGGGTATAGGTGTTCCAAGGATGGTCGGTGCGCAGGTCCGCACGGCGCAGGTTGCCATCGAAGTTGTCGAACAAGCCGTAAATCACGGTCGGGTCGGTTTGCAGCGGCATGTCGATGGCCAATCGGTTGTGAAACACACGACTGATGGTGGTGCGATCGCTCTCGCGGCCTGTTTCCTTTTCGATGATGCTGGCCAAAATCAGCGCTTGGTCGATGTTCTTGACCTGAATGTCCGATTGGCGCTGGCCCCATGCGGCAGCCAGCTGTTTGGTCATGGCATTCGCCGCACGTTGCATGACGCGTAGTTCAGACGTGCCTTTGCCATAGGTATAGGTATCGGGGAAAAAGCGGCCTTCGGGGGCCACGCCAGGCATGCCCAGTTGGGCCATGATTTGTTCGTCGCTCAAGTCTTTGGCATCGTGCTTTAAGCCTTCGGCTTTGTTCAGCGCGACACGGAACTGGCGAAATGTCCAACCGTCAATCAGGGTGACCGCTTTGAGGCTCTCTTCTCCTCGGCTGAGTTTGCGCAGCAAATCAAGCGGCGTGTCGCCTTGGCTCAACTCATAGCTGCCTGCGCGCAGTTTGCGCGACTGACCACTGGCGCGAAAAAATGCATACAACAGCGTGGTGTTGACATCCACGCCAGCATCGACCACGGCTTGCGCAATGCCGCGCACAGGCGTTTGGGGGGCGATCGACACATCCACCACAGGTGTTTTCAACGGCAATTCACGCAAAGACCACCAAGCTGTGCCAGCGCCGGCCAACAAGGCCAAGAGCACTGTCATCCACACGATTCGTTTGAGGAGCCTCAACACAACCCTATTCCCGTCTTGTTAATACAAGCGGGCATGATAATTCACCCATGTCTGTGAATACGCTTCCCCCCTCTTTCGCTCTCAATGGCATCGCGCCTTTGCCCCACTTAGGCGTGATTCGCGCCGCAGGCGCCGATGCGGCCAGCTTTTTACACAACCAACTCACGAACGATGTGCTGTTGATGAAAGACGGTCAATGCCGTTTGGCTGCCTATTGCAACGCCAAGGGGCGCATGCAAGCGAGTTTTGTGTTTTACAAACGTTCGGCAGAAGAACTGTTACTGATTGGACGCCAAGACCTGTTGGCGCAAACCGTCAAACGCTTGTCGATGTTTGTCTTGCGTGCCAAGGTCAAGCTCACAGATGCCACGGCTGACTTTCAACTCTTGGGCTTGGCAGGTGATGCTTTGTCTGCCGCTCTCGGCAGCGTTGCTCCAGCTGCTTTGGCTCCATGGCAACGCATCGCGCTGAACGTGGGTGAGCAAATGGCTGACGTGCTTACGCTCTACCCTGCCCTCAACCAAGCCCGTGGTTTGTGGATTGCGCCAACCGGCGTAGCCTCACCAACAGGTCCAGCGCTCACGGCTGATCAGTGGCAAGTCGGCGAAGTCATGAGTGGCATTGCGTGGGTGGAACAAGCCACGTTCGAGGCCTTTGTGCCGCAAATGCTCAACTACGAATCTGTGGATGGCGTCAACTTTAAAAAGGGCTGCTACCCCGGGCAAGAGGTCGTGGCGCGCAGCCAGTTCCGGGGCACATTGAAGCGCCGTGCTTTCATTGCGCAAAGTGCAGTCCCCATGACTGCGGGACAAGAAGTGTTTTCAAGCTTGGATGCCACACAGCCGTGCGGCTTGGTCGCGCAAGCCGCCAGTGATGGGGGCAGTCATGTGGCGGTGCTTGAGTTGCAGTTGAGTGCAACTGAAGAAAACAGCAGCTTGCATTTCGGGGCTTCAGATGGCCCCGTGCTGGGCCTATTGCCGCTGCCGTATGCGCTGCGTGAGGATATTTAATTCAGGCGCGTCAACGTAGCGCTGGCTACACCAAACTCAACTGCATCTCAATATGCGGGATGCCAACTTCATCAAATGGTTCACCGATCGCCTTGAAGCCGTGTGCTGCGTAAAAAGGCTCGGCGCTGCGTTGCGCACTGAGGCGTACCTCTTTGTAAGCACGTTCACGGGCACAACGAATCAAGGCTTGTAGCAAGCGCGTCCCGTAGCCTTTGCCACGCTCGGTTTGCAACACGGCCATGCGCCCAACTTTGGCCGTCGTTGCATTGGGTTGCAGCAAACGGGCATTGCCCACGGGCTGGCCCTGCCCATCGAACAACACAGCGTGCAAGGCGGTGGCGTCATCGCTGTCCCACTCGTCTTCAGGCGCGATGCCTTGCTCATGCACAAACACGGCAGTGCGTACTGCTTGCGCAGCGGTTTGCATCAAGGGCCACTCGCCAATTTCGATGTAGGTCATGTGTGAGCTCACAAACCAAATGCGTGCCGCATGGCACGGGCTGCATCCATGTGAGCGGTCAAGGCTTCGGGGATCACGCGGCCCATTTGAATGAAGCTGTGCACCACGCCTTTGTAAATCTCAAGGTCGACAGGCACGCCGCTCAAGCGCAAGTGGTCCGCATACGCCACACCTTCGTCCACCAGCGGATCGCACTCGGCCAAGCCCAGCCATGCGGGGGCAACGCCAGTGACATCGGACAGCATGGGCGAAAAGCGTGGGTCTTGGCGGTCTGCCACTGTGCGCAGGTAGTGGCTGTAAAAGTAGTCGATGCTGGCTTTTTCGAGCAAGAAGCCTTTTTCAAAGGTATGGGTCGATGCCATGTGTTCGGGCGAGCACCCCGGGTAGAACATGAGTTGCAACTTCAAATCAATGCCTGCATCACGCGCGGCAATCGCTGTGGCTGCAGTGAGTGTTCCACCCGCGCTGTCACCGCCGATGGCGATGCGTGTCGTGTCTAGCCCTAGGCCCGTCGCGTTGTTCGAGAGCCATTGCAGCGCATCAAAGGCATCGTTGTGCGCCGTCGGAAAGGTGTGTTCGGGTGCAAGCCGATAGTCCAGCGACACCACGGCGCAGTGAGCCAAATGGGCCAAGTGTTTGCACAAAGCTTCGTGCGTTTCGGGGCTACCCACTGTGAACCCGCCGCCATGAAAGTACAACAACACAGGCAGATTGGGCTTGGCGTGCTCGGCCCACAGTTTGGCCCTGATCACGGCACCGTCGCGTGTGGGAATGTGCAGCGTGTCGTCACGCGCCATTTTTTGCGCGTTCACCTCCAAAACACCCGCGCCCAAGGCATAGGCTTGTTTGGCTTGTTCAGGCGTCAACAGCGCCATCGGTGGGCGGCCTGCTTTGGCAATGGCGTGAAGTACATCCCGCATGGCGGGGGTTAGCAAGCTTTGCGGGTTACGTGGGTGACTCATCGTTTGATGGCTCCTTAAAGTGGGTGTACCGCAGCCATAGAAGGATTGGCTAACCAATCAGTAAATTCCTGTGCCAATTGTTCGCTCGCACGGACAGCCTGTTGCCAAACCTTCACGCGCCCCTCAAAGTCAGAGGCATAGCGCACAAAGTCACTGCGGTCCGGCAGTTTGCCGTTGGGCAAGGTCTTCACCCACTCGGGGTTGGGGGCCAATACGATGGTGTTGTCTAAAAACGGGGTGGATGCATGCCGCCACTTGAGGGCTTTGTCTAGCCAGCCTGGCACCACGGCTTGTTGAAAGTGCGGGTACAGCACCAGACCTTTGTAGTTGAGGTGCAAGTGGTAGTCGGTGATGCCGCCATCCCAATACGCGCCGGTGGGCGCATCGGGAATGTCGTGCACGGCTTGCAGCACAAACGGGATGGAGCAACTGGCTTGCAGCGCGGCCATGAAGTTGCGCTCGTTCAAGGTCATGTGTTGGGTGGCAAAGTCAGTCGCATCAAACGGCAATGTCCCGCGGCTAGAAAACACCACGCGCTCTAGCCACGCACCCATGGCTTTGCGTTGCACGGCATTGCACAGGTATGCGCCCGCATAGCCCAAAGGCGTGAGCAGCGGGTGTTCGTGGTGCAAGATGTGTTTGCCACGTGAGGTCACCACATGCAGGCGGTAGCGCGGGTTGTTGAGAACTTCGCTCACATGGCCGCCATAAAACGCTTGCAGGGTTTGGCTGAATTCGTTGCTCACCTGTTTGGCGCTTGGACGCTTTTGGCCTTCGGGCACTTTGTAGTCTTGATGGATGTAGTCGTGCGACAGGCGCTCAAAGCCCTGCAAGGGGTTGTCCAAACACGCCGTAGCCATGCGCCACGCGCCGATGGATGCGCCCACCAAGTCGATGGACTGTGTGCTTTGCGGCAACCACTCGCCAAACAAAAAGCGATCAAGCGGGCGAAGGATCAAACCCTTAGGGCCTCCCGCTGCGGCGGGAATCACACCTACGTGTTCGGGCTTTAAACCATTGGCCTCAATGTGGGCCATGGCTTTGGGGCCAGCGTAGATGTGCAGGGCTTTCAAACGCAGGCCTTTTACTTTTTCAAACCTTGCAGCTTGGCAAAGGCGCTGGCCATGGCCGATCCCGCTGCTGCTTGCGGTGGTGCGGTGTAGCCGCTGCTGTAGCTGCCGCCACCTCGCTGGCGGTTATCGCGGCCTGCATGTTCAAAGCGGTTATCGCGTGGGCCATCGCGCTTGGCTGATGCGCCATCCATCTTCATGGTCAGGCTGATGCGTTTGCGCGCCACATCCACTTCGAGCACTTTGACCTTGATGATGTCGCCTGTCTTCACCACTTCGCGAGCGTCGGTGATGAATTTGTTGCTCAGTTGGCTCACGTGAATCAAGCCGTCTTGGTGGACACCCAAGTCGACAAACGCGCCAAAGGCGGCCACGTTGCTGACCGTGCCTTCAAGCACCATGTCGACCTTCAAGTCTTTGATGTCTTCCACGCCGTCTTGTAACTTGGCCACTTTGAAGTCGGGGCGTGGGTCACGGCCTGGCTTCTCAAGCTCGCTCAAGATGTCTTTGACGGTGATGACGCCCACGGTGTCGTTGGCAAACAGTTCGGGGCGCAGTGTTTTGAGCATGTCTGCACGGCCCATCAACTCAGCCACAGGCTTGCCTGTTTGGGCCATGATGCGCTCGACCACAGGGTAGGTTTCGGGGTGAACCGCCGTCATGTCGAGCGGGTTGTCGCCATCACGGATGCGCAAGAAGCCCGCGCTTTGTTCAAACGTTTTCGCACCCAAGCCTGTGACCTTGAGCAACTGCTGGCGGTTGGCAAAAGCGCCGTTGGCTTCGCGCCAACGCACCACGGCTTTGGCAGTGGTGGTGGACAGGCCAGACACGCGGGTGAGCAAAGGCACGCTGGCGGTGTTGAGGTCGACGCCCACCTTGTTCACGCAGTCTTCCACCACGGCTTCGAGGGTACGGGCGAGTTCGCTTTGGTTCACATCGTGTTGGTACTGACCCACGCCGATGGATTTGGGGTCGATCTTCACCAACTCGGCGAGAGGGTCTTGCAAGCGACGCGCAATGCTGGCCGCGCCACGCAGGCTCACGTCGACATCTGGCATTTCTTGGCTGGCGTATTCACTGGCGCTGTACACCGACGCACCGGCTTCGCTGACCACCACTTTGTCGATCACTTTGCTCGCGTCGTGTTTGGCCATCAACTTAATCAGCTCACCTGCCAATTTGTCTGTCTCACGACTGGCTGTGCCGTTGCCAATGGCAATCAGGTTCACGCCATGTTTTTCACACAACTTGGCCAAGGTGTAGAGCGAACCGTCCCAGTCTTTGCGGGGCTCGTGGGGGTACACGGTAGACGTTTCTACCAATTTGCCTGTGGCATCAACCACGGCCACTTTCACACCGGTGCGAATGCCGGGGTCGAGGCCCATCACCACGCGCGGGCCCGCAGGTGCAGCCAGCAACAAGTCGCGCAAGTTGTCGGCAAACACTTTGATGGCGACCTTCTCGGCTTCTTCGCGCAGACGCGTGAACAAGTCGCGCTCGGTAGAGAGGCTGAGCTTCACGCGCCACGTCCATGCCACGCATTTGCGAATCAGGTCGTCCCCTGCCCTGCTGGAATGGCTCCAGCCGAGGTGCAGAGCAATCTTGCCTTCGGCCAAGCTGGGCTTGCCGGGCTCGGGTTCGACGGGTAACACGAGTTTTGCATCCAGCATTTCCAGCGCACGGCCACGGAACACAGCCAAAGCACGGTGCGATGGCACGCGGCCAATGGGTTCGTCGTAATCAAAGTAGTCACGAAACTTCGCCACATCGGGGTTGTTTTCGTCTTTGCCTGCGGCCAGCTTGCTGCGAAACAAACCTTCAGCCCACAGCCATTCGCGCAGGCTTTGAACCAGCGAAGCATCCTCGGCCCAGCGCTCGCTCAGCAAATCACGCACACCGTCCAACACGGCGGCAACCGTCGAGAAGTCAGCCCCTTCAATTTTTCCAGCGGGCAAGATGAATGCTTCGGCTTCTGTGTTGGGGTTGAGTGTGGGGTCGGCAAACAGCTTGTCGGCAAGTGGCTCCAAGCCTGCCTCTTTGGCAATCATGCCCTTGGTGCGACGCTTGGGCTTGAACGGCAGATAAATGTCTTCCAGCTCCTGCTTAGTTGGCGCAGCTTCGATGGCTGCCAACAACTCAGGCGTGAGCTTGCCTTGTTCTTGAATGCTCTTGATCACCGCTGCGCGACGGTCTTCCAACTCGCGCAAGTAGCTCAGGCGCGCCTCGAGTTCGCGCAGTTGAATGTCGTCCAAACCACCGGTCACTTCTTTGCGGTAACGCGCAATAAACGGCACGGTAGCACCGCCGTCGAGCAGCTCAACGGCAGAGCGTACTTGGGCTTCAGAGATCTTGATTTCGTCCGCGAGTTGGCGGGTAATTTTTTGCATGTTTTCAGGAGGCTAAGTCGTCAAAGCGGGCAATTTTGCCCTAGCTAAGAACAGCTCTGAAAAACTAACTTCCGAGACTTTGCCTAGGTTGTGGTAAGCGTTTTTCCAGACATGACAAGGGGTTGCGGTATGCCAAGGCGGCGCCATTCGTCGCGCAGCGATGTAAGCCGTCTTGGCATACCGCAACCCCAGCCAACGAGGGGAAAAGTTAAATGCCAACAAACTCAGTCAGTAGACACCTCATGCAACTCAGTAGGCGCCGCATCCCGCTTGACGTACTTGAACGTCGCCGTCGCATGCGCACACACGTTCCCTTGCGCATCCAACAAGGTGCCCTCACAAAACGCCATGCTTCCCGTGCGGTGCATCAATCGCCCCTTGCCCGTCAGTTCCCCTTTGGCAGGCTGCATGAATGAGGTTTTCATCTCAATCGTGACCACGCCCATGCCTCGGTCCACACTGCGCGCGGCGCTGGCAAGGGTGACATCTAAAAACGTCATCACCGCCCCGCCATGCGTCACGTTGAACGAGTTCATGTGCTCGGGCTCAGGCGTGTAACGCAGCTCTGAGTAGCCGTCGTCGAAGAACACCAACTCAAAACCCAAATGGTCCACAAACGGAATGTAGGCGCCAAAGCTTTCTTGCATGATGCTCTCCTAGTGAGTTACAGAACCTCAAAGATACCAGCCGCACCCATGCCGCCGCCAATGCACATGGTCACGCACACACGCTTGGCGCCTCGGCGTTTGCCTTCAATCAAAGCGTGGCCCACCAAGCGTTGGCCGCTCACGCCGTAGGGATGTCCCACTGCAATGGCGCCACCATTGACATTCAGGCGGTCATCGGGAATGCCCAATTTGTCGCGGCAGTACAGCACTTGCACGGCAAAGGCTTCGTTCAATTCCCACAGGTCAATGTCGCCCACACTCAAGCCCAAACGCTTGAGTACTTTGGGCACGGCGTACACAGGGCCAATGCCCATTTCGTCTGGCTCGCAACCCGCCACGGCAAAGCCTAGGAAACGACCCAAAGGTTTCAAGCCGCGTTTGCTAGCGAGTTCTTCACTCATCACCACACACGCACCTGCACCGTCTGAAAACTGACTGGCGTTGCCGGCAGAAATCAAACCACCGGGCATGGCCGACTTGAGGTTGGCCAAAGCTTCTGCCGTCGAGCCTTCGCGGATGCCCTCGTCTTTACTGACGGTGACTTGCTTGGTGATAAGCCCCATCACTTTGTCAGCAATGCCAGCTTTGACAGTGATGGCGGCGATCTCGGCATCAAACAAACCACCTGACTGCGCTGCAAAAGCGCGCTGCTGGCTGAGTGCGCCGTAAGCATCCATGGCTTCGCGGCCAATGTTGTAACGCTTGGCCACGTTCTCGGCGGTTTGCAGCATGTTCCAGTAGATTCCTGGCTTCTTTTTGTTCAGCGCCAAGTCCATCAGCATGTGTTGGTTCATCTCCTGTTGCACGCACGAGATGCTTTCCACACCACCTGCCACATACACATCGCCCTCGCCCGCAATGATGCGTTGCGCGGCAGTGGCAATGGTTTGCAAACCCGATGAACAAAACCGGTTGATGGTCATGCCAGACACCGACACAGGGCAATCGGCCATGAGTGCGATTTGACGAGCAATGTTGGTGCCGGTTGCGCCTTCGGGCAGCGCACAACCCTTGGGGACGTCGTCCACCTCGGCGGCTTCAATGCCAGCACGTGCAATGGCGTGTTTGACGACGTGACCACCTAAGGTCGCGCCGTGGGTCATGTTGAAAGAGCCCCTCCAGCTTTTGGCAAGCGGTGTGCGGGCGGTA
>JACCDY011441083.1_pt1 | contig 10971 bp, 8 predicted proteins | sample 7446391 | NCBI WGS metagenome assembly JACCDY01 (sample SAMN15323451, study PRJNA562643) | freshwater metagenome | isolation source: river surface water | place: USA:Blue River Watershed | collected 2017-08-18
CCCACTTTGAAGCCCTCAAAGCCGCACGCACCGGCTGGCCGATGGTGGACGCGTGTGTGACCATGCTGCGTGAAACCGGATGGCTAAACTTTCGCATGCGCGCCATGCTGGTGTCGATAGCCGCCTACCCACTGTGGTTGCACTGGCGACCTGTGGGCGAATGGCTGGCCACGCAGTTTTTAGACTACGAACCCGGCATCCATTGGAGTCAGCTGCAAATGCAATCGGGCACCACGGGTATCAACACCACGCGCGTCTACAACCCCATCAAGCAAGCGCAAGACCACGATCCACATGGTCGCTTTGTGCGGCACTGGCTGCCCGCCATGCGACAGGTCCCCGACACCTGGCTGTTTGAACCTTGGCTCATGCCGCACACCATGCAGGCACACATCGGCGTGGTTGTGGGCGACGATTTGCCACGCCCCGTGGTGGATTTGGCCCAAGCCACACGCGAAGCCAAAGAACAATTGCACAGCCGTCGCCAAACCGATGAAGTGAAAGCTGCCAAAAAAGCGGTGGTCGACAAACACGCATCGCGCAAAAACTGGGGCACCCAAACGCGAACAACAGCACGCACACCCAAGCGAACACCACCACGCAAAGCCACACGCTCCTCGAACGACAACAGCCAAGCTGCCAAAGCGCAACTCGGTTTCGATTTTTAAAATATGACCCAACCACGCCAACGCCTCATCCTCATCTTGGGCGATCAGCTCGACGCAGACGCTTCTGCGTTGAGCGACTTCAACCCCGCCCATGACACGCTGTGGATGGCAGAGGTACTGGAAGAGTCCACGCACGTCCCCTCCTCTAAGCAACGCACCACGGTGTTCTTGAGTGCGATGCGCCACTTCGCCGAGGAACTCAAAGCGCATGGCTGGCCACTGCTCTACAGCCAACTGGACGACCCACACAACACAGGCACGCTGGCAGGCGAGTTGAGCAAAGCCATCGAACAACTAAAGCCGCAACAACTGGTGATGACCGCGCCCGGAGACTGGCGCGTGTTGCAAAGCCTACGCGCTGTGGCAAAGCAACACGACTTACCACTGGAGATCAAAGACGACACCCACTTCTTCAGCACCGTGCGTGACTTTGCAACGCATGCTGCAAAGCGCAAGCAATTGAGGTTGGAATATTTCTACCGTGAGATGCGGCAAAAGACTGGCCTCTTGATGGAAGGCCCAAAACCCATTGGCGGCCAATGGAACTTTGATGCCGACAACCGCGGCAGCTTTGGCAAACAAGGTCCAGGCCTGCTGCCTGCCCCCACACGCGTAGCGCCCGATGCCATCACCCAAGACGTGATGCGTTTGGTCAACGACAAGCTGGCCCACCACCCGGGCTCCATCACGCAATTTGGTTGGCCAATCACACGTGCGCAAGCTTTGGTCGCGCTGGATGAATTCATCACCCACCGCCTGCCGAGCTTTGGGCTGTACCAAGACGCGATGTGGGAAGGCGAAGTGTGGCTGTATCACTCACATCTCTCGTGCGCTTTGAATTTGAAGCTGCTCAACCCACGCGAAGTGCTGGCCGCGGCAGAGGCTGCTTTTCACAAAGGCCATGCACCACTGGAAGCGGTGGAAGGTTTTGTGCGTCAAATTTTGGGCTGGCGTGAATACGTGCGCGGCATTTACTGGACGCACATGCCCGAGTACGCCGAAGGCAATGCGCAGCAAGCACACGAACCCTTGCCTGAGTTTTATTGGAGTGGCGACACCGACATGGCCTGCCTGCGCGACGCCATCACACAAACCTTGCAACACGGCTATGCACACCACATCCAGCGCTTGATGGTGACGGGCCTATACGCCTTGCTCTTGGGTGTAGAGCCCAAGCAAGTGCACCAGTGGTACCTCGGCGTGTATGTGGATGCCGTGGAATGGGTGGAGCTTCCCAACACGCTGGGCATGAGCCAGTTCGCCGATGGCGGCCTGATGGCCAGCAAGCCCTATGTGGCCAGCGGCAAATACATTGACCGCATGAGCAACCATTGCAAGGACTGTCGCTTCGACCCCGCGCAAGCGACGGGAGACACCGCCTGCCCTTTCACAACCTTGTATTGGGACTACCTCAGAAGCCATGCCGACACACTGGCGAAAAACCCACGCATGCTGATGCAACTGAAAAACCTCAACCGTCTCTCACCCGAGCAGCGTGAGGCCATTGCCGCGCATGCACAAACACATCGCACTCAAGCTTGTGCCAAATAAAAAGCCCCCCCAAGCCTGAAAGCTTGGAGGGCTTAGATCAAGCGATGACTTGAAATTACTTCACGCTAGCCAATGCAGCATTCAGCGTTGCGCTGGGGCGCATGACCGCTTCGAGTTTCTTTGGATCAGGCATGTAGTAGCCACCGATGTCGACAGGCTTGCCTTGAACGGCATTGAGCTCGTCCACGATCTTCTTCTCGTTTTCAGTCAGCGTCTTGGCCAAAGGTGCGAACTTGGCAGCCAAGTCTTTGTCTTCGGTTTGTGCGGCCAACTCTTGGGCCCAGTACATGGCCAAGTAGAACTGGCTGCCACGGTTGTCGAGCTGACCTGTTTTAGGCGATGGGTTTTTGTTGGTGTCCAACAATTTACCGGTCGCTGCATCCAAGGTCTTGGCCAGCACTTTGGCGGCGGCGTTGTTGTTCTTCAGACCTAAGTCTTCGAACGACACGGCCAAAGCCAAGAACTCGCCCAGTGAATCCCAGCGCAAGTGGTTTTCTTCCACCAACTGTTGCACATGCTTGGGAGCAGAGCCGCCCGCGCCTGTTTCGTACATGCCGCCGCCGGCCATCAAAGGCACGATGGAGAGCATCTTGGCCGAGGTACCCAATTCCATGATGGGGAACAAGTCGGTGAGGTAGTCACGCAAGATGTTGCCAGTGGCGCTGATGGTGTCCAAGCCGCGAATGACGCGCTCGAGGGTGTAACGCATGGCGCGCACTTGGCTCATGATTTGGATGTCCAAACCATTGATGTCGTGCTCGTGCAGATACATCTTCACTTTGCGAATCAGTTGGGCTTCGTGTGGACGGTAAGAGTCCAACCAGAACACCACGGGCATGCCAGAGTTGCGTGCACGGTTGACAGCCAACTTCACCCAGTCACGGATGGCAGCGTCTTTGACTTGGCACATGCGCCAGATGTCACCAGCTTCCACGTTGTGGCTGAGCAACACTTCGCCGGTTTCGAGGTCGGTGATGTTGGCCACGCCGTCTTCTTGGATTTCAAACGTCTTGTCATGTGAACCGTACTCTTCGGCTTGTTGCGCCATCAAGCCCACGTTGGGCACAGTGCCCATGGTCTTGGGATCGAACGCGCCATGCCACTTACAGAAGTTGATCATCTCTTGGTAGATGCGAGCAAAAGTCGATTCGGGCATCACGGCCTTCACGTCTTTCAAGCGGCCGTCGGCTCCCCACATCTTGCCGCCGTTACGGATCATGGCGGGCATCGAAGCGTCCACGATCACGTCGTTGGGCGAGTGGAAGTTGGTGATGCCTTTGGCGGAGTCCACCATGGCCAACTCGGGACGGTGCTCGTGGCAAGCGTGCAAGTCACGCTTAATTTCGTCTTGTTGGCTTTGAGGCAAGGTGGCGATCTTGGCGTACAAGTCGGCCATACCGTTGTTGACGTTCACGCCAAGTTCTTTGAAGGTCTTGGCGTGCTTCTCAAACGCTTCTTTGTAGAAGATCTTCACGCAGTGACCGAACACGATGGGGTGAGACACCTTCATCATGGTGGCTTTGACGTGCAAGGAGAACATCACGCCAGTTTTGTGCGCATCTTCGATTTCTTTTTCATAGAACTCGACCAAGGCTTTTTTGCTCATGAACATGCTGTCGATGACTTCACGATCCAGCAAAGAAACTTTGGGTTTCAACACCACGGTCTTGCCTGACTTGGTGATGAGTTCCATCTTCACGTCACGGGCTTTGTCTAAGGTGATCGATTTTTCACCGTGATAGAAGTCACCTGCATGCATGTGAGACACGTGTGAGCGTGAGGCTTGGCTCCACTCAGCCATGCTGTGTGGGTTTTTGCGAGCAAACTCTTTCACGGCGCGGGGAGCGCGGCGGTCGGAGTTACCTTCACGCAATACAGGGTTCACTGCAGAGCCCGTGCACTTGGAGTAGCGTGCCTTGATGGCTTTTTCTTCGTCGGTGCTTGGGTTTTCTGGGTAATCAGGCAAGGCATAGCCCTTGGCCTGCAACTCTTTGATGGCAGCTGTCAACTGGCCCACAGAAGCACTGATGTTAGGCAACTTGATGATGTTGGCTTCAGGCTTCAAGGTGAGCTTGCCCAATTCGGACAGGTTGTGCGTCACACGCTGCGCTTCGGGCAACATGTCCGAGAACTCGCCCAAGATACGGGCAGCTACAGAGATATCGCTAGACACCACATCAATACCCGCTGGTGCAGCAAATGTGCGGATGATGGGCAGAAACGATGCAGTCGCCAACAAGGGGGCTTCGTCAGTCAGGGTGTAAACGATTTGGGGTTTTTCAGCAGCCATTGCTCGGTCTCATTCTTTATTTGGATAGGGTGAAAGAAATACTGTTTTCTTGAGTTTGACGGCGGTTAACCGCTGGCTCAAAGCCAACATTATCCACGCCACTTTAGCCCACCCGCCCCTGCGCTTTGCTTACGCGCCTGCCCTGTGAAAAACCCTTATTCCAAATTGGCATATATGTACAACTAAGAAATCGTTTGTTTTGGCATAAAGAACGCCTACAGTCCACGCCATGCAAGATTTCGGTTTCGTATTCGCGGGTTTCTTTGTGGGCTTGGTCGTTGGCCTGACTGGGGTGGGCGGCGGCTCGCTCATGACCCCGATTTTGATTTTCTTTTTTGGTGTGAAGCCTTACTTGGCCGTGGGCACCGATTTGCTGTTTGCGGCCTTCACCAAGGCAGGCGGCACATTCAGCTTTGCACGTCAACGCATCGTGCCTTGGCGCGTGGTGATCTCATTGTGTGCAGGCAGTATTCCAGCAGCGGGCGCCACGCTTTGGGTGTTGCACAACATCGGTCCCTCGGACCCCGCTGTCCAAAAGGTCATGACGCTCACCTTGGGCATCGCCTTGTTGCTGACCGCCAGCGCCATGCTGTTCAAGGTGATCCGCGGCAAGAAAGCCCCTGTGGTGCTGGCCGAAGAAAACCTACTGGAAGCCACCCAACCGCGCCACTGGTCACTGCCCATCTTGTTTGGCGCAGCCATCGGCATCTTGGTCACACTCACATCGGTGGGCGCAGGTGCCATTGGCGTGACGGTGCTGATGATTTTGTACCCCCAACTGCCTTTGTCGCGCATCGTGGCGGCTGACATTGCTTACGCTGTGCCGCTGACCCTGGTGGCAGGCTTGGGCCACGCATCTTTAGGCTCTGTCGATTGGTCCTTGCTAGGTTTGTTGCTGGCAGGCTCTTTGCCAGGTATTTGGGTGGGTTCACGCCTGATGCATAAAACGCCTGAGCGCGTGATTCGCTCCATTCTTTCTGTGTTGTTGGCTTGGGCTGGCAGCAAACTGGTTTTCGCTTAATTTTTTGCTTGAGTATTCAGATGTATCAATACACCCCCTTCGATTCAGAGTTTGTCAAAGCCCGCGCTGCGCAATACCGTGATCAGCTCGAACGCAACTTGGCCGGCAAGCTGGCAGACGATGACTTCCGCCCTTTGCGCCTGCAAAACGGTTGGTATGTGCAACGCTACGCCCCCATGCTGCGCGTGGCTGTGCCTTACGGCGAATTGAACAGTGCTCAGCTGCGTGTCTTAGCTCAAATCGCGCGTGACTACGACACACCCAAGCCCGAGGTGTTGGCCACAGCGCAAAACACGCAAGACAAGATCAGTGGCATTGATGCACCTCAATTGGTCACCAATTGCGGTCACTTCACGACCCGCCAAAACGTTCAGTTCAACTGGATTCCTTTGGAAAAAAGCGCTGACGTGATGGACCTGCTAGCCAGCGTCAACCTGCACGGTATTCAAACCAGTGGCAACTGCATTCGCAACATCACCAGCGATGAGCGTGCTGGCATTGCGGTGGACGAAGAAGTCGACCCACGTCCTTATGCCGAAATATTGCGCCAGTGGAGCACCTTGCACCCCGAGTTCGCTTACCTGCCACGCAAATTCAAAATCGCCATCACGGGCGCGGCCGAAGACCGTGCTGCGATTGAGTGGCACGACATTGGCCTGCGCTTGTTACGCGATGACGAAGGCAACGTGGGCTTCAAAATTTACGTGGGCGGTGGCATGGGGCGCACCCCCATGACAGGCCAAGTGATTCGTGAGTTCTTGCCTTGGGACCACATCATCAACTACCTCGAAGCCGTGGTACGCGTGTACAACGGCTGGGGCCGCCGCGACAACATCTACAAAGCCCGTATCAAAATTTTGGTCAAAGCCGAAGGTCAACGCTACTTTGATGAAGTCAACGAAGAGTTTGAACGCATCTTGGAAAGCGGTGCTCACCACACCATTCCACAGAGCGAACTCGACCGTGTGAGCGCTTGTTTTGTACTGCCTCCCGTCGATGTGGTGTCGGACGAAGCCCAAGAAAAAGCCGAACAAGCCCTGCTGGCGCAAGCGCGTGCGGACAAAGAATTCACGCGGTGGCTGCAACAAAACGTGACCAGCCACCAAAACCCAGGCCTGCGCGTGGTGACCCTGTCGTTCAAACGTTTGGGCCAAGCCCCAGGCGACGCGACAGCCGATCAACTGGCCATCGCCGCAGACTTGGCCGATAAGTTCAGCTCAGGTGAAGTGCGTGTGAACCATGACCAAAACTTGGTGCTGCCGTGGGTGCGCATCGACCAATTGGCTGACTTGTACCAAGCCGCCAAAGCGGCTGGCTTTGCCCGCGCCAATGTGCACCTGTTGACCGACATGATTGCCTGCCCCGGCGGCGACTACTGTGCCTTGGCCAACGCCCGCTCGTTGCCCATCGCCGCAGCCATCACCGAGCGATACGAAGACCTCGACGAGTTGTTTGACTTGGGTGAGATTGACTTGCACATCAGCGGCTGCATCAACTCCTGCGGTCACCACCACAGCGGTCACATCGGCATCTTGGGTGTGGATAAAGACGGTCAAGAGTGGTACCAAGTCACCCTCGGTGGCTCGGATGGTTCGTTCCTGAGCGGCCCAGCCAAAGCGGGCAAAGTGGTCGGCCCCTCGTTCGCAGCGGCGGAAGTGGTGGATGTGGTCGAAGCCATTTTGGATGTGTACCGCGACAAGCGCGAAACCAACGAAACCTTTGCCCGCACGCTCAACCGCGTGGGCTTTGATGTGTTCAAAGCTGCAGCCAACTCAGCACGCAACACCACCGCACGTGTGGCTTGAGCCCGAACCAGATAAGAGAAAAATCATGAGCCTGCAAATCATCACCCAACACACCTCTGAAGGCGCCAATGCTCGCGCTTTGGCCAACGATGTGGATGTCCAAACCCTCGACCTCGAAGGCTTGGAGCGCATTGACTTGAACTTTCCCAAGTTCACCGATGGCCGCGCTTTTAGCCAAGCATTTGTGCTGCGTCGTCGCGGCTTCACAGGTGACATCCGCGCCCACGGCGATGTGTTGATTGACCAACTGCTGCAAATGCAACGCAGTGGTTTTTCAAGTGCTGTGCTGCGCGACGACCAAGACGCGGCACATGGCGAAAAGCTGCTCACGCACTACAAAGCTTTCTACCAAGGTGATGCCGTGACCGCTGAACCCAAGTTTGCACGCGTGGGTTGAACTTCATGAGCACTTCCTCCTTTTTGTCCGCACAAGGTCAATCCAAAGCGACCACCTTGAATGCCCGCGCCAGCGATGACTTCGCGGCCAAGCTCGCCGAAACCCAAGCCTTGCTGCAACGTGCAGCGGCTGAGTTTTCGCCCCTCACCCAAGCCTCTAGTCTTGGGGCGGAAGATGTGGTGATCACCCACCTCATCAACAGCTTGCAACTCGACATCCCTGTCTTTGTGCTTGAAACCGGCGCGTTGCACACCGAAACCTTGGCCTTGCTCGAGCGCACCGAAGCGCACTCACGTGCGCCCATCAAGGTGTATCACCCCGTGCGCGAATCAGTCATCGAGTTTGTGCGCCACAAAGGCCAAGACGCGATTTACCAAAGCATGGAACTGCGCAAAGAATGTTGCGACATTCGCAAAATGGAGCCACTCGCCCGCGCCCTCAAAGGCCAACGTGCGTGGATCACAGGCTTGCGCCAAGAACAATCCAACGCACGCGCCGATGTGCCGCTACAAGACGACAGCGAAGTCGCCACCAAAAACTTGAGCAAGTTCAACCCCTTGGCCCAATGGACTTGGGGCGATGTGTGGCACTACATCGCCACCCACAACGTGGACTACAACCCACTGCACGACCAGTTCTTCCCCAGCATTGGCTGTGCGCCCTGCACCCGCGCCATCAGCTTGGGCGAAGAGTTCCGCGCTGGCCGTTGGTGGTGGGAAAGCAGCGACCTGAAAGAGTGCGGTTTGCACGTGAAGAAATAAAAATTAGATACCGAGAAACGTCATGAACGCTACAACCCAAAACGAGTTGCACAGTTTGAGCAACACCCACCTCGATGCCCTCGAAGAAGAAACCATCTTCATCTTGCGTGAAGTTGCCGCGGCATTTGAGCGCCCCACATTGCTGTTCTCAGGCGGCAAAGACTCTTTGGTCATGCTCAAGTGCGCTGAAAAAGCTTTTGGCGCAGGCCGTTTGCCCTACCCGCTGTTGATGATCGACACCGGACACAACTTCAAAGAAGTGACGGACTTCCGTGACTTCCGAGCCAAAGAACTCGGCGCGGAATTGATCGTGCGCAGTGTGGAAGACTCCATGAAGCGCGGCACGGTGCGTTTGGCGCATCCCGGCGAAAGCCGCAATGTCCACCAATCGGTCACGCTGCTCGAAGCCATTGAAGAGTTTCGCTTTGACGCCCTGATTGGTGGTGCACGTCGCGACGAAGAAAAGGCCCGCGCCAAAGAGCGCATCTTTAGCCACCGCGACAGCTTTGGCCAATGGCAACCCAAGGCACAACGCCCAGAGTTGTGGACGCTGTTCAACCACAAGCTGCAGCCTGGCGAACACTTCCGCGTGTTCCCCATCTCCAACTGGACCGAGTTAGATGTGTGGCAATACATTGCCCGCGAAAACATCGCCCTGCCCTCGATCTATTACACGCACAAACGTGAGGTGGTAGACCGCCGTGGTTTGTTGGTGCCTGTGACTGAACTCACACCGCCTAAAGATGGTGAGAAGGTTGAAATTCGCGATGTGCGTTTCCGCACCGTGGGCGACATCACCTGCACATGCCCTGTCGAGAGCGATGCCGCCACACCTGAACAAATCGTCATCGAAACCTTGGCCGCTGATGTGAGCGAACGTGGCGCCACGCGTATGGATGACAAGACCTCTGAGGCTTCGATGGAGAAGCGTAAAAAAGACGGTTATTTCTAAGACGGTGAATCTGATGACAACAAAAAATACAACGACCCAAAATGCTCTGAAATTCATCACCTGCGGTTCCGTGGACGATGGCAAAAGCACCTTGATTGGCCGCCTCTTGGTTGACACCAAAGCTGTGTTGCAAGACCACTTGGCTGGCGTGCAACGCTCGGGCGAAACTGACCTCGCGTTGTTGACCGATGGTCTTTCTGCCGAACGTGAACAAGGCATCACGATTGACGTGGCTTACCGCTACTTCAACACCGAAGCACGCAAGTTCATCATTGGTGATGCGCCCGGTCATGAGCAATACACACGCAACATGGTCACCGCCGCCTCGAGCGCTGATGCGGCTGTGGTGCTGGTGGATGCCATCAAACTCGATTGGAAAAACGCCAATCTCGAACTGTTGCCGCAAACTCGCCGCCACTCGCTGTTGGTCAATTTGTTGCGCGTGCCGTCCATCGTGTTTGCCATCAACAAACTCGATGCGGTGGAAGACGCTGCATTGGCGTACAAAAACATCGACGCGGCTTTGCGCAAGTTCGCAAGCGAGGCTGGCATCCACATCACCGCCTTGGTCCCCGTATCAGCCCTCAAAGGCTGGAACGTGGTGACCACCGAAAACAACGACCAAGCCAACTGGTGCGGTTACACCGGTCCAAGCCTGTTGAGCATCTTGGAAGAGTTGCCCAACACCCCTGCCGAAACCGAAGTGGCTTTCAGCTTCCCCGTGCAATGGGTCGAAAAATTCCACGACTCAGGCGTGACCACCCAAGGTCGCCGCGTGTTCTGGGGCCGTGTGGCCACGGGCACCATCGAGCCAGGTCAAACCGTTCAAGTCTTCCCCAGCGGCCAAACGGCGGTGGTGTCCCAAGTGCTATCAGCCACACGCCAACCGCAAAGCAAGGCCGCAGGTCACAGCGCAGGCATCGTGCTGGACCGCGAGGTGGACGTGTCGCGTGGCGACTGGTTGCTTGCTGCTGAAGGTAGCCCCGAAGGCCAGCGCCAACTCAACACCACCATCGCGTGGATGGACGACGAACCTTTGGTGGCTGGCCGCGTGTATTGGGCCTTGCACGGCCACCGCTGGGTCAAAGCCAAAGTGCAACGCGTGGTACACCGCTTGAACGTAAACACTTTGGTCGAGGAAGAAGCCTCAGAGCTCGCTCCCAACGCCATTGGTCACGTGACATTGGCTTTGCAAGAGCCTTTGGTCACGCTGCCTTTCACACAGTCGCGCATCTTGGGCGCGTTGGTGTTGGTGGACACCGCCACACACAAAACCTCAGGCGCTGTGTTGGTGAACTGATCCAGCGCAAAGCCCTGAATCGATTCCCGTTTAAAATCAAAGGCTTGGGCAACAGCAGCACGGCTGTTGCCCGTCTTTTTTACCGATTGAATGAATTGTCATGACGCACGTAGTCACCGAAGCCTGTATCCAATGTAAGTACACCGACTGTGTGGACGTTTGTCCCGTCGATTGCTTCCGCGAAGGCCCCAACTTCCTCACCATCGACCCAGACGAGTGCATCGAC
>JACCDY010022113.1_pt1 | contig 10969 bp, 11 predicted proteins | sample 7446391 | NCBI WGS metagenome assembly JACCDY01 (sample SAMN15323451, study PRJNA562643) | freshwater metagenome | isolation source: river surface water | place: USA:Blue River Watershed | collected 2017-08-18
GACATCTTCGAAGGCACGACCGACATCGTCGTCTGCGACGGCTTTGTCGGCAACGTGACGCTGAAGGCCGCCGAAGGCCTGGGCCGCCTGATCAAGGGCGTGCTGACCAGCGAGCTGAAAAAGGGCTGGATTAACATGCTGGGCGCGCTGATTGCGCAGCGCGCGCTGAAGAACATTTCGCAGCGCCTGAACCCGTCCCGCTACAATGGCGCGAGCCTGCTCGGCCTGCGTGGACTGGGGTTCAAGAGCCAGGGCGGCGAGAGCGCCTATGGCTTCGAATGGGCGATCCGTCGCGCCTTCGAGGCGGCGCGACACGATGTGCTGTCGCGTATTGAAACTTCGATCGCTGAACTGATGCCGCAGTCGGCAACGGCGCCGGCTGCAGTACAGGCATCGGCTCCGGTCACAGAGACAAAAATCGCATGAGCAAATATTCCCGCATCGTCGGCACCGGCAGCTGCCTGCCGTCGCACCGCGTGACCAACGGCGAGCTGGCAGCGAAGCTGGCCGAAAAAGGTTTGGAGACGTCCGACGAATGGATCGTCTCGCGCAGCGGCATCTCCGCTCGCCATTTCGCCGACAAGGGCGTGATGTCCTCGGACCTCGCCGTCACGGCAGCGCAGAATGCGCTGCAGATGGCCGGTTTGCAGCCGAACGACATCGACCTGATCATCCTCGCGACATCGACGCCCGATTACCTGGGCGGCTTCCCGAGCACTGCCTGCGTGGTGCAGAAAAAGCTGGGCATCACCAACGAGGCTGCCGCACTGGACGTGCAGGCAGTCTGCAGCGGTTTTGTGTACGCACTGTCGGTGGCTGACAGCTTCATCAAGTCGGGCATGCACAAGCGCGCTCTGGTGATCGGCGCTGAAGTGTTCTCGCGCATCCTCGATTTCAACGACCGTACCACCTGCGTGCTGTTTGGCGACGGTGCCGGTGCCGTGGTGCTGTCGGCATCCGACGAGCCGGGCATTCTGGCCTCGCGCCTGCACGCCGACGGCCGTCATACCGATATCCTTTGCGTGCCGGGCAATGTGGCGGACGGCGCAGTCGCCGGCAGTGCCTTCCTGACGATGGATGGCCAGGCCGTGTTCAAGATGGCCGTATCCGTGCTGGAGAAGGTTGCCAACGAAGCGCTGGAAGCGGCTGGCATGCAATCGTCGCAGATCGACTGGCTGATCCCGCACCAGGCCAATATCCGCATCATGCAGGGTACCGCGAAAAAGCTGGGCCTGCCGCTGGACAAGATGGTGGTCACCGTTGACCAGCACGGCAATACCTCGGCCGCGTCGATCCCGCTGGCGCTGGATACCGCGATGCGCGATGGCCGCATCAAGCCGGGCCAGCATCTGATGATGGAAGGCGTGGGCGGCGGCTTCACTTGGGGCGCCGTGCTCGCACGGGTCTGATTTTTCGACGCCATCGAAAACGCATGCATGAAGCGCGTGCCTGCCATGCCGGACACGCAGTCAATCACAAGACAACACTCCAACACCTGACAAAGACATGAGCTCACTCGCATTCGTCTTCCCCGGACAGGGTTCGCAAGCGATCGGCATGCTGAACGGCTTTGCCGGCAATGCGGTCGTCGCCGACACCATCGCCGAAGCCTCCGATGCACTGAAAGTCGACCTCGCGAAAATGATCGCCGAGGGCCCGAAGGAAGACCTCGACCTGACCACCAACACGCAGCCGGTGATGCTGGCCTGCGCCGTTGCCTTCTACCGCGCATGGATCGCCGCCGGTGGCGCGACCCCGGCGCTGGTCGCCGGCCATAGCCTCGGCGAATACTCGGCGCTGGTCGCGGCCGGCGTGATCGATTTCAAGGATGCGGTGCCGCTGGTGCGCTTCCGCGCGCAGGCGATGCAGGAAGCCGTGCCGGTCGGGCAGGGCGGCATGGCGGCCATCCTGGGCCTGTCGGATGACGACGTGCGTGCCGCGTGCGCCGAAGCCGCGCAGGGTGATGTCGTCGAACCGGTCAACTTCAATGCGCCGGCGCAAGTCGTGATCGCAGGCCACAAGGCCGCTGTCGAGCGTGCCTGCGAAGCCGCGAAGGCCAAGGGCGCCAAGCGCGCCTTGCCGCTGCCGGTGTCGGCGCCTTTCCATTCGTCGCTGCTGAAGCCGGCGTCGGATCGCCTGCGTGACTATCTGGCGAACGTGAATTTCTCGGCACCGAAGATCGAGCTGATCAACAACGTCGACGTCGCCATCGTGACCGACCCGGCCGCGATCAAGGATGCGCTGGTGCGCCAGGCAGCGAGCCCGGTGCGTTGGGTGGAGTCGGTGAACAAGATGGCGGCCATGGGCGTGACCCGTGTCGTCGAATGCGGACCGGGCAAGGTGCTGACGGGCCTCGTGAAACGTATCAATGGCGAACTGAGCGGCGAGGCCATCGTCGACCAGGCTACGCTGGACGCAGCTTTGGAGGCAGGCAAGTGATGAACCGTGGATCCAATCTTGAAAAGCAAGTCGCGCTGGTGACGGGCGCCTCGCGTGGCATCGGCCGTGCGATCGCCGTCGAACTGGCGCGCCGTGGCGCGACCGTTATCGGTACCGCGACCACCGAAGCCGGCGCGGCCGCCATTACCGATTATCTGCAGGCCGTGCGTGCCGACGCCGGTCGGGGCGCGGTACTGAACGTGACCGATGCCGAACAGTCGAATGCGCTGATCGATGAGATAGGCAAGCAGCATGGCGGCATCAGCATTCTGGTCAACAACGCCGGCATCACGCAAGACCAGCTGGCCATGCGCATGAAGGATGAAGAGTGGGATGCGGTGATCGCGACCAACCTGACCGCCGTGGGCCGCATGTCGCGCGCGGTGCTGCGCGGCATGATGAAAGCCAAGCATGGCCGCATCATCAGCATCACCTCCGTGGTCGGTTCGGCCGGCAATCCTGGCCAGATCAATTACGCAGCCGCCAAGGCGGGCGTGGCGGGCATGAGCCGTGCGCTGGCGCGCGAGATCGGCAGCCGCAATATCACCGTCAATTGCGTGGCGCCGGGCTTCATCGATACCGACATGACCAAGGCGCTGACCGAGCAGCAGGTCGCTGCGCTGTTGCAGCAGATTCCGGCCGGCCGTTTCGGCATGCCGGAGGACATCGCCGCGGCCGTGGCCTTCCTGGCCTCCGACGATGCGGCTTATATTACGGGCACGACCCTGCACGTCAACGGCGGCATGTACATGAGCGGCGGCTGAGCGACTGCCCTGTGCCGTGCCGGCAGCGTCGCCTTGCCATGCCGGAATACCTTGGACGATGGCTGCTTTTGCGAGCGTCGTCCGGGGCCGGCCCGGGCCCTTGCCGGGCAGACCGTTTCACCGAATGAGCAGGCTGTTTCCTGCATGTATTCAGATTGCTCTGAGTAGTTAGTAAAAGCAAAAGCCGAAACTTAAGTTTCACCGCGCAAACCTGATAGAATGCGCGCACTTTACGTACAACCACCCACTGGAGGACCCTGATGTCTGACATCGAATCCCGCGTCAAGAAAATCGTTGCCGAACAACTCGGTGTCTCTGAAGCAGACATCAAGCTCGAATCGTCGTTTGTCGACGACCTCGGTGCTGACTCGCTCGACACGGTTGAACTGGTGATGGCGCTCGAAGACGAATTCGAAATGGAAATCCCGGACGAGCAGGCTGAGAAGATCACCACCGTCCAGCAAGCCATTGATTACGCAAAGGCCCACGTCAAGGCCTGAGCGAAGTAAGTGATCCTGTGGCTGTGCATGACGCAGCCGCAGTCCCGCTGACAGATTCCAGGAGTATCGTTTGACCCGCCCCAATCGTCGCCGTGTTGTCGTCACCGGCCTCGGCTGCATCTCTCCGGTCGGCAACACTGTTGCCGATTCCTGGAGTACGCTGATCGCCGGCCAATCCGGTATCGCGACCATCACCAAGTTTGATGCCAGCGCGTTTTCCACGACCTTTGCCGGTGAGGTGAAGGGCTTTAATATCGAGGATTACATCCCCGGTAAAGAAGCACGCCATATGGATACCTTCATCCATTACGGCCTGGCGGCGGGCATGCAAGCCATGCAGGACAGTGGTCTCGAAGTCACCGAAGCGAATGCCGAGCGCATTGGCGTCATGGTGGGTTCGGGCATCGGTGGCCTGCCGATGATCGAAGAGACCCACGCAGAACTGACCAAGCGCGGCCCGCGCCGCATCAGCCCGTTCTTCGTGCCGGCCTCCATCATCAACATGATTTCCGGTCACCTGTCGATCAAGTACGGGCTCAAGGGCCCGAACCTGGCGATCGTGACCGCCTGCACCACCGGCCTGCATTGCATCGGTGAAGCAGGCCGCCTGATCGAGTACGGCGATGCCGACGTGATGATCGCCGGCGGCGCCGAATCCACCGTCTCCCCGTTGGGCCTGGGCGGCTTCGCCGCAGCGCGTGCGCTGTCCTCGCGCAACGATGATCCGGCCACTGCCTCCCGTCCGTGGGACCAGGATCGCGACGGCTTCGTGCTCGGCGAAGGCGCCGGCGTGATGGTGCTGGAAGAATACGAACACGCCAAAGCACGCGGCGCGAAGATCTACGCCGAGCTGCTGGGCTTCGGCATGAGCGCCGATGCGCACCACATGACGGCACCGCTGGAAGATGGCGACGGCGCCCGCCGTTGCATGATCTCGGCGATGCGCAATGCCGGCATCAATCCCGACCAGGTCGATTACGTGAATGCTCACGGCACCTCGACCCCGCTGGGCGATGTCGCTGAAACCGTCGCCATCAAGCGTGCGCTGGGCGACCATGCCAAGAAGATCGTCGTCAATTCGACCAAGTCGATGACCGGCCACCTGCTCGGTGGCGCCGGTGGCCTTGAATCGGTGGTGACGGTGCTGGCTGTTCATCACCAGAAATCGCCGCCGACGATCAATATCTTCAATCAGGATCCGAACTGCGACCTCGACTATTGCGCCAATACCGCGCGTGACATGTCGATCAACGTGGCCGTCAAGAATTCCTTCGGCTTCGGCGGTACCAACGGTACCCTGGTGTTCGGCAAGGCCTGATCTGCCGCGTCGCACGTTGCCCATGCACCGTGCGACGCCCCTCCTGATGTGCCCCCCTGACTTACCCCCACGCATGTCCGCGCGCTGATGTCGATCGCCGTCTCTGCCTTGCTGCGCCCATCGCGCCGGCTGGCAGGAGCCAGCGTGACCATGGCAGGCCTGCTGTTGCTTGCGGCGTACCGCTTGCTGCTGATCGATGCCGGGCTCTTCACGCTGGCATGGGCCCTGATTTGCGCGATCGCCGCCATCGGACTCGCATTGTTCCCGCTCGCGAGCGCTAAATTCCAGCGCCTTGATGTAACCGGCATCGGGCAAATCCTGTTGACCCACACTGATATCGAAGCTGCCGGTGGTCGCACTGCGGATGGGCCTCCGGCAGCCGAGGTGGTTCAACTGCTCAGGGACTCGACATTCTGGTCATCGCTGATGGTGCTACGCCTGCAAACCGTATCGGGCCGGACATTGAGCCTGGTACTGCTGCCTGACAGCATGGATCGAACAGCCTTCCGGGCCTTGTCGGTCGCTTGTCGATGGGTCGCATCGCGCAGCAGGCGCGCCGGCGCGTAGGCTGACGATATTTCCCCTCTGCCTGATTGAACTTTTTTAATTTCACTCAGTCAACGTGTAGGGAAGCGCTGAATCCAATTCCGAGACAAGTCCGATACTGCCTTCGTCAGGTCGGGTCGACCCTTTGCACACACCGTGCGCTGGTCGATGCCTGACCGACGTTGAGCACAGCCCGCTCATACAAATTCAATCAGCCTTGATCCGTCGCAGGCGCGGCGGATGTCTTCCCGCGCGTAGCACGAGCACGAGGAATCGGGGATTGACGACAGAACGCGACATCGATCAACTGCTGGTTGATCGCGTCCAGCAGGGTGACAAGAAGGCGTTCGAGCTACTGGTAATCAAGTATCAACGCAAGCTGATGCGCCTGGTATCTCGCCTGGTGCGGGACCAGGCCGAGGCCGAGGACGTCGTCCAGGAAGCCTTCATCAAGGCCTACCGCGCCTTGCCGCAATTCCGCGGCGAGTCTGCCTTCTATACCTGGCTGTACCGGATAGGCATCAACACGGCCAAGAACTACCTGGTCACCCAGGGACGGCGTGCGCCCACGTCGACCGAGGCCGACGCTGAAGAGGCGGAAACTTTTGACGATGGGGAACATCTAAGGGATATCAACACACCCGAGTCCATGCTGGCCACCAAGCAGATTGCGGAGACGGTCAATGTGGCGATGGAGGCACTGCCCGAGGAATTGCGGATGGCCATTACCTTGCGGGAGATCGAGGGCCTCAGTTACGACGAGATCGCCGAGGCGATGGGCTGTCCCATCGGCACGGTGCGCAGCCGGATCTTCCGGGCGCGCGAAGCGATCGCCGAGAAGCTGAGGCCATTGCTCGACACGGCAATCGACAAGCGCTGGTAGGGGCGCATCAACGTATCGAACAACACCACCGGATTGCAGGGAGCATCATGGACAGCAGCGAAACCACCCGACAACAAGTGTCCGACCTGGTCGACGGCGAGGCCGACCCCGAGAGTCTGCCCGCACTGCTGGCGCGCTTGCGCGACGGCGATGGCCGCCAGGCCTGGGCGCTGTATCACCAGATCGGCGATGCCTTGCGCAGCGTCGATCCGGCGCCGGCCATCAGCCCGGATTTCGAGGCGCGCTTTGCGGCCCGCCTCGCCGCCGAACCAGTCGTGCTGGCGCCACGGCGCCGGTTGCGAGCGCGCCTTGCCTGCTGGCCGACCACACTGGCGGCGCTCGCCGCCGCCGGCTTCGGTTTCTTTGTCGCGCCGACGCTGATGCGCGATGCCGGGCCGGCGCTGCCAATCGGGGCGCCGGTCGGGGCGCCGATCGCCACGGCCCCGGCATTGGCCCCGGCGTCGGCCCCGGCTTCGTCCGCCGCCCCGGCCTTGTCGGCGGCCGCGGCTGCACCCGCACCCGAGCTGCAGTCGGCCGCCGCCGGCAGCGACGACACGCTGGCCTACATCACCTTGCATCACAGCGCGCATTCATCGCTGTACGGTGGCCTGCCGGCGCTGCGGCCGGCCGTGCTCGACAACACGCCGTCGCATCGCTGACGCATGGCGCCCAGGGTGCCAATGATGCGCGTGGTGTCGCTGGTGCGGCTAGTGCTGCGAGTGCTGCGAGTGCGGCGGGTGGGTACGCTGCGGCTGGCGGCATCGATCGCCGCGCCGCTGATGCTGACGGCTGCCGCCGGTACGTCGGCAACGGCGGCAACGGCGGCCCCGGCCTCCGCTGCTACCGGCACCGCCGCCGCCGAGGCCGACGGCCTGCGCATGCTGGCACGCGCGCACCTGGCCGCGCAATCGCTGGCCTACAGCGGCACCTATGTGCACCAGCGCGGACCGAACGTGCGCTCGCTGCGCATCGCCCATCAGCGCAGCGGCGGGCTCTCGGTCGAGAAACTGGAGAGCCTCGATGGCCCGCCCAGCGAGACCGTGCGCCGCGGCGAGCGCCTCCAGACCTACCTGCCGCAGCAGCGTCGCATCGTGGTCCAGGACCGCGAGCAGGGACCGGCCTTTCCGGCCCTGCGCGCGCTCGATCCGGCAAGGCTGGCTGCGCATTACCAGCTGCGCCGGCTGGGCGACGAGCAGGTCGCCGGCCGGCCGGCGGCTGCCTGGGAGCTGGTGCCGCGCGATGCGCTGCGCTATGGCTACCGGTTCTGGGCCGACAAAGCGACCGGCTTGCTGCTGCGCGCCCAGACCATCAGCGAAAAAGCCGAAGTGGTCGAGCAGGCCGCCTTCAGCCAGCTGGCCATCGGTCCGCCGCCGCCGGCCCGGCTGCGGGCCAGCATGCCGGACACCCGCGGCTGGCGCATCGAGGATGTGTCCGGTCGCGCCGTCGACGGCGGCGGCTGGCGGCTCGGCGCGCTGCCGCCCGGTTTCGAGCGGCAGGGCAGCTGGGTGCGTGCGCTGGGCCCGGTCAGTGGTCGCGCCGAGGGCAGGCGCGAGGTATTGCAGTTGCTGTACTCGGACGGGCTGGCCGGTTTGTCCCTGTTTATCGAGCCCTGGTCGGCCGAACGCAGCGCCCGGCCCTTGCAGCTAGGCGCGCTCAATATGGTCGGCAAGCGCCATGGGAATTTTTGGCTTACCATTGTTGGAGAAGTTCCAATGCTGGCAATCAGGCAAGTTGCTGACGCTATTGAATTCACGGATACCTCCCGCAAATAAGGGCGGATCTTCTCCCACGGATAAAAACCCATGAAAACACTCGCTCTGTTTACCCGTCAGCTGTCGGCGGCCGCCTTCGCTGCTGCCGCTACCCTGTTCGTGCCAGCCGGGCTGGCACTGGTTACCCCGCAGGCCGAAGCGGCGGTGCTGCCTGACTTTACCGACCTGGTCGACAAGGTCGGGCCGGCCGTCGTGAATATCCGGACCACCGAGCGCCAGAAGCAAATGCAGCAAGGCGGCGCCGGCGGGGAAGATGAAGAGATGCAGGAATTCTTCCGTCGCTTCTTCGGCCAGCCGGTACCGCCGCGCCAGCAGCAGCCGGCGCCGCGCGGACGCCGTCCGGCACCGCAGGGCGAAGAGCAGCAGGCCGTGCCGCGCGGCGTGGGCTCCGGCTTCATCATTTCCTCCGATGGCTATGTGCTGACCAACGCGCATGTGGTCGAAGGCGCCGACGAGGTCTTCGTGACCCTGACCGACAAGCGCGAGTTCAAGGCCAAGATCATCGGCTCGGACCGCCGCACCGACGTGGCGCTGGTCAAGATCGAGGGCAGCAACCTGCCGCGCCTGACCATGGGCGATTCCAGCAAGCTGCGCGTGGGCGAATGGGTGATCGCGATCGGCTCGCCGTTCGGCCTCGAGAACACCGTCACCGCCGGCATCGTCTCGGCCAATTCGCGTGATACCGGCGACTACCTGCCGCTGATCCAGACCGATGTGGCGGTCAACCCCGGCAACTCGGGTGGCCCGCTGATCAACATGCGCGGCGAAGTGGTCGGCATCAACTCCCAGATCTACAGCCGCTCGGGCGGCTACATGGGCATCTCGTTCGCGGTGCCGATCGACGAGGCGATGCGCGTCTCCGAACAGCTCAAGACCCTCGGTCGCGTGGTGCGCGGCCGCATCGGCGTGCAGATCGGCGAAGTGACCAAGGATGTGGCCGAGTCGCTGGGCCTGCCGCGCGCACAAGGCGCGCTGGTGGCACGCGTCGAGCCGGGCAGCCCGGCCGAAAAGGCCGGCGTCGAAGCGGGTGACATCATCACCTCCTTCAACGGGGCAACGATCGAAAAATCCGGCGACCTGCCACGACTGGTGGGCAGCACCAAGCCCGGCTCGAAATCGACGCTGACTGTCCTGCGCAAAGGGGTCAAGCGCGACCTGCCGGTGGTGGTCGCCGAAATGGAAACCGAACAGCAGGCCTCGAAGAAGGAAGACAAGAAGCCCAAGCAGGAACAGGTCGCCAATGCCCTGGGCCTGGTGGTGGCTGATCTGACCGAGGCCCAGAAGCGCGAGCTGAAGGTCGAGGGCGGCGTGATCGTCGAAACGGCCGAGGGCGCCGCCGGGCGGGTGGGCTTGCAGCCGGGCGACCTGATCGTCCGCCTCAACAACACCGACATCCGCGACGCCAAGCAGTTCGATGCGCTGGTGGCGAAACTGGATCCGAAGAAGAACGCGCTGCTGCTGGTGCGGCGTGGCGATTCGTCCCAGTTCGTGCCCATCCGTCCGTCGGCACCCTGATCACGGGCCGGTTCGCCTGATTTTAAGAGCTCATTACTAGCTGACAGGGCTGCCCAGGCAGCCCTGTTTTTTTGATCATGATGCATTTCATCCTGTATTCCCGCAGCTGGTGTCATCTGTGCGACGACATGTTGGCGGCCTTGCGTGCGCTGGTCGGCGATGGGATGCGGATCGACGTCATTGATGTCGATGCCGATCCCGCGCTGGTCGCGCAATATGACGAGCTGGTGCCGGTGCTGCTTGCTTGTCGGGATGGCAAGCCGCCTGAGCAGCTTTGCCATTATTTCCTAAATGAAAACGCTGTCAGGGACTTTATCGGCCATTGCTAGCGCCTGGCGGCGCTTTCCGTCGTAAGCCGCCGGGATTTTGCCCCTTAAATCCGGTAAAATGCAGGCCAGTCAAGCATTTGCATCAGGCGCTCGTCCGGGCGCTTTTTTTGTATCCAGATTGTTAATGGACCACATCCGAAACTTCTCCATCATTGCGCACATCGACCACGGCAAATCGACGCTGGCCGATCGCATCATCCAGATCTGCGGGGGCCTGTCGGAACGCGAGATGGAATCCCAGGTGCTCGACTCCATGGACCTCGAGCGCGAGCGCGGGATCACGATCAAGGCACAGACCGCAGCCCTCAGTTACAAGGCCAGGGACGGCAAGGTCTACAACCTGAACCTGATCGACACCCCGGGCCACGTGGACTTCAGTTATGAAGTCAGCCGCTCGCTGTCGGCGTGCGAAGGCGCGCTGCTGGTGGTCGACGCATCGCAGGGGGTGGAGGCGCAGACCGTCGCCAACTGCTACACCGCGCTCGACCTCGGGGTCGAGGTGGTGCCGGTGCTGAACAAGAGCGACCTGCCGTCAGCCGACCCGGACAATGCGATCAGCGAGATCGAGGATGTGATCGGCATCGAAGCCTCGGACGCCGTGCATTGCTCGGCCAAGACCGGCCTCGGCGTCGAAGACGTGCTCGAGTCGCTGATCGCCAAGGTGCCGCCGCCCAAGGGCGACCCGGAGGCGCCGCTGCAGGCGCTGATCGTCGACTCCTGGTTCGACAACTATGTCGGCGTCGTGATGCTGGTGCGCGTGAAGAACGGCACCCTGCGCCCGAAAGACAAGATCCTGCTGATGGCCACCGGCTCCCAGCACCTGGTCGAGAGCGTCGGCGTGTTCACCCCCAAGTCGCTGTCGCGCGACTCCCTGTCGGCCGGGCAGGTGGGCTTCATCATCGC
>JACCDY010260252.1_pt1 | contig 10969 bp, 8 predicted proteins | sample 7446391 | NCBI WGS metagenome assembly JACCDY01 (sample SAMN15323451, study PRJNA562643) | freshwater metagenome | isolation source: river surface water | place: USA:Blue River Watershed | collected 2017-08-18
GGGTGACGTGACCGTTAACGGCACCGAGGTAACCCAAAAGCTAACAGAGTACCTATCCCCCGGCGCTGAGCGGATTGAAATCACAGCCGGCAAGGATGACGTGATTGCCGTTTTACTCGGCGGCGAACCATTTTCTGAGCCGATTGTGATGTGGTGGAACTTTATTGCTCGAACTCACGACGAGATCGTTGAGCAGCGCGAGCAATGGAATGCTCGTGACCCAAGATTTGGCGAATTTCAAGACCGAATTGGTGGATGGATTCCCGCTCCGGACCTACCAAACGTGACCCTGAGATCACGCAACTAGGGCTCTCCCCGCCCCAATAAATTTGGAGACCGACGGACTCTCACCCCGCCCCAATAAATTGGGGCCCCGATATGTTTCTCGCCCTACACACCAAAAAAACGACTTGTCGAGATGACAAGTCGTTTATTTTTAGTGCCCCTAGTGGGACTCGAACCCACACTGTGTCGATTTTAAGTCGACTGCCTCTGCCATTGGGCTATAGGGGCGGAAAAGAAAAGGGATGCCGGAGGGCATCCCTTTTCAACTTCAGAACTTACTTCTTTGGTCGAGATGCAAAAGTCTCGAACGCTAAGCGCGGGTCCTTAGTAGCTGAGATCGCAACGATGTCGCGACGTAGCAAGAAGTTCCAGATCCAGCCAGAGAATACGCGAATCTTGCGCTCCCACATAGGCATTGCCAGACCGTGGTAACCACGGTGCATGAACCATGCGATTAGACCCTTGACAGCAAACTTCTTGTACTGGAACACACCAACGCCGATACCTAGGCCTGCAACTGCACCCTTGTTCTTGTGGAAGTACTCCTGGATGCCCTCGTTACGCAACGAAGCAACGATGTTCTTGGCAAGCAACTTGGCCTGGCGAACAGCGTGCTGAGCGTTTGGAACACAGAAGCCACCAACGCCGCCACCTGAAAGGTCTGGGACAGCTGAAACGTCACCCGCAGTCCAAGCGTCTGCGATCACGTTCTCGCCATCGACAACCTGAAGGGTTGCCTTTGCGGTGATGCGGCCACGCTCGTCTAGCGGAAGGTCTGTGTTGCGAACAAATGGGTGCGCCATAACACCAGCGGTCCAGACGATTACATCTGACTCGAAGCTTTCGCCGGTTGACAGCTCAATCTTGCCCTTTTCGGCTGACTGAAGCTGGGTGTTCAAGTGAATCTTGGCACCGCGCTGGTCAAGGTTGGCAATAACCCACTGGCTGGTCTCTAGTGAAACCTCAGGCATGATGCGACCCATTGCCTCGATTAGGTGGAAGTGGGTGTCTTCAAAGGTGATGTTTGGGTAGTAGCGAAGCAAGTAGCTGACTAGCGAACGCATCTCAGCAAAAGTCTCGATACCGGCAAAACCGCCACCAACAACCACGAAGGTCAAAAGACGGTCGCGAGCTGCACCTGCAGGCAGGTTGGCTGCCTTGTCTAGGTTGGTGATGATGCGGTTGCGAATCTCAACTGCTTCTTCGATGGTCTTTAGGCCGATGGCATTGTCTGCAACACCTGGAATCGGGAAGGTTCGAGAAACGGCACCAGCGGTCACGACGATCTGGTCGTACTGCTGCTTATAAGGCTTTAGACCTGCAACTTCGATGGTCGCAGTCTTCTTCTTGTGATCAACGTTGGTCACCTTACCGGCAACGATGTTGGTCTTGCGAAGGTGGCGACGGTGTGAAGTCACAACGTGGCGCGCCTCGATTGAACCGGCCACAACCTCTGGAAGGAATGGCTGGTAAGTCAGGTATGGAAGTGGATCAACTAGGGTCACTTCAGCTTCGTTCTTACCTAGAAGTTTTTCTAGTTTAAAAGCAGTGTAGAAACCGGCGTAGCCGCCACCGACGATAAGGATCTTTGGCGCAGTGGCGCCACTCTTGTTTGCAGGCATTGTTCTAATTTACTACCTTCCGGCTGCTTATTTGTTACGTCTAAGTCTGCGAGCCACAGAAATCACGACGGCCGTAAAAATAAGGCCGTAAATCACGGTCGGAAGAACGTTCGAATAATCCTTGGGTGTGGCCGGAATGGTCTCTGAAACCTGTTCGCCGGGCACCGGTTCTGAGATGCCTCCATCGATGATTTCTGAATCAACATCGCGGTAGAGCTCGATCCACTCAGCCAGCGATCCGAGCGGGTTTTCAGACACGGGTTCGACGGTTGCCGTAAGCGCACGAAGCGGATCGATTAGCCCATAACCGTACTTAGGTGAATAGCTTTCTTCGGTGACTTTCTTAGCTGTTTTGATCACACGATTTATGACATTTGCAGCATCCAAATCGGGGTAATAAGACCTGACCAACGCGACCAAACCGCTCACGATAGGCGCTGCCCCGCTGGTGCCACTCCAGACCTTGTACTCTCCGTTCGGTGCCGCACCAACCAAATCGGTGGCCGGCGCGCTCACGCCAATAGTTAATCCATCTACAGATGCTTCTTCGCTGGCTTTTCCATTTCGATCAACGCCAGAAACTGCCAGGACCCCCGGGATGGTGGCCGGGGCACTAGCAAACTCGGCCCCAGACGCGCGATTTCCGGCGGCAGCGACAACCACCACATCGTGCTCGAAGGCATAGGTGAAGGCATCATCCCAAGACTCGGGCCAACCAGCGTTATTGCGAGAAAGCGACAAATTAATGACGTCAGCGCCGTGATCGACAGCCCACCGGATTCCTTCAGCCACTTGGTCGTCGGTACTCAAGCCCGCTACACCAAAGGCCATCGAAGCGCTCAAAAGATCAGCCTCGGGTGCGGTTCCGAGAACCCCATTGCCACCGCCGTGCCCACGACCGGCAATCAGACTGGCCACCATAGTGCCATGAAAACTGCTGGCCCCAACTGGAATGCGGCCATTGAAAGACCCCAAGCCAGATAGATCGGTACCGCCAACTAAGACGTTTTGAAGGTCAGGATGACTGCCGTCGACGCCGGTGTCAATGACGGCAACGGTGACTCCGGCGCCTTTGGTGAGGTTCCAAGCTTTTTGAAATGAGTAATCGGTGAGCCAATACTCACGATCACGAATGATGTCAGCTCGAGCGGGTTGCGATACCAACAAAACACTGGCCACAGCCAGCGTTATTGCTAGTAGCTTTCGCAGACGCACTTGTTTGGGCTCCAGGAGCAAGCCTCTAGAGCGATATCACCAATTGGGTTTACACCAGGACCGGCAGCGAGAGCGTGACCAATTAGCGCATGCAAACACTTGACGCGGGTAGGCATTCCACCGGCAGAAATACCGGCAATTTCAGGCACATCCAAACCCAAATCTTTTGCAGTGCGGTCACGATCGGCAATGAATGCCTCGTGCGCTTTTTGGTAGGCTGCGGCCAATTCTGGCTCGTCGGCTAGCCTTGCCTGAAGCTCGGCCATCAAACCGCTTGCCTCGAGGGTCGAAACAGCTGCGGTGGCCCCGCGATGGGTTAGGTAGTAGGTAGTTGGGAACGGTGTTCCGTCAGACAGTCGCGGAGCGGTGTGGACAACGGTTGGCTTGCCGCAGACGCATCGAGCGGCAATGGCCACGATGTCTCGCGCTGGACGGCCGAGTTGGCGAGAAACTTCAGCAATGTCACTTTCAGTAACTGGGGTAAGTGGCATGTGTTTATTCTCCTGCGGTTTCTTCGACCGGCTCTTCGATTCCGGCACGAATTACTGATTCAAGCACGGCATCGACCCAGTTGTTTGAAGTCTGTCGAATATCGGTTGAAATTTCATCGGTGTTGGCACGCTCAGCGAGCATGGCACCAACTGTTCCCGATGTGTCTGACATGTCAACGCCATCGGCATCCATGACTAGGTATGAAACCTCACCCGGCATTACGTAATAAAGGCGGTCACGCGCTTGAGCACGGATGTAAACCGGGTCTTCCCAGCGCTTGCGTTCTTCCTGCATGTCCAGGACATCCTGCTTGGCTTTATCAACCGCGGCCTGCGCCTCAGCAATTTGCTGTCGCTGGGTTACCCAGGTTTGAACCCGGGGTGCCAGCGTGACAACTCCAAAGACAATTACCGTCAGGAGCGTGAGTGTGTAGGTGTTTAAACGAAAACCCCGCAAAGCGGCCGATACGGATACCGGCGCGGCCTTTGCGGGGCGTTTCATTTATCTGAACTTACTTAGCGGTGAAGCGTGGGAAAGCTGCGCGACCAGCGTAGAACGCTGCGTCTGACAGTTCTTCTTCGATGCGAAGCAACTGGTTGTACTTGGCAACACGCTCTGAACGAGCAGGAGCACCGGTCTTGATCTGGCCCGCGTTGGTTGCAACGGCCAAGTCAGCGATGAAGGTGTCCTCGGTCTCACCTGAACGGTGAGAAATGATTGCCTTCATGCCGTGAACCTGTGCCAAAGTAACTGCATCTAGGGTCTCGGTTAGAGTACCGATCTGGTTTACCTTTACCAAGATGGCGTTTCCGGCCTTCTCGTCGATGCCCTTCTGCAAACGTGCAGGGTTGGTTACGTAAAGGTCGTCTCCGACTAGCTGAACCTTGTCGCCAAGCTGAGCAGTCATCTTGGTCCATGAAGCCCAGTCATCTTCTGAAAGTGGGTCTTCGATAGAAACTAGTGGGAAGCGAGCAACTAGGTCAGCGTAGTAAGCGATCATTTCATCGCCAGTGCGCTCCTGACCTTCGAAGGTGTACTTCTGGGTCTCTTCTGAGTAGAACTCGGTCGCTGCAACGTCAAGTGCAAGCGCGATGTCGGTTCCTAGCTTGTAGCCAGCCTTAGCAATTGCCTCAGCGATTAGCTCTAGCGCAGCGGCGTTGGTTGGAAGCTCAGGTGCAAAACCACCCTCGTCACCAAGACCGGTTGCCAAGCCCTTGCTTGAAAGCAGGCTCTTAAGCGCGTGGTAAACCTCAACGCCCCAACGAATTGCTTCGCTGAAAGTCTCGGCACCCAAAGGAACAATCATGAACTCTTGAATGTCTACACCGGTGTCAGCGTGAGCGCCACCGTTGATGATGTTCATTAGAGGAACTGGAAGAGTGTGGGCGTTTGGACCACCAAGGTAGCGGTAAAGCGGCTGACCGGTTGCCTCAGCAGCGGCACGAGCGTTTGCCATTGAAACACCAAGGATTGCGTTTGCACCGAGGTTTGACTTGGTGGCGGTGCCGTCAAGTGAAATCAGCGCTGCGTCAACTAGGCGCTGGTCAAGTGCATCAAAGCCAACCAGAGCTTCGTCAACGGTCTCAACAACTGCCTTAACCGCGTTCTGAACGCCCTTGCCTAGGTAGCGTGACTTGTCGCCATCGCGGCTTTCGTGTGCTTCAAAAGCACCGGTAGATGCGCCAGATGGAACCGCTGCGCGGCCAAAGCTGTCGTCTTCTAGCAGAACTTCTACCTCAACGGTTGGGTTACCGCGTGAGTCAAGAATCTCGCGGGCGCCAATGGCTTCAATGATTGACAAGGTGTCTCCTTATTTGGGCTGTTTTAAAACGCGCCAGATGACGCGAAAAACGTCATCGTAATGGTTATTAGTTTAGTGAAGAAAGCGTTTAGTTGCTGATTGGCTTGATGGTCAAAGCACCGATGTCTGATGAATCTTCGGTAACAATTGCAAAGTGAGTGAAGCCGTGCAGCGCGAGGTTTTCAAGCAGCTGATTGAGTTTCTTGGGGCGCTGCTCAAGTCGAACCGAATACCCCTGCTCGAAAAGAGCCGACTGATGCTTGAGCGCATTACCAACAACCGTCGGAGCTGTGCTGTCTAGAACCAGCACGAGGTTGGATGCAGCACTCTGAACTTGCTGATCGCTGACAAGTTCAACCGCGCGCTCAAAGCCGATTGAGATACCGACGGCCGGAACATCCTCGCCGGTCCAGCGACCGACCATTCCGTCATAACGTCCGCCGCCACCAATTGACGAACCAGATTCTGGGTGCTCAATTTCGAAGATCGTGCCGGTGTAGTAACCCATGCCACGAACCAGCGTTGGATCAAATCTGAGTCGACTAGACCCAAACCGCGCTTCAATAGCCTCAAAAATCGGGGCCAATTCTGAAGGCACCGGAAGGTTTTCAGAAATGGCGTATAGCCAGGCAGCGGCTCGCTCAGCGACCGAGGCGTCAAACTTTTCAGCAAGTTCGGCTACCACTCCTTCGGCTGCAATTTTGTCGAGCTTATCGATGGTGATCATGGCCGAGCCTCGGCCAGCCTCTGGAACACCAAGCTGCTCGAGCAGGTTCGTAAGCAAAACCCTGTGGTTCACACGAATGGTTGCTGCCGACAGACCAATTCGCTCTAGCGCATCGAGTGACGAAACTAGAAGGTCAATTTCGGCCAGGATGCTGCTGTCACCGATGATGTCGATGTCACACTGCACAAACTGACGGTAACGGCCCTTCTGTGGGCGTTCCGCTCGCCAAACTGGCCCGGCTTGGATTGATTTGAAAACCTTAGGAAGTTTGGAACGATTGGTCGCGTAATAACGAGTCAAAGGAACTGTCAGGTCGTAGCGCAATCCCAAGTCAGCCAGATTGTCTTCACTTTCGCTGCCTGCCAGCGCTGCCTCGAGCTCGGCACCGCGCTTCATCACTCGGAACGCCAGCTTCTCGTTGTCGCCGCCTTGCCCAGAAGTGAGGCGAGCCAGATCTTCTAGTGCGGGGGTCTCGATTTCTTGAAACCCGTGAGCCATGTAGGTAGCGCGAATGCCATTCAAAACCTGGGTGCGCTTTAGGTGGTCTGCAGGTAGAAAATCGCGCATTCCGCGAGGTGGGTGCACGTCTTTAGCCATGTAGCAAGTTTGCCACAGGCTCAACGGCTATGCCTTCAACGACAGGTACTAGTCGTCATCCTCATCGTCATCGGCTTCGTCTTCATCTTCATCTTCATCTTCGTCGTCTTCGTCGTCGTCCGAATCTTCGGCATCGTCATCATCATCATCATCATCGTCGCCGTAGGCTCCCGCCGAAGGCGTAGCGCTCGAGGTGTTTCCAAAGTCAACTGCAAGTGGATCAATTAGCTCAACCGCGCTCGAAACAGCGGCAGCCGTGGCAGTGGATGAAGCTTCGAAGGAATTTAGACCAATCTCAAGAGTCTGAGCAGCCGACCCGGTGGCCACTGCGTCAACAGCTGAACCTGAAGTATCAGTCGATGTAGTCGGCGAGCTTTGGCTTAGTGAATTTTGCTCGGTGATGGGAAGTACTCCGTCGCCAGCAAAGGCCGGAGTCATCATAAACAATGCGAACGCCGCACCTGCTGAAACGGCGGCACCCGACACAAACGACTTGCGCTTCTCGGTTGGTTCAACTTTTTCGTACTCGTATGGGGAATCTGAGTCTTGACGACCATCTTGATTTTGCATTTCTTCCTCCGTGAGTAGCTTGGAACTTCTACTTCGAGGAAACCACCCAAGGCTGAGCAAAACCTGTGAGCCGCCTTTGAAACCGCCTAGAGTTCGGCTGGCAAACCAATTACGCCGGCATCGTTGGCATCGGCTAGTTCAACCTCACGAATCTCAACTTGAAGTTCTCGCACCGCACCACGAAGCGCACGCTCAGAGTCAAACCCGGCGGACTTGCCAGACGAAACGATTGCCAACAGGATGGCGCCCAATTCAGCCTCGCTGGTAACTGAAAACGGTCCCGGCGCATCAGCATCAAGCAATCCAATTTTTTCGGCCTTGCCAATGACCTTGTCGGCCAAAGCCAGTGCTGGCAGGGCCTGAGGGATCCCGTCTAGAACCGATGAACGTTCTGGCTTCTCACGCTGTTTGTGGGCATCCCAGTTCAGCATCACGTCATCGCCGGTCTTCGCGGCGTACTTTTCAAGTTCTTCTTCTGAGCCAAATACGTGGGGGTGACGCCCAATCATTTTTTGCGCCGAAAGTTCGGCCACATCCTGGATGTCAAAAGGCTCGCCGAGGCTGCCTGATGCCGCGAGATCGCTGTGGAAGACCACCTGGTACAGCACATCTCCAAGCTCCTCAAGGATGTCCTCGCGGTTTCCCGACTCGATGGCATCGATCAGCTCGTAAGCCTCTTCAAGCAAGTACTTGGTTAGCGAGTTGTGGTCCTGCTCGGCATCCCAAGGGCAACCACCCGGAGCACGCAGCTTATTAGCAACGGCAATCAAATCATCAAGTTTGGTCATCATTTGGCTTTCTGAGGATCAGATTCAGAATCTGGTTTTGGCGGAAACACTCTTGCCAAGAAAGCCCACACCCAGTCGATGATGGCTTGGTCTCGCAATGGTTCAAAGTTAGCGTCTCTTGGCGCCGGAACCATCAGGGTCTGGGCCGATTGGAGATATTTAATACCCGGGAACAAGTGAGTTAGGGCCACCTGCTGGGCTTCATCGATAACCACCGGTTGGAGTTTGACCTGAAGACCCAGAACATTTAGGTCCTTGAGTCCCAATCGGTTGGCCTGCTGGCGAAGTTCTGTAACTTCAATCAAGTTCTTAACTGAATCCGGCGCCTTGCCGTAGCGGTCCTCAAGTTCAGCCAGAATAGCGTCAAGTTGCTTTCGAGAACCCTTCTCGCCGCTGGCAGCAGATAGCTTGTGATAGGCCTCTAGGCGCAAGCGCTCGCTATCGACATAGGTGTTTGGAATGTGGGCATCGACCGGTAGTTCGAGCTTAAGTTCGGCTGGAGATTCAGTCTTCTCACCCTTGAAATCGGCAACAGCTTCACCGATCATGCGCAGATAAAGGTCAAATCCCACACCTGCGATGTGGCCGGACTGCTCACCGCCCAGAAGGTTTCCCGCTCCTCGAATTTCAAGGTCCTTCATAGCAATCTGCATTCCGCCACCGAGTTCATTATTCAGTGCGATTGTTGCCAATCGGTCGTGTGCTGTTTCACTCAGCGGCTTATCTGGCGAATAGAAGAAGTACGCATAGGCTCGTTCTCTGCTTCGACCAACTCGACCTCGAATTTGGTGCAGCTGACTCAATCCAAAGTTCTCTGCTCGGTCAACGATCAGAGTGTTGGCATTCGGAATATCGATGCCGGTTTCGATAATCGTGGTCGACACCAAAACGTCAAACTTGCGCTCCCAAAAATCAACCACCACCTGCTCGAGTGCGGTCTCAGTCATCTGGCCGTGAGCAACGGCAATTCTCGCCTCGGGCACCAGCTCGGCGAGTTGATTGGCAACTGCCTCAATCGTGCTAACCCGGTTGTGCACGAAGAACACCTGACCTTCACGGATCAGCTCACGTCTGATTGCCGCTGCCACTTGCTTTTCAGAGTAACCACCGATGTAGGTCAAAATCGGGTGACGTTCTTCGGGTGGCGTCGCCAACGTTGACATTTCTCGAATACCGGTAATCGCCATTTCCAAGGTTCGCGGAATCGGGGTTGCCGACATCGAAAGGATGTCGACATTAGTTTTCATCTCTTTCAGTTTTTCCTTGTGCTCAACACCAAAGCGCTGTTCCTCATCGATGATGATCAAACCAAGCTGGCGGAACTTGACGCTTTCGCTCAAGAGTCGATGGGTTCCAATCACCATGTCGACTGAACCGTCGGCCAGGCCGGCGATTGTCTCTTTTACTTCTTTGGCTGTTTGGAACCGAGATAGCGAACGGACGTTGACAGGGAACCCTGCAAAGCGCGACTCGAATGTATCGGTGTGCTGACGGACCAACAGGGTGGTGGGGACCAACATGGCAACCTGCTTGCCATCCTGAATGGCCTTGAACGCTGCTCGAACCGCGACTTCAGTTTTGCCGTAGCCAACATCGCCGGCCAACAGGCGGTCCATCGGAACCTCGCGCTCCATGTCGCGCTTGACCTCATCGATGGTGGTCAACTGATCTGGAGTCTCAACGAAGGCAAACGCCTCTTCAAGTTCATGTTGCCAAGGGGTATCTGGGCCAAAAGCATGACCCTTTGACTTCATACGTGCGGAATAGAGCTTGACCAGGTCAATCGCAATCTTGCGGATAGCCTTGCGGGCGTTGCCCTTGACTCGAGCCCAGTCGGTTCCACCCATTTTCGAGAGAACCGGGGCTTCGCCACCGACATACCTGGTCAAAAGGTCCAGTTGATCGGTCGGCACAAACAGAGTGTCACCCGGATACCCGCGCTTGGATGGCGCGTATTCGATTAGAAGATATTCGCGCTGGGATTGCATCTTTCCAACGCCACTGGCGCGCTGAACAAGTTCAACAAATCGGCCGATGCCGTGGGTCTCGTGAACGACGTAGTCCCCTGCTTTGAGAGTGAGCGGGTCGACCGCCTGGCCGCGCTTGGTCGCAAGCTTGCGAACAGTTGGGCTCACGTAAACCGAACTCTTGCCGTAGAACTCAGCTTCGGTAATCACAATCAACTTGGATTCAGGAGCTGTAAAGCCTTTGCGCAAACTCGCCTGAACCACATCCGCGGTAATTTTGGCAGCCACCATTTGCTCTTGCAGGCGCTCTACGGTTCCGTGCCCCTCAGCAACCAAGACCACGTGATTGCCGGCCTTGGCCTGGTCTTCCAACCATTCGATAGAGGTAGTTTCGAGGCCCTTGAAATTCGGTACTTCAAACAGCCCCAAATTCACCAGAGTTTCGTCATCTGCGCCAAATTGAGACACCGTGAACATCGGGCGTCCATCCAAAGCATCTTTGAACTGCGATAGTTCAACAAACCCACCCGCACTGAGGTCGATTGGTGCGTTAGCACCCTCGGTTGCCGCATCCCAGGCGGCATGCAAAAACTCTTCGTTGGTCTCGACCAAACTTGCGGCACGCGCAGCCGACTTCTCGGGTGACAACAGGGTCACGAGGGTGTCACTCGGTAGGTAATCGCTGAGTGGAACCATACGATCGACTAAGACTGGCGCAAGCGATTCCATGCCGTCCACAGGAATACCCTCGGAAAGCTTTGCCAGCATGGAAGAAATATTTGGAAACTCGTGAAGCATCTCGCGTGCGCGACTTGCCACATTCGGCGTGATGATAATTTCTCGCGCTGGGTAGACCTGAATGGACTCGACTTTGCCTTCAATTGAGCGCTGGTCAGCTACCGAGA
>JACCDY011454306.1_pt1 | contig 10967 bp, 15 predicted proteins | sample 7446391 | NCBI WGS metagenome assembly JACCDY01 (sample SAMN15323451, study PRJNA562643) | freshwater metagenome | isolation source: river surface water | place: USA:Blue River Watershed | collected 2017-08-18
GGATGGATATTATTATTTAGATAATATAAATAGAAAATCCATCAAAATTATTGATAAGGAAGATTAAAATAGTATATTTGAATAATGACTAACTTGGAATATCTCAATAATAAAATTTCCTCCCTAAGTGCGAAAAAGGGTGCATGTCTAGGAGGTACATTCTCCCTATCCTCCTTTGGTATAGAATTGTAGAATTCATCCCATTTAACAACATCAAATCCATTCTCTCTACCATATTCAACCAACTCATTAAAGGTAAGGTTTGATTTGCCTGATCCTAGACTTTTACTAGGTATAATAATGGCCTCAAATTTTTTTAGATATTTCATGTTTTAAATTTTTTCAATCCATTTGGAAAAATTCTCCAATCCTTCCTTTATTGACTTTACTAGATCAAATTCTTTCATAAATTCAAAATAGTCTTTTCTATACCCACTAAGAGACTCATCCCCTGAATCAAAAGTCCACTGCCTCCAAAATGATAACTCTTTCGGGACCTTAAATCCATAGAATCTTAGTACATCTTTTTCCAACTCAACCGCTGATTGGACATTCCAGTTATGTCCCATGGCAATGATACCCGCTTCTTTGTTTTTAAGTAGGTTAGACTCACCAAGAGAAGAGTGTCTCGCTTCCATCCAAGTTAATCTTTCCATTAGGGTTGAATAGATAGAATTCATTTTACCCCATCTGATCGACCCAAAAAATATGATAATATCTGATTCATAGATCTTATTGGCGACCGTGTGCATTTGGTCTGTTGGATTGTTTATAGAAGCCCAACATCTGATTATTTTATGTGGATTTTTTCCGGGGTCATTAAGCATAGATTCCTTTATCCCACACTTGTTCCGCTCGCCTCTGGATACATTACCCTCACATGGAAATATTTTTAATTTACTGACATCCAAAACTTGACAATTATCAAGATCTTTAGCAATTTCATTTGCCAACATTGATGATTTTGCAATTTCTCCAGAACCTTCCCATCTATTTGAGGTTGTTAGAAATAGTATCTTTTTCCCCTCAGATTGGGACTTCTTCAAATATTTTTTAAGAATTGTGATATTTCTTTTCAACCTATTTAACATTTTTTAATGAACTAGAGACTCATAAACCTCAATTAGTTTATTTGTATTAACCCTATTCATATCTATTACCCTTTCCTTTTCCTGATTATTGGTCGTTTTCGTATCAGTTGATTCAACTAATATAACAAACCCATCTGAATCAACACCTTTAATAACTGAGTGGTCCATGTATGGTATTCTATATGGTAAATAAATTTGCTTTACACCACTTTCAATTAAAAATGTCCTTATACTATTTACTAATCTTCTATGTAAATCATTATTTTGATCAACAATAGTGGCAATATTCTTTTTATGTTCTGATTTTCTTGATGGTGTCATTTTATTTTCACTAGACTCAAAAAATCTTTTTAATCTTTTCATTTTTCAGTTGTTTTTTTTATATATTTGTTTTTCAAAATACGATTTATGTCTAGATACAAAGGTCAAACAAAGGCAGAATTCCAAAAGAATTATACCCGTATACGGGATATTGTTGATAAGTCTGATGGTGACCAAGAAAAGGAAGTTCGACTTGCTCAGACACAGGCCAATAGGATTACAGATGAGTATAAGTGCATTAACAGGGCAATGGCTGCAAAAGAAATAGGATACGAGCATCTTTTTGATGTTTTTTTCCGAAGGGCATATGAATTGGGTTCAGTTGGGAAACAACAATTTAGGGAATATCAACTAGAAAAGTTAGGAATCTAGGTATTAAATGCTATCCGATATTAAAAAAATATAATATATTTGTAAAATGGAAATCAAAATCATGAATAAAGAACAAGTTCTAGACGAAATTAAAGATCTAGTGGATAGTGCAACTAGTAAATTCGGTATATATCCCTTATTTGATAAGGGACCGTATGAAGTCATGGACTTTGATATTGTAGTTAATTTCCTAGAACTCTCATCAAGGGATGAGCAAGAATATATCATAGATAAACTCCGAAATTGGAGGTCAGAAGATGGTGTTGGTGAATACATTGCTAGCTACCTATGCGGTATCTTTGGACATGAGGATTTGGAACCAACCAAAGACCCTATTGCTAATGTTGGAGTGATGAATGTTTCTGACCTAGCCAATAGTATTAAAGAGGAGGACTTGAACTCCAAAAAGCCCGATTTCAATCCTGGTAAATATAATCCAAAGAAAAAATTCCTAGGATTTGTCTCTGGCGCTGGTGGGAATATTAGAATTCTGACAGATGTTGCCAGAATTGACGGTAAGATCCTATCAGGTACTCTAGAGGGGTGTCAATTTGAATTGAAGGTCCACCCTGATGGATCAGTTGATTTTGATCAACTATCTGGTGAGAGTGTTGGGGAGGAAATGATCAAGAGACTTCTTGATGAAATATCTGAGTCTAATGTTACTGGGTATTTTGGCAAGTCTGTGATTAGTGGATACAATTTCAAAAATTCAGAAGGAATTCTTTGCTATCTAGAAGTAGAATATGAGAAGCCAATTGAAAAGCTGGCTAAACTATTTGATGAGATGGAAAATAAGAAGCCAAGTCAAAAAGCTCTGGATGTTCTAAATTCCCTTTTCGGAGATTCGGAAGATGAGCTAGTGTCAGATCAAGATTCAGTTGAATCCGATCCAGTAAAATCAAATATTGGCGTCACTAACCAAATGTTGGAAGAGTCTTTTAATAAGATGAATTCAGAAAAAATTGCTGAGTTGGAATCTAGGATTGAAAGGACTCAAAATGAAATCACAAAGGTAAAATTTGAGGTTAAGAATGGTGAAAGTAAACTACAAAAGCTCTCTGATGAGTTTAAGGTGCTTAATTCAAGATTGAAATCAATGAATCCAGGTGATCAACCAAATGGATGGGCATTTAATGTAAGTGAGAAGATTGAGAATGATATTCAGATGTCTCAAGAAACTCTGGATATAATTGAGAAGGTGTCAAAGGTTCTGAATTTGGTTCCTGAAAAGGTGCAAAAAGTGATTGCTGACGGATATTTCAATATAAACTTCTCTTCTGAGTCAGGTGAAGAGCCAATGCCAATTGAAATACTTAAGAAGATATCTAATCTTGATCCACTTGGCAGTCTATCAAAAGTTTCGGATTTTGAATTTAGATATTCAGGTGAGCTAAACTGGCATGAAATTGTAGATACATTAACAAAAATGGGTTTTAAAAAAGTTTAATAATGGGAATTCGTAAGTGGATATATTATAGATACCTTAGAGCCATAGCCACATCTTATGGTAAGATCAAAAGAATGGATCTGAGAGATTCTGAAAATGACGATATACAAAAGTCAATTTTCAAGATAGCGCTTAAGTTTATAAATAAACCTGATACCCAATTCTTAGCCAAGGAGTCTAGCTATTTTTTTAGTAATAAAGAACTATCTATTTTGATATCATATGATCAACAAACACCAACTATTACCTTAATTTCTGGATCCGATATTCAGAAGGTAAATCTTAGTGATGAATATGTTAGGTCTATATTGGCTTCCTATGATAGGGAGGTATCAAGGAGAATTAGGAGATCTTTCTTTGAAAGGAATAAGGATATTCATCAAAAATTGGAAGAAATTTACCAAAAACTTAGTTAAGTCATTAATTATAACTATATTTGTAAAAATTCTATATATAAGCTTCAATGGTACTAAAGAATATACACGAAAAACTACTGAGTAGTATTCAAACAATGTTGATTGATACTCGTATCAATCTTCCATTTTATGGAGAGTTCAATCTCCATATTAACTTCCATGAACAGGATAGCATTGGTACATGTGCTGTTAATATGACAAGTAAGGGAATGAATTTCTTCTATTCCCCTAAGTTTTTGGAGAATATGTCTCAAAAAGAGGTAAACTTCATTACACTCCATGAGGATTTTCACCTCTTGTTTGACCACCCAAAAAGGACTGTAACTGGTCTATATGACCACAAACTGAGCAATATTGTTCAGGATATGATTATTAACCATATCATTTGGGAGGACATTCCACGAAATTTCGTTGAAATTCCAAAATCTCCTGATGGTAAAAACATGGCTCTTTTCGTCCCAAAGGAATACACTGGTAAGCTCATTTTCGAAGAGCTATATGAGTGGATGAAGAATGAGAAAGAAAAATGGGAGAAAGCCGGTGGTAATTCAGGTAAACAAAAGGGAAAGAATCAACAGAATGGCCAAGGCAGTGGCAACAATCAGAATGGTCAGGGTAGTGGCAATGGTAACAATCAGAATCAGAATGACCAAGGCAGTGGCAACAATCAGAATGGTCAGGGTAGTGGCAATGGTATCAATCAGAATCAGAATGGCCAAGGTGGTAAGGGTAATGGAGGACAGTCCGGCGAATCTGAAGGTGATGATAGTGGATATGGTCCATATGGAAAAAATCCATCAAAGGATGAAGATACTATTGATACATGGAGTAAAGAGAAACTCTTTGAGGATCTTGAAAATGGTGGGGAAGGTCAATACCTTGATAAGCACATTGACAGTGATATCCCAGAGGAAATGCGAAATTCCATGGTAAGGGATGTTGTTGAGAGGTTGAAGGCTAGGGGTCTCTCTACTGCTAATATTGAACAAACTCTAAATAAACTTCAGAAAAAGCGTAAAGACTATCTGAAGGAAATCAAAAGGAGTGTTTCCAATATGATCTTTGGTCATATTAAGGAAAGGACTATTACTAAACCAAACCGTAAGAACATTCAAGGTCTTAAAGGTAATAAAAAGATCAAGAGTAAAGTCAATGTTATTCTAGATACATCTGGTTCAATGGGTGGAACTTTTGAGAGGGTTTTGAACTATGTATATAGAAACGACATTGAAATCAACATGATCCAAGGTGATACGGAGGTTAAATGGGTTGAGAACTTCAAAAATTCTAAGAAGCTTGAATCCATGAAAATCTCAGGTTTGGGTGGTACTGTTCTTCAGCCTTCAGTTGATTATGTAGTTAAACACTTTAACCAATATAATACAGTTGTTCTAACAGATGGTTATACAGACACTCTTGATCTCTCAAAAATCAAAGGCAGAGTTCTTATGATTTCAATTGGTGTAAAGGTTCCTATCAGCAGAACAAACAACAAAGTTAAACAGATTGTTGTTGATGTAAATGAGAAGTGATAGGTAGTAGTTAAGAGTTATCAAATCCCCCGAAAGGGGGATTTGTTTTTTATATATACATATGTAAAAACAGGCTCAAAAGTAAATGATATTAACAAAAGAAGTAAATATAGAGGTCTTAAAATCTAACATCAAATTTCTAACAAAGAGGGGATATTCTATAAATTTGGGTGATTTTTTATTTATTAAAATTGAGGAATTAAACAAAAACTCAAAGGTAGTTATTTCTGCTAAATGTGATTTTTGTAATTCAATTAAGGAAATACAATATAAACTATACAATAAGAGCCTAAAAATTGGTGGTAAATTTTCCTGTTCATCTAAATGTGCTCATCTAAAAAGAAGAGAAATCCTTCGTGAAAAATTTGGAGTTGATAATTTATCAAACTTGTCAGAAGTTATTGAGAAGAGAAAGAAAACAAATATTGAAAGATATGGATTTGATTCAATATTCAAATCTCCAGAATTTAAGGAAAAAAACAAACAGACTCTTTTAGAAAAATATGGAGTTGATAATTACACAAAGACAGAAGAATATAAAGAAAAAACTAAAGATACCAATCTAAAAAAGTATGGAAAGGAATGGTATTTACAGACAGAGGATAAATTTGAAAAATCAAAAGATACAAATATTAAAAAATGGGGAGTTGAATGTCCACAAAAGCTGGAGTCCTTTAAGTTAAAAACACTGGAAACAAATCTTATTAAGTATGGGTTTAAGTCTCCGATGATGTCTGAAAAAATAAAAGAGAAATCAAAAGAGACTTTGCTTAAAAATTATGGGGTAGATAACCCAATGAAGTCGGACCAAATAAAAATGTCTTCAAAACAAACAAATATTGATAAATATGGATTTGAATATCCAATTCAGAATCCTGAGGTTAAGAAAAAGAGGGACATGAATAATATTGATAAATGGGGGTTTTCTAATGCCTTTCTATCTGAAGAGATCAGAAAAAATATGATAATAGGAAAGCACCCTGATTACATTAGGTATTTAGGTGGAGGAGTGTCTATATTCAATTGTAAAATGGACCATGATTTCGAAATTAAATCTGATAATTTTTATAAGAGAGTTAAATATAATATACCACTATGTACTGTATGTAATCCAATAGGAGACTCATCTTCAACTAAAGAAAATGAATTATATGAGTATATTTTATCAATATATGATGGTGAAATAATTCAATCGTATAGAGATGGTCTAGAAATTGATATTTACTTACCCGAATTAAAATTAGGATTTGAGTTCAATGGACTTTGGTGGCATAGTGAGGAATACAAGACAAAGGATTATCATCTAAATAAATCTAGGTATTTTTCGGATAAGGGTATAAGACTGATCCATATTTGGGAGGATGATTGGGTCAGAAAAAGAAATATACTAAAAAGTCAATTAAATAATTGGTTTGGTAAAACTCTAAATAGAATAGGTGCTAGAAAATGTCGGATAGGGGAAGTTAGTCCAGAAGTAGCTAAAAAATTTCTAAATGAAAATCATATTCAAGGTTATGTTAATTCAGTTCTGAAATTGGGATTGTATTTTGATGGGGAATTAGTATCATTGATGACATTTGACCAATTTGAGGGCAGAAAGAAGATGGGGGAAAATGAATGGAATCTCTCTAGATTCTGTAACAAATTGGGACATAATGTAGTAGGTGGGGCATCAAAAATTCTGAATTATTTTGTAAATTCTATGAAACCGAAAAGGATAATAAGTTACTCTGATAGAGATTGGTCTGATGGAGATCTTTATCAAAAATTGAATTTTTCAAAAATTGGTGAATCCAATCCAGACTATAAATACATATCAAATGGAGTCAGGGTAAATAAATCAAGATTCAGAAAGGGTAATCTAAAAACTAATTTGACTGAATCAAAATTCATGAAAAATATGGGATATCTCAGAATATGGGATTGTGGAAAATTAAAATGGGAAAAACTACTCTAGATAGTAAATAGAATGTATTAGTATATCAAAATTGACATCCCTATAAAGAATTATAGATATTCTCCTTTCATCATGGGTCCTTACAGACCCAACCTTTTCACCATCCATTTCAATAAGATAGGTTCCCCCGCTTGAGTAGGTTTTCTTAAATTCATAAATTGATCCATTCAATACATCCGAAGATATTGTGTATCCACCTCCTGTAGAAATTAGTCCTATTTTTTGGCCATTTCTGTCATATACACCTATTCCAGAATCAAGAACTCTTGATGAGGTTGATTTTAAGCCAACTCCCTTTTTAATGTATATTATCTCATCAAAGAACCCAAGATTTATCATCAGTGTTCCACCATGCTCTTCGTCTACTATCTCTATATAGCTTCCGAAGTCATTCAGATTTATTCTATTACCTTCTTCAACTATTGAACTTTGGTTTGTGCATGACATCATTAAAATTAAGATAAGTGATATAAATAGTCTCATATATTATATATAAATTGTGAATATCATAAAAAATATGTATATTTGTATATGAAAAATTTCCACCAAAGTCTAATTTGTCTGGATCTTAAGTTCATTCAGGTTACCGAGGACGCCAAAAGTCTGTATAAAGCTACTTTAGGTATTGATCCAACGGAAGAAGTTCAAAATTTCATTTTTGATATCAAATTTTCAGGAGCGAAAAGAATTTACCTGTCTGAGATCGGGGATATTATGTTCATTGATTGGGGTGGTAGGAGGAAGGGTGAGAAAAATATCCAAATGTCTCCCCAGATTGAATATGAAATGATGAATCTTATCAAGTCTGCTACTCCCAAAACAGTGGGGGTTGGGCATGGTCTCGTAATGATCGAACCTGGTCGATTCACTAAAGAATCTCTGAGTGAGTTCTTTGTTAAAAATTGCGGGATTGATGGTCTATCAGAGGATATTCTTTTTATGAAATCAAAGGGGGTATCTAAAGTCTGGGTCTATATGCCAAGTGGTGAGATTGTATTCTTTAAAAGGAAGATTGAGAATCAAATTGATTTCTCCTATTTCCTAGATAAGATCAATACTGTTAGGATGTTTGGGACTAAAAAGTCCGACCTTAATCCAGTGAAAATTGGCAAAAGGGTGGTTCTAGATCTTGTTGAGAATGAGGGGAAATCTTTACCAGTTGTGAGCAAGAAAAAGCCAATCCTTGATATGGATGGTATTCTTGATAAAATTGGTGAATTTGGTATGGATTCTCTTCTTCAGGAAGAAATTGAATTCCTTAAAGGGATTAAGTAATTAGTCCCTTAGGATCTCAACTACATTTCCTATTTCAACTTCAAAGTCACCAGAATCGGTTGAAATGGTTATCAATCCATCATCATCAACTGATGTGGGTTTGACTGGGTTGGACTCGTCGTGGTCTGGTAGGTTTTTAATATTTTTGACCCTAATTAAGTCTCCCCCTTCTATTGACTTTACTATATCATCAACAGAGAAGGTGGATTTAGAAAATTCTCTGAACAATTTCAACTTCATGTCTTATATATTAGATATATAAGACATGATTTACAATATTGAATATTTGAAAGACGTTCTAGGTAATAATTATCTGGGGTTGAAGATAAGTAAAGATAGTGTTAATCCATTTCTAAAAGATTTGGAAGAGCATCTTGGCGAAAATGACTATAAAATTTTCACCGATAATCAACAAAAAAGAGACTCTGGTCACTACCACATAACAGTAATAAATGCTATGGATTTTAATAATCTCTCAAAATCAGGAGAGGTTGGTCAATTTGTCAATTCGTTGAATAAGGTTTTTGAGTATCCAATAGATGATCTTAAACTAATGGGTATAGGGTCAGCTACTAAAAATGAAAATACTGCTTACTTCATAGTTGTCCAATCCGAAAAGCTAGATTCCATCAGAGATAGGTACAATTTACCAAAGCACGACTTTCACATTACGATCGGATTTAAGTGGAAGGATGTCCATGGAGTTAGGAAAAATGAAATTTTGAAACCTAAGTCAAAATTTCTAAAACTTTTATCAGACGCATTTTATAAGAAAGAGAATTTCAATTTCTTAAAAAAGATTGAGAATTTCAGGGGTAATCCAGATTTAGATATTATACCAATATCAATATCTGATAATTATCTTAAAATATCTTCAGGTAACGTGATAATGGATATAGGAGTTTTAGATGAACCCCAAAAATTTTGGGTAATGGCCTCATATATGGCCGAAGGTGAGCCAAAGAGGCTACCACAAACTGAAATATTGAGAATTTTGGATATAAAAAAATAATAGATACAAAAAATGGAGAAGAGATTATTTAGTTACTATTCTATTGATGAATGTCTAAACATTGATAAATTGTATAATGAACTTGATAAATATGCTGACGGTGGGCTACTAGAGTATAAATTGGAAGATAGGGATATAATTAAAATTGAAGACCTTGATCTAACTGAAGATGAGATTGAGGATATTGAGAAACTACTTGATAGTCTAGATGTATTCCCATATCTTGGGTATGATGATGGGGAAGATGAAATCTCAGACTTTGGATATGAAGACGAAGAAGAATGGTGAATTGGTAGACTCAGTGGTCAAAATGGCTATTGATATCTTAAAGTCCTCAAAATACTTATCCAATGAGGAAAAAGAGGCATTACTAGATTTGGAAAGAGCTCAAAAACAAAAGATTAGAGTAAAAAAGATCAATTCAATTTTTGATAATACTTAATCTTGTTCAAGATAGAATTGCAAAAATCTGGTATATCTTTTGGTTCTCTGGAACTTATTAAATTCCTGTCTATTACAACAGATTGATCAAAGTATTTAGCACCAGATTCTTCTATTTCGGATTTTATATCCCTATACCCTGTCAATTTTCTTCCTTCAAGATCAATAGATGATAACAGAACCTGTGGACCATGGCAAATTGCCGCGATCGGAACCCCTAGGTTGAATGTCCTCCTTACAAAGGACTTGACATCGGAATTGTTCTTTAGTCCCTCTGGGGATTTACCACCTGGTATAATTAAACAGAGTAGATCATTTGGATTAACATCCCTTACCAATTTTTTAACTTCTACCTTTTCATCAGAATTATAGGCAGACTTTTCCCCCAATCTTGTTCCTATTACTATTGTCTTATATCCCCTCTTTTCTAAAAAGGATATTGGATCCAAAGTTTCTCTATCCTGAAATCCGTCTGATATAAGAATAGATATGTATTTTTCAGAATTTGATTCTTTATAAAATTGACTATATTTCTTTATCATTCTAGGTCTTCTTTTTTAAACTTAAATGTTCTCATCTTCCCATAAATATGATTATTAATCAAACCCTCTTGGATAAATGGATACATCCCAACAACTTGGTCAACTAATTTTTGCTCTATTTGGTCATCCCATTCAATCTCCAGGCAAAAATGTATATCACCATTAACGAAGTTGTAAAACATTTCAGGATTTTGTGAGATATTTAAAATATCTTCATCTGATAATTCTATTTTGTTTTTCTCAAGGTCTATCCTAAACCAGAAGTCATGATCACCCTCATCACAATATATCTGATTGAACTCATATTCAAATCCCTCGTCCTCATAATTTACTAATATATCATTGATTTCATGAGCAAAATCTATAATTGGTCTAAATTCCTTTTGAATTTCATCCCTGACCTCTTCTAAGTAGTTATCTCTTATCTCTTTTAAAGATTCATTAAATTGATTGAAATTTTTTATCATTGGAGGTCTTTTATTTTTATTGATAGATCGAAATTTTTTCTGTATCTCAAGGTCAATATCTCTGTGGTATTTCTCCTCAATTTCTTTGAAA
>JACCDY010328323.1_pt1 | contig 10966 bp, 12 predicted proteins | sample 7446391 | NCBI WGS metagenome assembly JACCDY01 (sample SAMN15323451, study PRJNA562643) | freshwater metagenome | isolation source: river surface water | place: USA:Blue River Watershed | collected 2017-08-18
CAGGGCGAATTTGGCATCTAATAAAAATCAGGCTATAATCTTGGTCTATTCCTCGATAGCTCAGTCGGTAGAGCGCCGGACTGTTAATCCGTAGGTCCCTGGTTCGAGCCCAGGTCGAGGAGCCAAATTAAAAAGCCTTTGAATGAGAGTTCAAAGGCTTTTTTCATTGTTTGAGCATCTAAAGAGACCTCAGTCATAGTGGGTCCACATCCTTAAAACACGCACTATCTTCTCTTTACGAAAAACCTCATAGACCAAGCGGTGCTGAATATTGATTCTGCGCGAATACGCCCCTTTTAAATCGCCAACCAATTTTTCATAAGGGGGCGGATTTTGAAATGGATCCACGGCTAAAACACCCAGCAACGCTTCTGCCTTATCTCTCAGTCCTGCTGCTGAAATTTTTTTGGCATCTTTGATTGCGTACTTGGAGTAAGCCAAATTCCAAGTCACCATTTCAAAGTCCTTGTGGTTTTAGTGATGGGTTCTGCCATGGCATCTTTAATAGACTCACGCATCCCAGGCACAGCCAAGAGATAAAGGGTTTCTTGAATGGCATTCCAATCTTCTTCAGAAATCAATACAGCATTGGCTCTTTTTCCGGAAATAAGAACAGGTTGGTGCGTTTGAGCTGTTTGATCAACCAAACGATATAAATCTGCCCTCGCTTCACTTACCTTTAATGTAGCCATGTTTACCCCTTTTTGTAATATCGTACGTAAAAGCGTACGCTTTGTCAATCGGTGTCGAATGACTCTTGGGCATAGCCTTGAGGCTCATATCTATGACATCACTAAAGTGTTACATTTAAAGCATATTTCGAATTAATCATTAAGGAATCACCATGACTGCACAAAAAATCAGCGTAAGCCTATTAACAGCCACCCTTCTTGGCCTATCTTCAGTGGCCATGGCTCAATATGACTACCCTGTTGATAAACCAGTTGCCGGAGCAGTTGCTGGTGAACGCGGACAAATTTACAGCGGCATTGTGACTAAGATTGATACTAAAAATCGTGTGGTTACTTTCAAGAGCAAAGAAGGCGAATTGGACATCGTTGCAGGTCCAGAGGTGAAGAACTTTGCCCAAATCAAGGTTGGCGATCGCTTAGATGTTCAATATGCATTGGCTGTGGCGATTGAATTAGTTAAAACAAAGAACAACGATGTGCGCGGTCGCGAAGTGACATCAGATACTCAAACAGCTCCTGCTGGTAATAAGCCTGGCATGGTTAAAACCAATATTGTGAAAACAACAGCCAGCGTTGTGGCCATTGATCAAAAGAAACAAATCGTATCACTCAAAGGTCCTAAAGGTAATGTGGTGGATGTGAAGGTTGAAAACCCAGCCCTCTTAAAAGGCATCAGCACCAAGGATCAAGTCTATGTGACTTATGCTGAAGCGGTTGCTGCAGTGGTGAGCGCACCTAAGAAGTAAATCAATGGGTTTTGGAAATTCTTCCTGAATTTCAAAATTCTCTACCGCTGTTATGAAAAATGCCTCTGAGATCAGAGGCATTTTTTCTTGTGGAGGTTGTTACTTATTTTGCTTTACTTATTTTGTTTAACCTTATTGCTTACTTGCCCAAAAAGATGTCCTTGAACTCTTTTTCACCCACGGCTTTTTGAACCGTGAAGTAGGTCAAGTAGTGAACGATGATGAGCCAGTAGATGAAGGCAATCATGATCAAGTTTTTAGGTTTGGCATGACCAAACTCCAAGACACCTTCTAAGAATGGTTTGCCATGTAGCAAGTAACCCTCAATACCAAGAGCATTGGCATGCAGAATCATGACCAAGACCACATAGATCAAAGAGTGGCCAATCAATGGCCAGAAAATAGGTTTACCTTTGTTGACCTTGATTGGCATGAGAAGCTCAACCGTGATCAAGAATTTACCCACAAATGCAGCCTTGATGAGGGCTACTGTGATGGAAAACATGCCATCGGCTCCATCAACCCCAAAGTGCAACATTTGCGATTGGTTATAAAGGCCAATGGCATAGAACCAAATCGTGAAGTAGCCTGTGGCAATCAGAAACTTCTTAGTTTCATGAAGAAAGCCATGTTTCATTTTTTCCCAACGGGACATTGTTTCAGTGGATGGTGTGCTCACGTTTGACTCCTAACTTCTAATAATGGCTGATGGCTTTTAAATGGCTGGGCCACCTAAAGATAAATATAAATTAATTCGTTGCATCAAAACTTCCAACTGACCTTGTTGCTCATTTGATTTAGCAGTATTGGTTTTTATCTTTTGTTGCAAGACTTGGCGTTGATCGATGCGACCAATGACAAATTCAGCATCTGTACTTTTTTGAATATTTTGTTGCAATTGATAAATTTGATTGAGCTCTGCATAACGCGCACGCCAAGATTGCTCACCTGATAGAGCTGACTCTACTTCTCTGAAGGCATTTAATCCAACTTTGGCATAGGCAGCAAAAGCTTGTTCAAGCTCAGCTTGCCTTGATTCAACTCTAGCTTCTAATGCACCACCCGTGAATATCGGTAAGGTGACTCCAACACCAGCACTCGGATTGGATGAGTCGGTCTTAAGTACAAAGACTTCGCTGCTGATTCGTCCAAAGCCAGCCGTCAAGCTGATTTTGGGCAAGCGCGTGGCTTCTGCTTCCTTGATGTTAAATCTGGCCGCATCCACTCTGGCAGCTGCAGCCACAATATCAGGACGTCTTTCTAGTAGGTCTGAAGGCAGGCCTGCGTTGATGGTAGATGGGCTCTTGGGCAAGCTTTGATTTTTAAGCGGCGTGCCCACAGGGTAACGACCCACCAAGACATCCAGTGTTTTTAAATTTTGTTGGCTGGCGTTCTTTAAGTTAAAAGCCAACTCTTTGGCTTGAGCAAGATTGATTTCTGCAGTCAGAATATCTTGCTTAGAAGATGCGCCAATTTTTTCACGTTGCTGCACATGCTCAAGAATTTTTTCTTGATGCTGAGCTGACTCTTGGGCTACTTGAGCTTGCAAATGAAGTACGCGCGCAGACCACAATGTTTTAGCAAGATTGGCCATGAAAGACAGCTTTGCTGATTCTTGATCAGCAGCAATGGCTCTGGCATTTTGTTCGGCATTGGCATAGCTTGCACGCACACGCCCCCAAAGATCAAGCTCCCAGTTGGCCCCAACGTAATAACCAGATGTGCCCGATCCATCCAAGCCCATTTTTGCACCCGTTTTACCTTGCACTCCGACATTGGGATAGAAAGATCCGCCAACAGCCTTCATCATCGCTTCGGCTTGATCAATTCTTGCGGCATAGATTCTGAAATCGGGTGCCGACTGGATCGCAAGCTTTGCTAATTCTGTTAATTCAGGATCATTGAATGAGTCTACCCATGCAATGCTTTGGAATGCTGCTTGGCTTTGAGCCTGATGATTGATTGCTTTGTATTGTCCTGGCAAATTTTGTCCAGGCAATGCACGATCTAGTAGCTCAGATCTTTTGATGGGCTCACCAATTGAACAAGCGCTCAAAGCTAGCAGTAGGCTAAGAGATAGATACTTGCTCATAGATGCTTTATCAATCGATCTCATCAATGCAATTTCGGAACGATGTAGTTGAGCTTGCTGTAAACACGCAACATGACTTTTCTAACAAAATGTAAGAAGCTCATGTTGTCTGTGTAGATGGCGCCATGACCAATCGCACCTGCAGCAATCAACTCTGTATGACTGCCCTCTTCAAGGATCAATTTCACCGGGAAGCGATTGGGCACAGCTGGTCTCACGCCTGTTTGAGGTATATCACCACTGGCGTTCACTTGACCCTGACGCTGAGCCCAAATCACGCTTTCAACTTTGGCTTTATAAACTTGGCCCGGGTTGGTTGGCACATAAAACTCTGCTTCATGTCCTGGCTTGATTTGATGAAGCTCATTTTGATGGAACAACATGAATACTTGTGGCTCATCTTCAAGAAAGCTCATCGCAGCACGCAAAGGAGTTGGCACCAAAAAAACACCTGGGCGCAATTGAGCATTAACGACTGTGCCGTTGTTCGGTGCGCGCACAACGGTTTGCTCAAGCTCCCAATATGAGTTGTCAGCCTTTTCTTTTAATTCATCGTAATCAGCTTCTGCCTTTTCAAGATCAAAGCGATTGCCTGAGCCTGTTTTGACCAAAGCGCGGTTTTCTTCTACGCGTTTTTTAGCCAGCTTGAGCTTGGCATTCAAAGCATTGACTGAAGCTTGGTAAGGTTCAGGATCGATCTTGAACAGAACATCGCCTTTTTTAACGCGTTGATTGTCAGTCACACCTACCTCAATCACACGCCCCTTTACTTGAGGAATGATCGGCACTTCGTGACGCGTGACTCGAACGTCTGAGCTACTTGGCGCAAAGATGTTCATGAGCAAAATCATGATCAACACAAATACAACAGGTGTGACAAACACAATGATTTTGGAGCGCTTATTCCAAGGATAGAGTTTGCGTTTGAAAAATACCCACCAAACAACCAAGGCATAAAGAACGATGATGATTTCTAACATGTCTATTCCTCAGTGCTGTTTGCGAGAGATTTCTTTTCAGCCTCGGCAAGAGACTGCACCTGATCTTTTGATAAAGGAACAATGGTTGGCTTCAGGTGAGCCCAGACAAATGCGATTGGCCAAAACAAGCCGCCTGAAAAACGCGAAACCATGCACATCGCATGAATCGCTTCTTTTTGTGGGTGCTGACGTTTTTCAGCAATCTTGCTCGGCAAATAATGTATCTGCCAATAAGCAATACCAAGAACGATTGGAATGATGATGATCGCTATCCAAGAGAAGATATCGGCCAAGGTGTCGACAAAGCCAGCAGCACAAGCATGTCCTGCCATGAGCAATAAAAAGCTTGCTCCAAGGGAGCGCACCAGCAAATGAGGTTGTGAGCGCAAATGACTCATGTATCTATTCCGGCTAATAAAAGTGGAACAATTATCCGCTAAAAATACCTAAATTTAACAGTGGCTTACTTGAATTTTATTAGCTCTAGGGGGTACTTCATGGGTGTTTAGCTGTCAAATTCAGAAGCTCAGTTATTTTCTAGTACAATATTTGGCTTAGCTGATATGAAATTCAATGTCAGATATGCCCTGGTGGTGGAATGGTAGACACGCCGGTCTTAGAAGCCGGTGCCGAGAGGCGTGAGAGTTCGAGTCTCTCCTGGGGCACCAAATCAAAAAGCTTGTTTCTTTGTTAAAAGAAGCAAGCTTTTTTCTTTTGAGCTATTCGTTTTTAGGTATGTATTTCTTTAGCGGCAGATGTCTTCAATGTCCTTTTGAATGATCTTCAGACCTGCTTTGAGAATCGTGTCATAGCGATTGCGCTCTACTTTGATGGTCTCGGGTGTCCAAGAGTAAAAACCTTGTGAGGTTTTCATGCCGTAATGATTGTTTTTGACTCTTTCGGTCAAACACTTCGCAGGTATGGCATCGTTGCACAAGGATGGATAAATACTGGCACCGGCTGCCGTGTGAATTTCAACCCCGGCATGATCACGTTGCATCACAGGGCCTGCCGCCAAATACCTGAACCCAAATCCAAACCTAACTGCGTTATCGATATCTTCTGGAGTGGCAATGCCTTGATCAATCATTGAGAAAGCTTCGCGCGACATGGCATGTTGCAATCGATTGGCCAAGAAACCTGGCAAGTCTTTATTGACCCTGACTGGCACCATCAAACAGCGCGTCATGATTTGGAACAAATCATCCATCACCGCTTGGCTGGTCTTCCCACCTTTGATGACCTCAACGCAAGGCACCAAATGAGCTGGCATGAAGAAATGCAAACCTATCATGCGACTGGTGGTTGATAAACCTTCTGCAATTTGACTGATAGGAAAGCTCGAGCTATTGCTTGCCAAGATGGTGTGAGCAGGTGCCAGTTGATCTAGCTGCTTGAACAGGTCTTGTTTGAGTGGCAATTTTTCTGGAATACATTCGACAACCAAATCAACGCTGGGCCAAGCAACATCATTCAGGCCTGCATGAACTGTGACTGGGTGATTTGGTTTGGCATAGCCGAGTTCTTTGATTTGAAATTCAAGGTACTGAGGTAAAAATGTTCGGCGCTCTGCCCCTGCCTCAATGATTTCTACAGCGTAACCACCTCTAAGAAATACCAGTGCCACATCTGCACCCATGGTGCCGCCACCCACGATCACTACTTTCTTACTTGCTGTCATGTTTGCCTCTGTTTTTTATTAACGCTTTTTATCAACGTTTTTATTGGTTTCTGTTTTGTTTTCTTCATATGAATCTATATGAATTTTGTATCTGAAATGTAAACCAGTTTTGAGCTTTTTTCAGGGATATTTATGCCTAATATTCTGCGCAAAAATAGTGCATTTTCTTATTTAAAACCAATTGACTAGTGATAACCCTAGGTAATCCTAAAAACATGGAGCAAAAAGAAACGAATAGTGCTAAATTTTCAGAACGGTATTTAATACTTTTGAAAAACAAACCGGAGACGAGAATGAAAATTGCAAAACTATTGGCTGTACTTCTATTCAGCTCGGCTGGCATTGCGAGCGCACAAAATATTTCTGTTGGTACTGGCGGCACAGGTGGTGTTTACTACCCTATGGGTGGCGGTTTAGCTTCTGTACTTTCTAAGCATGTACCAGGTATGCAAGCAACTGCTGAAGTGACCGGTGGTTCAGTTGATAACATCAACTTGATCGGCACTGGCAAACCATACGTTGGCTTCTCAATGGCCGACGCTGCCAAGGATGCCCTCGAAGGTAAAGACAAGTTCGTAAACAAAAAAGTTGATCTACGCACATTGTTGGTTCTTTATCCAAACCGCATGCACGTGGTGACAACCGAAGCAACTGGCATCAAGTCGATGAAGGACCTTAAAGGTAAGCGCGTCAGCACAGGTTCACCTGGTAGCGCTACCGAAGTGATGGCTTTCCGCTTGATCGAAGCTACTGGCTTAGATAAAGACAAAGACGTGAAGCGTGAGCGTTTAAGCGCTGCTGAATCTGTCAACGCCATGAAAGACCGCAAAATTGATGCCTTCTTCTGGGTTGGTGGCTTACCAACTGCAGCTGTGACTGATTTGGCTAACACCCCAGGCACAAAGATCGTGATGATCGATAACGCTGCTGAAGTAGCTGCCATGAACAAGAAGTATGGCAACCTTTACTATGCAGACACAATTGCTAAGAGCGTTTATGCAGGTATGACCAAAGACAATCAAGTATCAGCTGTAGCGAATATTTTGGTTGCAAGCGCATCAATGCCTGATGAGCAAGCTTATAAAATTGTGAAAGCTATTTTTGATCATCAAAAAGAGTTGATCGCTACTCACACAGAGTATTCAAGCATCAGCGTTGGTATTCAGAAGCCAGGCAATAGCTCAGTGCCATTCCACCCAGGTGCTATCAAGTACTTGAAAGAGCGCGGCGCCAAGTTCTAAAAAATATTATAAAAATAATACAAACTACCCAAGCACTCCTTGGGTAGTTTTACATTGAGCGAGACAACCATGATCCAAGATCAAACCCCTGCATTGGATGAAAAAACCCAACAGGAAGTAGAGTCATTGATTCGTCAAGAAGAAGGCGATTCTCATGAGTACAAAGGCTTTTTAGCCATCTTCTTAACTTTGGCAGCAGTGGCCATGTCGCTATTTCACTTGTATGCGGCTTATTCGATTGTGCCAACACTACAACTCCGAGTGGTGCACGTTGGCTTTGTTTTAGCCATTCTATTTTTATCATTCCCGATAGCGGCCAAATTTAAAAATAGGCTCATGCTTTGGGACATCGTTTTAGCAGGTTTGGCTGTTGCGACTGCTTTTTATATTTTGCAAGGTGGCGATGATTTAGCGGATAGGAATACTGCCCCACTTCAGCTCGATATTATTTTTGGCGTCATTTTTATTATTTTGATTCTTGAAGGTGTGCGCCGTACCAATGGCTTGATTTTACTTTCCGTCACATTGTTATTTTTAGCCTACGCTTTATTTGGTAACCATTTGCCAGCCCCCTGGACACACAAAGGTTATGAAGTGTCACGCTTGGTAGGCTATATGTACATGACCTTAGAGGGTGTGTTTGGAACCGCGGTGGATGTGTCAGCGACCCTGATCATTCTCTTCACTATTTTTGGTGCTTTCTTGCAGTTCACCAATGCAGGTAAATTCTTCATTGACTTTGCTTTCAGTGCCATGGGTGGTAAATCCTCTGGCGTGGGTAAAACAATTGTTCTTTCCTCGTTCTTATTGGGCGGTCCATCAGGTTCTGGCGTGGCCACAACGGTGACCGTTGGCACAGTGGCTGCACCAATGTTAGATAAAGTTGGTTACGACAAAAATGCGGCGGGTGGTCTTTTAGCAGCCGGTGGTTTGGGCGCGATCATTTCTCCACCAGTGTTGGGAGCTGCAGCATTCTTGATTGCTGACTTCTTAAAGATTTCCTATTTAGACGTTTTATTGATGGCGTGTATTCCAACCATCCTTTTTTACCTTGGCTTATTTGTCATGGTTGAGATTGATGTCAAAAAATACAATATGTCTGCCATCAAGATCGAGAAAGTAGATACAGCCTGGAATTTAGCCAAGAAGTATTGGTACCACTTCTTCTCATTGATTTCGATCGTTGTGTTCATGATGATGGGCTTTTCACCAGTGATGTCCGTGTTTTGGGCCACGGTGCTTTCTGCCGCAACCAGCATGTTAAGAGCTGACACAGCCATTCTGCCTTGGGATATGTTCAGCGGCAAACAATCAGTCATCAAGTCTTTTTATGAGTCAAACTTGATCAAGGCTTTGGCCAGTGGTTCGTCTGGCGTGATCAGTATTGCAGCGACCTGTATTGGTGCTGGCCTGATTGTTGGTACTGTGACTTTGACTGGCTTAGGTCTTAAATTCAGTTCCATCATCATTCAGTTGGCTGATGGCTCATTGTTATTGACCGCCATTTATACGGCAATGATTGTTTGGGTTGTGGGATTGGCTGTGCCAGTAACCGCCTCATACATCATTTGTGCTGTGATCACAGCCCCTGCTCTGATCAATCTTGGAGTTCCGGCTTTTGCAGCGCACATGTTCATTTTCTACTACGCTGTTTTATCTGAAGTATCTCCTCCAACAGCACTCTCACCGTTTGCTGCTGCAGCGATCTGTAAAGGCAATCCTTACAAGACAACCTTGCAGAGTTGGAAGTACGTAGCTCCAGCCATTTTGGTGCCTTTCATGTTTGTATTAGATAAGTCTGGCAGTGCTCTTCTATTGATGGGTTCAACCAAGGCCTTGGCTAATGCAGACTGGCTGCAGATTGCTTGGGTGAGTTTCACAGCAGTTGCTGGTGTGATTGCGTTGGCTGGTGGTTTACAAGGATGGTTCTTGGCCAAGACGAATGTGTTTGAGCGTTGGATTTTGATTTTGTCTGGCGTTGCTTTGGCTTACCCATCCAATTACTCAGATGTGGCTGGTTTCGTCGGCTTTGCTTTGGTGGTGGTGATGCAGATCATCAGAAATAAAAAATCTGCTGGAGCTACAGCATGAGTCAATTTAATCGTAACAGCCGCGGTGTTTATTTAATTGCCGTAACACCATTCAAAGAGAATGGTGCTCTTGATTTAGAGAGCACCGACTCCATGGTGGATTTTTATTTGGATTGCGGTGTCACTGGTCTCACGATTTTAGGCATCATGGGTGAGGCCACCAAGTTGACCGCTGAAGAGTCAAAGACATTTGTGGCACGTGTATTAAAGCGTGTGAATGATCGTGTTCCTGTGGTGGTCGGCGCTTCTGCTCCGGGCTTTGCTCCGATGAAAGAGTTGACCATCTCGGTGATGGACATGGGTGCAGCAGGTGTGATGGTGGCCCCTCCTTCAACTCTTCGCACGGATGATCAAATCACGGCTTACTTTGACATGGTGAATGAGACCTTAGGATCTGATGTGCCATGGTGTCTTCAAGACCACCCTGTTTCTACTGGTGTGCAGATGTCAACGCCAGTGATCCTGAAGATTCTAAAGAAATCACCTAACTGCGTGATGCTCAAGCATGAAGACTCGCCAGGGCTTAACAAACTTTCTGGAATCATTGCATCGATTGCTAAGAAAGATATTGAGCGTGTCTCAATTTTGACAGGCAACGGTGGCGGTCTTTTCTTAACAGAAGAAATGATTCGTGGCGCTGATGGTGCCATGACTGGTTTTGCTTATCCTGAGATGATGGTGCGTGTTTGCGAGTTGTTTGCAAAAGGCGATATAGAAAAAGCCTGTGATGTTTACGATGCTTATCTACCTTTGGCCAAATATGAGCAGCAAGCCAATATTGGTTTAGCCGTGCGCAAACACATCTTGGCTGAACGCGGCGTGATTGCATCAGCCGCAGTTCGCAAGCCTGGCCCGAAACTATCACCAGCAGATATCAAAGATATTGAACGATTAACAATTAGACAAACAAAACGATTAAAGGAAATTGAATAATGGATTTAGGCATTAAGAATAAAACCGCCTTGGTATTTGGTTCAGGCAGCGGTTTAGGTCGCGCGATGGCCGTGTCATTGGGTAAAGAAGGTGCTAAAGTGGCTTTGGCAGGTAGAAACGTTGCCAATCTAGAAGAAACAGCAAAAATCATCAAAGCTGCAGGTGGTCAAGCTTATTGCATCGCTTGGGATTTGGCAAAGTTGGACACCATTGATAGCTTGTTCACGCAAGTAGAAAAAGAGCTTGGTCCTGTTGATATTTTGGTGAACAACACAGGCGGCCCTCCTCCAACAACTGCTGCTGGTCAATCAACGGCGCTTTGGATTGAAAAGTTCCAAGAAATGGTTCTTTCAGTGATTGCCATCACTGATCGCGCCATTCCTGGTATGAAACAACGTGGTTGGGGCCGCATCATCACCAGCACATCATCAGGTGCCATCACACCTATTCCAAATTTGGCAATTTCGAATACCTTGAGAGCTTCTTTGCACGCTTGGTCTAAGACTTTGTC
>JACCDY010669059.1_pt1 | contig 10966 bp, 7 predicted proteins | sample 7446391 | NCBI WGS metagenome assembly JACCDY01 (sample SAMN15323451, study PRJNA562643) | freshwater metagenome | isolation source: river surface water | place: USA:Blue River Watershed | collected 2017-08-18
AACATCCCATCCCCTGCAAGACCGGACATCCGTCTAGCACACGTAAACACATCGGCAGCCCACATCACGGCGTCCGTAGAAAACTCGTTACGCAACTTGCAAACGGATTATTTGGATGTGTTTTTGTTAGACCAATTAGATCCCCTGTCAGATATTGAAACGACGGCTTTGGCTTTGGAAAAATTAAAGAGTTCCGGAAAGGTGAAAAACATCGGTGTATCGAACTTCTCGGTTTATCAACACCAATTGTTAGTTTCCTTCCTTAACATCCCGATCGTTTCGAACCACATCGACTTGAACTTGTTAAACACAAGCGCATTAGATAACGGAATCGTGGATTACATCAAGCAAAAATACATGCGCCCCTTAGCGGTATCGCCTTTAGCAGGTGGTCGCATCGAACATGGTACAGACGAGCAAGCCTTGAAATTGCGCAAGAAATTGAACGAGATGGCCACAAAATACGATAGCAATATCGAATCTGTAGCTGTGGCTTGGCTAATCAAATTAGGGGCCTTGCCTTTAATCGGTACCTTAGAACAGAACCGTATTCAAAATATCGTGGATGCTTTTGAGATTGAGATGGATCACCAGGATTGGTATGAACTATACAATACAACAAAACCGACGGTGTCGGTTTTAGATTAGAGAGAGGAGAGTAGAGAGAGGAGATAAGAGAGTAGAGAGAATAGATTTAAAGCATAGAGCATAAAGCACAAAGAATAAAGGTAGAATAAAAAGAGGCTTCAGAAATGAAGCCTCTTTTTTATTTAACAATCACCCTCTGCAATTTTATCAGTTTATTGATAATTAGACGCATATATTAACGCCTTTTATTAGCTATTTTGGGCATCAAAAAATACCCAAGGATATGACTACTAATCAAATTATCATTGAGAATAAAATTTATGAACTGAGGGGTATTCCCATTATGCTAGACAATGATTTAGCTAATTTATTTCAAGTTGAAACGAAAGCCCTTAATAAATCAGTAAAGCGAAATATCGAAAGATTCCCAAACCATTATATGTTTCAACTCACAATTGAAGAATGGAACAGCTTGAGGTTCCAAATTGGAACCTCAAGTGAAACCTACGGCGGAAGGCGATTTATCCCGTATGCTTTCTCGGAACAAGGGGTTGCCATGCTTTCAGCAATCCTTCGAAGCGAGATTGCCATCAAGGTAAGCTTACAAATAATGGATGCATTCGTTTCTATGCGCAAACTAGTACGGAATAATATACTCCTCGAGCATCGCTTATCACAAGTAGAATTAAAGTATTTAGAAACTGAACAAAAATTCAATCAAATTTTCAACGCGTTAGAATCTAAGGATCATATACCGCAGAAAGGCATTTTCTTTGAAGGGCAAATCTTCGATGCATACATGTTCATTTCCAACATTATTAGATCCGCCAAAAATTCTATAATCTTATTTGACAACTATATAGATGATAGTATTTTAACCCAACTTGATAAACGAGATAAAACGGTTAGTGCAGTAATCTACACACAACAAGTTGATAAGAAACTTCAACTAGATATACTGAAACATAATAGTCAATATCCCCCAATAGAAATAAAAGTCATCAAAACCATACACGACAGATTTTTAATGATCGATGAAATAGAGGTTTATCACATAGGTGCATCTTTAAAAGATGCAGGGAAAAAATGGTTCGCCTTTTCTAAGTTAACTGATTTTGCACCAGAAATATTGAACCGATTACGTCAGTTTTAGAGTTGAGATAATAGAGTAGAGAGAATAGATTTAAAGCATAAAGAATAAAGGTGGAATAAAAAAGAGGCTTCATTTCTGAAGCCTCTTTTTTATGGTTTACTTCCCTAAATACTTTTGAATATGTTGGTAACTTTTTAATATTAATTCAGCCTCTGTGGTATACTTCTTACGCCAAATACACGCAGCAGGCAATAAAGGAGTGAATGCCTCTACCACTAACCAGCCTTTGTAATTCATTTTCTCCAGATGTGAAAACACGTTATCCCAATGCACTTGACCCTCCCCTAAGGTGGCCCGAGTACTTTCAGACAATTGAATATGCGCTACCTCATCCGCAATCCGGACCATGGCTTCACCCGTATTGAATTCTTCAATGTGCGCATGGAAGGTATCAAACATGATCTTCACATTCGGATGATTAATCGCTTTCACCAAACTGTATAGTTGGTCTGCGGAACTCACCACATAATTTTCAAATCGATTTAAATACTCCAATCCTAAAATCACATTTTTTTCTTTAGCATGTTCCGCAACGGCTAACATACTTTCCTTCGACCAATCTAATTCTTGCTGAGTCGGTGCCGCACCTGAAAACACAGCCAATGCAGAATGAAAAGGACCAGAAAGATAAGACGCGCCCAGGTATGCGGTAATATCTACAGCTTTTTTAAGAAAATCTACCCCTTTTTGACGCACGGCAGGGTCTGAAGAAATGGTGTTCATGTCCGCTCCTAAAAAAGTAACCGTGAAAACGGTTAATCCCAGGCGGTCTATTTCCGCTTTCCAAGGTTTCCAATAATCCTGGTCTACCACAAAAATGGGTACCTCAACACCTTCATAACCTACTTCTTTTATGTAGGCTAAATGTTGGATAATGGATTCATTCATGTCCGGTCCATAGACCAGCGTATTCATTGCAATCGGGTATTTCATTGTATCACTATTTTGAATTGACCATTCCTCTGTAAGGAACATTTATATCTAATTTTCCTGCCCATTTTTGTGGGACTTTCAGACCTAATTCCCAATGGACAGCATTGACCACAAGTCGTTGAAAAGATTCAACTGAAAAATCCTCCGGATGGCCCATGGTGGTAAAAAACACGCGCCCTTTGTATTGATTTTCCCAAGTCCATGCGATGGGTTGGTCTTCGGCTTTCTTGTCTGGATTTACCGCTTTGCCCATCAGTAGCCACTCGGTTCCTTTGGCTGGGTAATCAGGTAAAACGCGGTACAACCATGACCTAACATGAAATGTAGGGTCTACCCCCGTTAAAATTGGGTGCTTTGCTTTGTCTGCAATGACCATGGCATCGGTACTAGCGTTGTGGCCATAATGGGTATGCTGGGAAGGTCCTCCCCATCCCGGAGGCGCTCCAAAGGCTCTTTCAGCAAAGCCATTATAAGAAACTAATGGATCTGTTTTCGGATAATTAAACGCATGTGTGCTAGTCCTAAATCCCATGATCGGCTTTCCAGATTGTAAGTAGGCTTCTATGTGAGCTACTTGATCCGCAGGAAGGAGGCGCCAGCGAAGGAAAAACACGGCTAAATCTGCCTCCGCTAAAATTTCTAAACCCGGGATGTCTCGCTCTGCATTTTGATCCGGAAACGATTTTAATACCTTCGTCCGAAAGCCATATTCTTTTTCTAAAACCGCCGCTAATAAGGGAAGTGTACTCTCGCCTGAGTATTCATGGTCACCACAAACAAAAACCACCAGGGGCTTCTTCGCTTTTATAGGGTCAGGTTCAAGTGAAAAACTTGGCACATATGCCAATAAAATAAATACGAGTGTCAGACAAATATGAAGTAGTTTTTTCATGGTTACTTTTCGATAGGGTGTTCAGATAACAGCATATTGGCATTATACAAATCCTTTTTGTCAGCAATTTTAGCGCGTACTTCCTTGACTTTTTCCGGGTCGATAGGCGTTGCTTTATTGCCAAATGAATTTCGAATGTAGGTAAGAACCGAGGCAATCTCTTTATCAGACATTAAGCCGCCATAAGGGGTCATAGGTACTTGGCCGGCATATTTAACGCCATTCAATTCCATAGGCCCCATGATTCCTTTGAGCACTAATTTAATTAAACGCTCCTGATTTCCTGTTACCCAAATAGAATTGGATAAGGGAGGAAAACCAGAGGAAGGAAGACCTTTTCCATTGGTTTGATGGCAGGTCGTACAATATCCTTCTTTCGAATACAATTTTTGGCCGGCGGTATACAGTTCTAAATCTTTCCCTTTCAGCGAAGAGACGACAGCTGCGTCTTTATTTTTAACCACGTTCACTCCACTCGCATGAGCGACGGCTATTTCGTATGGTTTATCCATCCAAGGGTCTAGTGGATGTTTTTTTGCCAAAGCTAGTATGGGCATAGCCGTTTGTTTCGGTAACCAAGATGCGGCCACAAAAGCCTCCATACGAACACGCCCGTGTTTATCCTCCACTGCTTTTGCTAATAATGCCGCTTGGTTTTTCACTTGGTGGCCCGTGTAGCGCAAGACGCGAACTGCTGCTGCACGAACATGGTAATCTTTTGATTGCAATAGTTGGTTGAGTAGTTTTTGGTCTACCTTATTCAACCCCCAAGAAACCCACAACGCCTCTAACACATGGTGCTCATAATCGGGATCATTCTTATCTAGATTCGCAACCCAGGCTGTAATTTTAGGTAATACATCCGCTGCCTTGCGCCCGCGAAGTTCTCTGCGCACCCGGTACCGCGTTCTGTATTCCGGCAATTTTAAATTATCTAATAACTGATCGATAGATGCGCCATAAACTTTGGCAGGTGTCACTAACGGCCTTGAAGGATACGTTACACGGTAAACTCTTCCATGCGTATGGTCACGCAAGGGATCTCGCGCATTGTGCTGCATGTGTCCAATCAAAATATTATGCCAGTCGATCACATAAAGTGAGCCATCGGGAGCAAATTCCATGTCAACAGGGCGGAAATTACGATCTTCGCCCACGATCAAATCTTGGCGGTGCTTCGATTTATAGCCAGTACCATCATCGGTTAATTGGTGCTGTTTCATTCCTAAAAATCCGATGGTATTATTAATTAAAAAATCGCCTTGCACATTTTCAGGGAAATGACGGCTTGATACAAACTCTAAACCCGAGGTAGGTCGAACTAAATGCTTTTCTTCCACTAGGGTAAATGATTTGTGACCTGTTTGTCCGTAACGATTTTTAGTGGATCCTGGCATCATCCAGCGAACGTCTGGTCCTGAGGTTTCTGCAAAAAAGTTTTGGCCCCATCTGTCAAAAGCAATCCCCCAGGGATTAGGTATCGACAACTGAGCTACTCGCTCTAAATGATGCCTAGCAGGATTATAACGCATAAAACCCCCATTCGTTGCGCGAACTGTACCGTAAGGCGTTTCTACATTCGTGTGCAAAAACACCCCTTCTCCCATGTAAATTGCGCCTGATTCATCTGTGACAAATGCGGAGATCTCATGGTGCGTATCATGGTCGTCAAACCCACTTAAAATGACTTCCTTCGTATCCGCATGATCATCGCCATTCGTATCTTTCAATAAAACCAAATTTGTTCCTTGGCTTACAAAAACCCCAAATTCGGTGATTTCCATCCCAACCGGAACATGTAAACCTTCCGCAAAAATCGTTTCCTTATCCGCTTTGCCATCCTGATTCGTGTCTTCCAGAATGATGATCTTATCGTTAGGTTTCGGATCCCCCGGCTTGTAGTGTGGATAAGAAGGCATACAAACAACCCAAAGTCGACCCTTATTATCAAACGTCATTTGAACCGGTTTGGCCAAATTCGGGAATTCCTCTTCCGAAGCAAATAGCTCAATTTTATATCCTGGAGCTACTTTAATGGCATTTAACGCCTCATTCCCATACAGATATTTCAAGCTGCCGTTTTTATCCGGATTAAAATTCGTTTTTACAGGATCCAGCTTGCGTGTCTTTGCATCTGCAGCGGCCAGATCATACGGAAGCCCTTTAAGCGTTGCTTGGATTGCAGCCTCTCGATTATCCGTCATTTGACGAATTTTTTCGATCTCAGCAGGATAATTATCTGGTCCAAAAGGATTGTAACGGCGACCATACACGTGAACGCCATTGGGAATTTTAAAGTCGTTATGCCACATCCAATTCTTCTCTGCAACCGCTGCATACACCTCCGCTCTTTTAGATTCGATGGCAGTCGATTTCTTCCCGAACACTTGATCCGCGAGTAATAACGCTAATTTTTTGTACCCCGCCTCATTTAATTGAAAACCGTCGATGGTCAAATCCTCCGCTGATTCTGCATACCATTTTTTGGAGGCCTCAAACGCATTAATGAATAAAACATTATTCTTCTCACACACCTCTTTCATCGCCTGTGTATATAAGGTGATGTTTGAATTCTGAACCGTTCCGTTAGGCAAATCCATTTTAGCGCTTAGATCTTCGAAAGCCGTAGGAGAAACAATAGCTAACTGTGGGGCAGAAACCCCATTGTATTTTTGTGCCAACGTATGTTTAATGAAAGCGTCTAATTCAGCCTTGTAATTTGCAATCGCGGACTTTCCTTCGTAGGATTCACTATATCCAAAAAAACCGATGACCACATCCGTTTTTAATCGGCTCATCCATTGATCATGTGTGTCTAGGTGGCCTTCACTTTGGGAGGGATTCGCGAATTCCGATTGAAATTTTTCTGCTCCAGGAAATGCCCAAGGCAACATTCGAGCTGAATGTGGCCGAAATCCGGGCGTATCTCCACCGTCGCACATATTGCGAACTAGTAGATTAAAGGTGGGATAACGCAGATGTAGTTCTGTCTCAAAATGATCATAATTGATCATGCGAGAGCCTAAATTGCCGCCTACTAATGCGATCTTCGTATTTTCTTCAATCGATAAAAAGGTAGGGGCTTTCGGCTGAAAAAAGCTAATCGTAAAAATGGAGATGACAGTCAGAATCAATCCGATTTTTATTCTAGGAGCCATTTTGTATAATTTTTATAGGTAAATAGGTTTTTCAAAGTATAAACTAAGTAAAAAAATTAATTCGGCAAAGAAATATTAAATTCCAATGGATTGCGAATCCTCCACTTATTCCAAAATCCATAAAAAAGGCTTCAAAATTGAAGCCTTTTTTAATTCCATATCTATACTCTATACTCTCTACTCTATTATCTACGGCCGGTATTCCTTCTACGTTCCTTCCCCTTCGGAATAACCCTCCCGCCCCTCGGTGCTTCTCTCTTACGAGAACGGTTATTGGCAAACTTACCGACTAGGCCAGAACGCATACCTACTAATTCGAGGTCGATGGTACGTTTCGCTAAGTTTGTATCGCGGACTTTCACTTGAACTTTATCTCCAAAAGTGAAGACACGGCCATTAGATTTACCCACGATGCGGTAATTGTTTTTATCTAAATCATAGAAGTCGTCATTCAAGTCGACCATACGAACTAGGCCTTCGCAGGACGTATCACCGATTTCCACGAAGATTCCGAATTCGGTTACTCCGGTGATGATACCATCGAAAACTTGAGGATCGTGCAAGCTCATGTATTCCACTTGCTTGTATTTGATGGAAGCGCGTTCGGCATCGGATGCGAGTTTTTCTCGGTCTGAGCTGTGCTTACATTGGATTTCTAAAGGCGCGCGTTCCGCTGGAGTGCCACCGTCTAAATAATGCTGTAACAAGCGATGCGTCATGACGTCAGGGTAACGACGAATCGGGCTTGTAAAGTGGGAGTAGAACGGGAATGCCAAGCCGAAGTGACCGACAGGATCGGTGCTGTAGCGGGCTTTGGACATCGTACGAACCGCTAAACTCTGCAAAACGTGCTCCTCGCCCTTGCCTTCGATGTTTTCCATCAAGGCATTAAACGACTTGCTCACGTGCTGTGGATCGGTGGTTACTTGGTAGCCAAATTTCTTCGCGAAAGACGAGAATACCTGCAATTTCTCTGGGTCTGGTGCCTCGTGGATACGGTACACCATGGTGTTTTTAGGCTCGTCCTTTTTCTTGTTGAAGACGAATTCGGCCACTTTTTTATTGGCCAAAAGCATAAACTCTTCAATCAACTTGTGTGCATCCTTGCGAATGCGAGGGTATACCCCGATTGGCTTCCCGTCGTCGTCTAGTTCAAAGCGAACTTCGGCTGTTTCAAAGTTCACAGAACCATGTTCGAAACGGCGTGCTCTATAACTTTTAGCAATGCGATTCAAATCCCGAATAACCGGAATTAAGGCATCATCAGAATCATTTTCGATTAATTCTTGTGCCTGCTCGTAGGCGAAACGGCGGTCTGAATGAATGACCGTTCGGCCAAACCATTCTTTCACAATCGTATCATTCGCGTCTAGTTCGAAAACGGCGGAGAACGTTAATTTATCTTCGTTTGGACGAAGGGAACAAAGCCCGTTCGATAGTTTTTCTGGCAACATAGGCACCACACGGTCGACTAAGTAAACCGAGGTGGCACGTTTGTAGGCTTCGATATCGAGTACACTTCCGGGTTTCACGTAGTGGGAAACATCAGCGATGTGGACACCGATTTCGGTGTTGCCGTTCTTTAGTTTTTGGTAAGAGATAGCATCGTCAAAATCCTTCGCATCGATCGGGTCGATCGTGAAAGTTAAAACGTTACGCATATCCTTGCGCTTCTTAATTTCGGTAGCAGGAATCTGCACTAAAATCGAGGCAGCCGCTTTTTCTACCTCTTCAGGGAAATCATTTGGCAAGCCGTACTCGGCTAAAATGGAGTGCATTTCCGTGTCATTCTCGCCGGCCTTACCTAGCACTTTGATGACGCGACCTTCGGCCTTTTTTCCGTCGCTACCCCAGCGAGTTACCTCCACAATCACCTTGTCTAGGTGCTTCGCGTCCTTAATTTCGAACTTAGGCAAGTAGACATCTTCGTAGATTTTCTTCGAATCTGGGATTAAAAACGAATAGTGCGGAGTCACCTGAATAACACCGACTAATTCGGCGGAACGGCGTTCCAATATCTGTACGACCTCTCCTTCCGGACGGTCATTTTTTCTTTTTTCTGATGGGCGACGTGCTTGGACGATGACTTTGTCCCCGTCTTTGGCATTATTTAAATCCCCTGTAGCCACCCAAATATCCTTCGCTCCGTCCTCGGGAATCACAAACGCAAAGCGCGCATTCACGTGATCGACGCGACCCGTCACTTGGAAAGATTCATTGTCAAAGCGAATATTTCCCTCTTGATTCTTAATCAAACGATTTTCTAAGATCAATTTTGCCACTAAGTCAGAATAAATCTCCTTCGTCTTGCGATCACGGATGGCAAAAGCCTTGTGTAATTGGTTCAAAGAATACGAACGGTAATCGTTCAATTCAAAAAACTCCAATATTTCAGCTTTTAAGCCGCTCAAAAATTTCAGTTCCTTAGGGGAAGGCATGGTATTTCAATTCAAATTATCCTGCAAGGTACACATTATTGATTTCTTAATTCCTAATTCGGCATTCTATTGCTACCTTTGAGCTTGTTTTTGAGCCTTTTCAGATGAACCGTTCCCGCATTGCCCTCTTTTTACTGCTCGTATTCGCACTGACTGGTGCTTATTTTGTGTGGAAGCCTGCGGCGGAGGTTCAAGCGGCGGAAGTCAACCTCGTGGAAACGCCTGATTTCAAGGCGGATTCAGCTTATGCATTTATCGAGAAGCAGGTGCAATTCGGGCCCCGCATTCCGGGTTCTGTGGCGAGTCAAAATACCCTACAATTTTTAGTGGCCAAATTGAAATCCTACGGCTGGACCGTTACAGAGCAACCTTTTACGGCCTTCCGCTATGATGGCAAGAAATTACAAGGCACCAATATCATCGCTCAATTCCAACCTGCTATCGCAAAACGTATTCTATTAGCTGCCCACTGGGATGCACGCAGTATCGCGGATAAAGATTCTGTTCGCAAAGATGAGCCGATTGATGCGGCGAATGATGGTGCGAGTGGCGTGGGAGTTTTATTAGAGATTGCGCGCAACTTACACGAAGCTAAGAACAAGCCTGCTGTGGGTGTAGACATCGTTTTATTTGACTTAGAAGATCATGGCGAACCAAACGATTATACGGGAGAACACAAGCCGAATAGTTGGGCGTTAGGTTCACAGCATTGGGCGACGAATTTAGTCCCAGCGAATTATAAAGCCTATTACGGCATCTTATTAGATATGGTAGGCGGAAAAGGTGCGATGTTCCCACATGAAGGATCGTCGATGCAATATGCGCCAGGGATTGTACGCTCAGTTTGGGCAACGGCAGCTGATTTAGGATACAGTCATCTGTTCGTAGATCAGGATGCCTTTGGGATTTCGGATGACCACACGGCGGTGAATGAGATTGCCAAAATTCAAATGATTGACATAATTGATTTACGGGCGTCGAATGGGGGGTTCGAGTTTGGGAGCTTCCACCACACGCATGCAGATAATTTAGCTAACATCGACAAATCGACCTTGAAAGCGGTCGGCCAAACACTTTTACAGGTTCTATACCGCGAATAATCCATGGAAGAAACAAACTTACAACACGTTCATTTAAATGACCTTCACGTATCGCTAGGCGCGAAAATGGTCCCCTTTGCCGGCTTTAACATGCCCGTATTGTACACGAACTTGATCGAAGAGCACTTGTGCGTACGTAATTCGGTGGGCGTTTTCGATGTGAGTCATATGGGCGAATTCTTCCTGAAAGGGGATCGCGTGTTAGACTTCATTCAATACGTGACTTCGAACGACGCGTCTAAATTAGTGGACGGGAAAGTGCAGTACAGTTGTTTGCCTAATAACGAAGGCGGAATTGTGGATGACTTGTTAGTGTACCGAGTTAGCGAAACCGAATATATTTTAGTCGTTAACGCATCGAATATAGAGAAAGATTGGAACTGGATTTCATCGCACAATACCTTCGGGGTGGAGATGGTGAATCGCAGCGACGAATATAGCTTGTTAGCGGTGCAGGGGCCTAAAGCGATTTTGGCACTTCAAAAATTAACGTCTGTCACCTTAGCAGACATGCCTTATTATAGTTTCAAAATAGGTGAAATGGCTGGTTTCTCTGACATCATCATCTCGAACACAGGGTATACGGGTGCAGGCGGATTCGAGATCTACGTGAAGAACGAAAACGCGCTGGCCATGTGGAACGCCATCTTCGAAGCAGGTGCAGAGTTCGGAATTCTACCGGTAGGCTTGGGCGCACGCGACAC
>JACCDY011122919.1_pt1 | contig 10963 bp, 5 predicted proteins | sample 7446391 | NCBI WGS metagenome assembly JACCDY01 (sample SAMN15323451, study PRJNA562643) | freshwater metagenome | isolation source: river surface water | place: USA:Blue River Watershed | collected 2017-08-18
CCAACTCCTCAATGGGGTGTTGGTAACAGTTTTGGATCTGGTGTTGGTGGAAGTATTAACCAAGTATCAGGTTTTGGACAAATTATATTCTTCAAACCCGCATCATCTACAATTTATGCATCTTTATATAATGACGTTGCTATAAGTTCAGATTTTGCTAATAAATATATTACCTTGATTGGTTATAACGCTGCAGTACCTGGAGTTTTCCCTTCTGCTGGTTTTGCGGTTTCATTTGGTGGTATTGGCAACTCTGGACCTCTTGCAATTTCTGGTGCAGCTACCCACACTCAATTAAACAGAGTAAGATTTTTATCTCCTCTTACAATTTCAAACGCAACAGCATCAGACACATTAACATTAGGTTTGTCAGCTGCAACATCAACTGTTCAAAACTTTGTTGGTGGTGGCACTGCTCAATATACCCTTTCAACAACCACATCTTCATTTGCGCAAGGCGATCTTTTTTACGCAAGTGGTACAGGACACGTCACACTTACAAAATTAGCAATTGGTGGTAATAATACATACCTGACCTCTAATGGTTCAGTTCCATCTTGGACAAGTTCTATTGCTGCTAATACTGTGGCTGTTAATGCTGCAACTGGAACAACGATTCTTTATCCATTATTGAATAACATTGCGGGTTCTGGTGCAGCAATTTCAACCGATGTCGATTTTAATGTAGATCCTGGCGCAAATATTTTACGTTATTCAACTGGTAGTTTTTATGTAGGTACAGCTGTTTCATCACCAATATTTACAAGCTCTGGAAATGTTGCAATTAGACCAGGAGCTAATACACAAACTGCTATTCAATTTCAAGCAGCTACTCTTTCAGGTACAGCATCTACAGCGTTAAGTATCGACACAACCAATAGTAGAGTATCGATCAATCCAGGAACTACCACACCTACATATACTCTTGAAGTATATGGTGATACAAATATATCTACTGGTAGCGTTTACAGAATCAATGGCACATCAGTACTTTCAAATAACACACTTGGCCCTGGTGTCTAAATTTCTTCACTTACACAAGTTGGAACAATCGGTACAGGTATTTGGCAAGGCACTGCTATTGGGACTACTTATGGTGGAACAGGCTCTAACTTAGGTGGTAATGCTGCAAATGCTTTCAAGTTAGTTTCTCTTGGTTCAGCTGCAAATGGATATGCAGCCACATTAATTGATGGTGCTGGTTCAGGAAATGTCCTTATATCAAATAATAATGCTAGTGCTCCATCATTTGCTGCACCTGGAACATTATCAGTTGGTACAGCTATAACTGCTAATAACATTTCTGTGAATAATGCAACAACTAGTGCTGCACATTTCATTCATTTTAGCCCACTTGCTACTGGAACTGGTATTGCTACTTCATCAAATACCACAATTTCTTTCAATCCAGGATCATTTATTTTATCAACATCTGGGTTGGCTGTAACAAATACAACTGCAACAACAAGCACTACTTCAGGAGCATTGATTGTTTCAGGTGGTTTAGGATTGGCTGGAAATGCATTCATTGGAGGCACTGCTTACATTCCTTCAACAACTCCTTCTAATATTTCAAATTTATTAGTTTCGAATAATACAGCTACTACAAGTACTACTACAGGAGCTTTGGTAGTTGCTGGAGGTTTAGGTCTAGCGGGTAATGCATTTATTGGAGGCACTGCTTACGTTCCTTCAACAACTCCTTCTAATATTTCAAATTTATTAATTTCGAATAATACAGCAACTACATCAAATACTACAGGTGCCTTAGTTGTTGCGGGAGGCTTGGGATTAGCTGGAAACGCATTTATTGGTGGAACAATAAATGTTCCTTCAACAAGCACATCAAATGTTTCGAATGTTCTGTTTGCCAATGGAGTTGTCACTTCTGGTAGATGGCAAGGAACTGCTGTTGGTACAACTTATGGAGGAACTGGTTCCAACTTAGGTGGCAACACTGCTAATGCATTCAAAATACCTGTGCTTGGAGCTGCTGCTGATGGATATGCAGCAACCCTAATTGATAATGCTACATCTGGAAACTTACTTGTATCAGGAGGTTCTGCAGCAGCGCCAACATTTACAAATACAACAAATGCAAACTTTACTTTTGGTGGCACACTCAACATTACAACTGCTGCTATCACTAATGGTACAATTACTGGTACTCCTACAAACGCAAATGATATTGTAAATAAAGCATATGCTGACTCAATTTCTGCTGGTTTGGATATTCACGATTCAGCCAGATTGACAACTGTATCAGCTATTGGTGGAAGTTATAGACAGGCTGGTACTGCTGGAACATTATCAGGTTTTGGCGATTATATTATATCAACTACACCTGGAGCATTGATTGGTTCTGATGCTGGTTTTGATTCTGCAGGTGTGGCTCTTACAAATGGACAAAGAGTTCTTGTAAAAGACGGCGTACTTGGCGGTTATGCTTCTGGAACTGGTGCATTCGGTGCTTACCCAACAACATATGGCGGTTTTGCAGCATCTTGGGTCGCAAACGGAATTTATGAAGTTGCATCTTTTGGTGGTGCAGCCACATCAGGATGGTTACTCGTAAGAGCTACCGACTCTGATAACCAAGGTGGTTTCCAAGAACTTACTGGTGGTACATTCTTATTTGTAGAAGAAGGAACAAACTTCGCTGATCACGCTTTTGTTTGTACAAACGATACTCAGTTAAGAGGTTCCATTGGATTCGGTTCTACTCAAATTGCTTGGTCATTATTTGCTGGTGGAAATACTCTCATTCCTGGCCAAGGTTTAGTTGAATCTGGAAATAACTTAGCTTTATTGTTCAATTTAGTCCAAGCCAATGCTATCACTGCAGGAAGTTTATCAAGAGGCTTTTCAATTGGTGGAACAAGAGCTGCTTCTTTAGGTTCAAGTTCATTAGTAACTCTTACAGTCACTGGATCTGCTGATTCTGTAACTGCAACAAATACATTTACAGCTAACCCAACTGGATTTACAATTTCAGGTGGAGCAACTGCAACAAACTTAGTTGTTGCAGGTGTAACTGCAAACAACACTCTTACAGGTGCTACTGATGGATTTACACTAGCTGGTGGTACTACTGCTAGAACATTAACTGTAACAGGGTCTAACATCACACTTACTGGTGGTGGAAACACACTGACATTAGCTGGATCTAACATTACTCTTACTGGTGGTGGAAATACTCTCACATTAAGCACAAGTTCAACATTGAACTTAAATAGCCAGTCCCTTACGTTATCTTCTAACTCTGGCAACCTAACCTTTACAGGATCAGCTAACAATGCTACTACATTCAATTTAGTAACATCTGGCGTTGCTCAGTACGCACTTAGTACTGCTGATGCAACTTTCACTGCTGGTGATTTGTATTATGGTAGTGGCTCCACATTTGCAGCTCTTACAAGACTTGCATTTGGATCTGGTACTGGAAACTCAGTATTAATTAGAGGTGCCAATGCTCCTGTATGGGGGACAATTGCTCTCGGAAATTCTAACTTTGTTTCTGGACAATTGGGCCTAAGTAATGGTGGTACAAATGCAAACCTTACTGCTGTAAATGGTGGTGCAGTATATAGCACAGGCTCATCATTAGCAATCACTGGTGCAGGAACTGCTAACTCCGTGTTACTTTCCACTGGTGCTGGAGCTCCAATCTGGGGTGCAGTAGTATTATCAAGCTCAGCATCTGTTACAGGCACTCTTGGAATTTCAAACGGTGGTACAAATGCAACAGCTACTCCAACAAATGGAGGAGTATCATATGGTACTGGCACAGCATATGCATTCACTGGTGCAGGTACAGCCAACTCAGTGCTACTGTCCGTTGGCGCCGGTGCTCCAATTTGGGGAGCAGTAGTATTAAGTAGTGCAAACTCAGTAACTGGTACCCTTGGAATTTCAAATGGTGGTACTAATAGTACTGCTACACCAACCGCTGGTGGCGCAGTATATGGAACAGGTACAGCATATGCTATCACTGCTGCAGGAACAGCAGGAAATGTACTAGTTTCCAATGGTGCATCTGCTCCATCGTTTAGTGCAATCACCTTATCGAATACCAACTCAGTTACGGGTACTTTGGGTATAGCAAACGGTGGCACAAATGCTACAGCTGCAAACTATACTACAAATGGCGTTGTAATTTATGACGGAACCAGATTAACTTCTGCAACTGGTTTGACAATGACTGGTGGAACTGGTTTATCTGTGACTGGTTCAATAGTATCATCTACTGGATTCTTTGTTGGTACAAATTCAGTAGTCACTCAATTGAGTGGTATATATGGTGCAGTCACATTATCAAGTTCAGCGTCTGTTGGAGGTACTTCATTCCTTTCAACATCTGGTCAAAACCTTGTAATTAACTACCCAGGAACTGGAATTACAGGAACTGGTACTGCTACTCAAGTTCCCTATTACAGTGCATCAAGCACATTGACTGGTGATGTTGGATTAGTTTATTCAAGAACAGCTGCTACAGGCATTGGTCTTTCATTGAATGTCAATGCTACAACTGGAACAATCTTGAGAGTCAATTCTGCTCAAGCTCTAACTTCTGGATTATTACTTGATGTTGATAATAACAGTGTTGCAGCGTTTACAGTTGATTTCAAGGGTATGGGTACTCATGCAGCTGCTTCTGGCAATACTGCATTGGTAATGACTGGTGGTAGAACAGTTCTTGCTCCTGCCACTGCCAACTATGCTTCTATCGGATTCAATGCTACAGGCACCAACCCAACTTCACCAAATATTGGTGATCTTTGGTTCAACGGTACAAACCTCTTCTTCAGAAGAGACGGATCTACAAACTTTGACTTACTTGTAGGTTCGGTATCAGGTTCTGGTACAGCAAACAGAATTGCAAAGTGGAGTTCATCATCTGCTCTTACTGATTCTAATATTATAGAATCTACTGCTGGCGTTGGTATGACAATTACTGCAACTGCTGCAGTTGGTGTAGGCTTAGGTTCTACAGCATACTTGACAATTCAATCCCTTTCTGGAGATGAAGGCGCTAGTATTAGAAATAACGCATATTTGATAAGAGGTATACAGTCTGCCACTAATAGTAATGCAAGAGTATTCTCTGTTGACGTGGCAGGAAACTTAAGAGCTACAACCAAAAGCTTTGACATTCCTCACCCAACTAAAGAAGGTATGAGACTTGTTTACGGTGTTCTTGAAGGACCTGAACACGGTGTATATCATAGAGGAACTGTTGAAGGCAAGGGTGTTATCAAGGTTGAATTACCTGAATATTGGCACAAACTTGTTGGCGATCAATACACAATTCAATTAACTCCTTGGGGCAATTACAATGTGTCAATTGATACAAAGACAGAGAATTACTTTACAATACAATTGGTTGGTGATTTCATTTCCAGAAAATTCAAGAACATAAAGGTGGACTATATTGTCCACGGTTCAAGACTGGATGCACCACTTGATATAGAACAATAATGCATAAATTCAGAGTATTTTCTAACGAAAATCCAAACATAGCTTGGATAATTATTGAGGAAGGCAACATAAATATTGAGACTGGTATCAGATTTATGTATGCCATCCTCAACGATCAAGATATCACCATTGATAGAAGAGTTTTTCTCATCAATGGTGATGACTTTTCAAATATTGGCTTAAGTGGCAAAGATACAAGAATAGCAGTGATAGAGCTTTTATTAGAAACTATAGGCTGCATTATAGTTCAGGAGTAATTGGTAATTAAATGCCAACAGACGTTATTATAGACCCTAGTACAGGTCAAATTTATTGGAACGACAATACTGGAAGTCCCCAATCAATTTCAATTAAAGGAGATGCACTAAACGCTATATCTGTTACAGGATATAGTGCTTCTTTTTCTCCAGGGTCAGCTGTTGGTGGTACTACAACTCTTGTAACTTTTAATGACAACTCAGGTGCTGCAGCATTAGTTCCTGGTACAAGTGGATTCGACTTAGGGTCATCCTCCTTGCGATGGAATACTTTTGCAACTAATGCAAACTTATCCGGAACATTAGTAGTATCAGATTCCACAATTTCTGCAAGCTTAATAACAGGGTCTGCTAGATTTAATGGTGGTATTGCGATTTCAGGCAATGCTTCTGTTGGGCAGAGTTTAAATTTCTATAATACTGCAGCCACATTTTACACAGGATTTAGAGCAGGAACAATTTCTGCCAATACCCTTTATACTCTTCCAACTGCTTTCCCAGGTGCAGGTACTTCAGTATTACAATCAGATACCTCTGGAACTTTAACTTGGATTGGAGCTGTAGGTTTAGCTACTACTTCTACAAATATAAATGTTGTTTCTGCTTCTACAAATGCAAGTCATCCTGTATTATTTACACCAAATACCGGAACAGCTTCTGGAGCTGCTGTCTCCTCAAATGGGACACTTGTTTACAATCCTTTCACAGATATTTTAAGTGTATCTGGATCAGCTGTAACATCTGGAACAATTTCAACTTCAACGACTTCTGGTGCTTTTCAAGTTAGGGGTGGCATTGGTATCACTGGAAACGCATTTATAGGTGGAACTATCAATGTTGGTTCACCTATTACGATTCCTAACGGTGGTACAAATGTATCTTCATTTGGTCAAAGTGCTGGATTTGTATATTATGATGGTGCCAATGTAAGACTTTTAGCTGCTTCTGGTGCAACAATTAACTATTCCAATGGATATTATCAGTTTGATAATAGAGTTTATGCTACATCATTCTTTGCAAATAATGCCCAGATGCCAAACGGTTCTGGTATTGCTGGTAGAGTAACAATTTGGTCTGGAAATAATACCATAGGATCAGATGCAGAATTTACATATGATTCAACCAATAATATTTTAAATGTATCAGGAAATATTAATGCAATTGGATTTACTGCTTCTGGTGTGGCAATTACATCTGGTACTGCATCAACTTCAACTACCACTGGCGCTTTAGTTGTAGCTGGCGGTGTAGGAATTAGTGGAAGATTAAGTTTTAATCAAGCATCATTTGGAACAACTGGGATAACTACTGTTCCTACAATGGCAATGATTGGACAGACAGGTGATCCAATCTATTTGTCAGTTTTGGAAGATAATTCAATATCTTTTGAAGGTTCACAAGGCCAATTATTTTCCATCTCACCTAATCTTACAACAGGATATATCTGGGCTGTAAACGATATTTCTGGTGTTCCATTATTAAGAGCAAATTCAAATGGTAATGTTTTTATATCAGAATTTGGTGGAAATTTAGGAATTGGTCAAACTAACCCAACATACAAAGTTGATTTAAAAGGCAATTTTGCATTAGCCTCTTCAAATGATAATTTATATAATTTTATTTTCAGTAATTCATCAGCTTCTGGAAGTAACAGTTTGCAAATTAGATCTGCAAACTCTATATTATTATATAATTCTGGAAATACATTCTATACTGGAATTAAGTCTAATGCTGCAGCTAATGTAACTTATACTCTTCCTACAAATGATGGATCACCTGATCAGTTTTTGAAAACCAATGGTAGTGGTACACTTTCTTGGGGTACACCTTCAGGAGGAAGTGGTGGAGGTGGAACAGGTGTTGGCGCTGGTGGTCAATATGAAGTTGCAGTTTATCCGGCAACTGGTACATCAGTAGTTGGATACTCTTCACTTAAGAATGATGTTGTTGCAAATGTCGTAAGTATTTCCCATTCAACTGCATCTACAAATTTTGCAAATGGAGCCTTAACTGTATCTGGTGGAGTAGGTATTGGTGGCTCCTTATATGTTGGTGGAATTGGTGCTAGTATTTCGGGTGTCAGAATACTAACAGGAACAATAACTGCAGGTACTTGGAATGGCACAGCTGTTGGCACTCAGTATGGTGGCACTGGTCAAAACTTTTCATCATCAACAGGTTTATTAAGATTAAGCTCAGGCACAGCATCTGTAATAACTTCATCAAGTGATTTAGCAAATGTTATTTCTGATGAAACAGGATCTGGTTCATTAGTCTTTGCCACAGGTCCAACTTTAGTTACTCCAAATATTGGTGCTGCAACAGGTACATCACTTTATTTATCTGCAGTATCACCATCAACATCCACTACAACTGGCGCTCTTATAGTACCAGGTGGGGTTGGTGTTGGACTTTCAGTTTCTATTGGTGGAAGGCTTCAATTATTCAATAGCAGTAATTATGCAGCATTCCTTTTTTCAGGCACATCAAATACAACATATACATTACCTAGTGCTTCTCCGGCTACTGGAACATCTGTTTTACAATCAGATTCTGGCGGTATTATGTCTTGGGTACCTATGGTTGCATCAGGTGGAGCAGGTTCTGGCACTGTTGCAATTCCAGGGGCGCAATTCCAAATTGCTGCATATTATTCTGGTACTGGAGCATCTGTTTCAGGTTCAACTACATTTACAAATAATACATCAACATCACAAGTAACAATCAACCACAATACAGCGACTACTTCTACCACTTCAGGAGCATTAGTTGTTTCTGGAGGTTTAGGATTAGCTGGTAATGCATTTATTGGCGGAACTGCTTATATTCCATCATCAACCGCTTCTAATATTTCTAATTTATTAGTTTCAAATAACACGGCAACTACATCGACTACATCTGGTGCATTGGTAGTCAATGGCGGTTTAGGACTAGGAGGAAATGCTTTTATTGGAGGAACTGCCTATATTCCTTCAGCTACTGCCTCGAACATTTCTAATTTGTTAGTTTCCAACAATACAGCAACTACTTCTACTACATCTGGAGCCTTAGTTGTAAATGGAGGATTGGGATTAGGTGGAAATGCCTTTATTGGTGGTACTGTTTATGTTCCTTCAACTACTGCATCTAATTACTCTAATTTATTAGTTTCAAATAGTACAGCTACTACATCAACTACATCTGGAGCATTAGTAGTTACAGGTGGTGCTGCTGTTGGACAATCTGTTTCAGTTGGTGGAAGCCTCAATATTTTCAATGGGTCTAATTATTCAGGATTCCGATTTGCTGGTTCAGCAAATACTACATACACTCTTCCTCCAAGAACACCAACTGGTACAGCAACATCATATTTATCTTCAGGCATAGACGGTGTTATGGCTTGGGTCGCAGCCCCAACTTCAGGTGGTTCAGGATCAGTCAACTCTGGAACTGCAACTTATGCTGCTTTTTATGCCACTACAAGTAATACAGTAAGTGATAATGCAAACCTACAATTTACTGGAACAGGTGTATCTATAGGAGGATTGATTCAGTCAACATCTACGACATCTGGTTCTATTTATGTGTATGGCGGTGTTGGAATAACTGGAAATGCGTTTATCGGTGGTACTGCTTATATTCCTTCTACTACTCCATCTAACATTTCTAATTTATTAATTTCAAACAGTACTGCAACTACTTCTACTTCTACTGGAGCTTTAGTTGTAAATGGTGGTGCTGCAGTTGGTCAAACATTATCAATTGGTGGAAGTTTAAATATTTTCAATGGATCTAATTACTCTGGGTTTAGATTTGCTGGATCTGCAAACACAACATATATACTTCCTCCAAGAACACCAACTGGAACAGGTACATCATATTTATCATCAAGTATAGACGGAATCATGGCTTGGGTTGCTGCTCCTACTGGCGGAAGTGCAACTCCTGGTGGTAGCAATAGACAAATTCAATATAACAATTCAACAACGTTTGGTGGAGCATCTGGATTCGAATACACTACTGGTGGCACGGCAATCACTGTATCAATGTTTTCACCATCTGGTGTTGGATATACATCTGGTCTTTGGGTTCACGCTATAAATGGATCAACCACAAGAATTGGCATTGGACTTTCAAACCCAGCATATGAACTTGAAATTTTAGGTGAAATTTCTGCTACAAATAAAAGCTTTGTAATTGATCACCCAACTAAAGATGGAATGAAACTTCGTTATGGAAGTTTGGAAGGTCCTGAAAACGGAGTTTATGTTCGTGGTGAACTTAATAACTCAAATATAATTGAAGTTCCTGATCACTGGCTTGGTTTAGTACATCCAGATTCATATACTGTTCATCTTACTCCAATTGGTAGATATGCTCAATTATATGTAGAAAAAATTGAAAATTATAATGTCTTTATATCAGATGCTAATCTGAACCCAATTCATTGTTATTATTCTGTTTGGGCAGAAAGAAAAGATATACCTAAACTTATCACAGAATATGAGGCACAGTAAATGGGAACTGTCACTGGTCCTGGTGTTTCTTGGTGGGATAGTTTTGAAACATTATTAGACCCTTCTAGTGTATTGTCTTACACTGGGTCTGGTTTCACTTTTTCTAATCCTCTTATTTTTAAGGGTTTTTCTAATTGGACAATGACAGATAATACCAATCTTATTGCTGGTTCTGGTATATCAAAGTATGTCAAGCAAACAAGTGTTCAACAATTTACTCAAAAGATAGTTCAAGTTGGAAATCAATCAAGTAGTTCTTTTACATGTATTTTTATATACAGACAACCTCAAGCTGCAGATTATAGAACAATAATCCAATGGCAAAGTAATGATTTAGGATTTTTTGTTGAAGCAAACGGAAATATCACAATGAAATCCTCAAATACAAATTACACTACAAGTGGATTAGCAATGACAGATGATAGATGGAGACATTATGTTTTTACTCGTTCTGGAACTGCTGCAACAATGTATATAAATGGAAGTTTGTTTACAACATTTACAGGTTTATCTGGTAACCAAAACAGTGCATCAGACACTAAAATGTTTGATTTTCCAGGTTGTGATGGCGCTATTGGTCAACTGTGGTTTGATATGGGTCAAGCAATTACTGCTTTACAAGCAAGAGAACATTACAGAGCTTTTAGAGGAAGGTTTGGTATCTCATAATGGCACTTGGACACGCACCATCATTTGCTTTTGACAATATATTAAATTTTATTGATACACTTA
>JACCDY010108516.1_pt1 | contig 10957 bp, 8 predicted proteins | sample 7446391 | NCBI WGS metagenome assembly JACCDY01 (sample SAMN15323451, study PRJNA562643) | freshwater metagenome | isolation source: river surface water | place: USA:Blue River Watershed | collected 2017-08-18
GCCCAGGGGCCAGCGGTCCGGCGCGAAATTGCGGACGTAGAGGAAGTCCTTCGTGCGCAGCGCAGGCTGGGGGTAGGGCAGGTTATCCTCGCGCGCGCCGGCCACATGCCGCTCGCGGCCCGTCACGACCCATGTAGGGTCGGGTCGACTTGGCCGCCGGCTTCGTCGCGCAGCACGGGCAGGAGGCTCTTGCCGGTCATCACGGAGGGGGTCGCCACGCGGCCGAAGGCGAGGAAGGTCGGCGCGAGATCCATCAGGTTGACGAAATCATCGACGACGCGGCCGCCCGGGATCGTGGGTCCGCGGACGATCAGGGCGACGTTCGTGCCGTGGTCGACGAGGTTGCATTTGCCGCGGGGGACGCCGGGCATGCCGTGGTCGCCGCTGATGACGAACAGCGTGTTGTCGAGCTCCCCGCGGCGTTCGAGCTCGGCGATGAGCACGCCGATGCCCGCGTCCCACGCCTGGCATTCGCCGAGGTAATCGGCGAGGTCGGCGCGGACCTCGGGGACATCCGGCAGGAAGGCCGGCAGCTTCCCCTGGAGCGCGTCGGGGTCGATCTTCCAGAGGGCGACGCCGCTGTGCTTCTCGTAGGCGCGGTGGGTGAGCGTCGGTCCGAACCAGTAGCAGAAGGGTTGTCCTTCCTTGCGGTCGGCGAGGAAGGCCTGGAAATTGCCCCGCACCTCGCCGAGCAGCTCGGCCTTGGCGGCTTCGAAGGTCGCCCCGGCCTTCACCATCGCCGTGGCGCTTTCCGAGAAGTTATTGTAGCGACCGCCGGCCTTCTGGTAGGAGTGCTTCTGGCCGCCGTAGGGCGCGTCGGCGGGCGTGCCGGGGCTCCAGACCTTGAAGCTCTTGCCGAGGTGGTAGCCCGCGTCGCGCAGCAGCAGCGGGTAGGTCGGGATCGCGCTGTCCCACTGCGCCCCGTTGAGGATCGCGCCGAGGTGCGTGCGGAAGAAATACTGGCCCGACAGGAGCGAGCTGCGGCAGGGCGTGCAGCTGGGGGACGTCACAAAGGCATGCCGGAAGAGCACGCCTTCGCCGGCGATCCGGTCGATGTTCGGGGTCTTGACCACCTGATTGAGGCTCGGTCGGCCGTCGATCTTCGCGTAGCAGGACGCGTACCGACCCCAGTCGTCGGCGAAGCAGAACACGATGTTCGGGCGTTTGACCTCCTCGGCGCGGAGGAGCGGGGCGGCGAGGGCCAGCAGGGCGAGGCGGAGGGTCTTCATTTCAAGGGGGCGGGTTCCCAATCCGAGGGGATGACCCAGTTCGCGTCGAGTTTCTCGCCGCGCAGGTATTTCTCGTAGAAGCCGCGACGGCGTACATCCGCCGACGGGTACGCCTCGTATTCGGCCCCGCGGCCGAGCGCCCGCAGGTCGCCGGAGGCCTTGAGCTCGGCCCACAGCTGGGCCCGCAGTTCGGCGGCCCCGGGGGCGGTGGTCGGGGGCGCGAGCAAGTTGCGGACGCAGTCCGGGTCGGTCCGTAGGTCGTACAATTCCTGGGCCGGTCGCAGGCCGAAGCAGAGGTCCCAGTGAGGGTCGCGTCCTTTGTCGCGGCGCGCCTGCAGGATGAAGCTCTTCGTCGGGCTGGCATCGGTATCGAGGTAGCCCGTCTCGGGGTTGCCGCAGGGCCAGCGGGTCGGTTCGGCGTTCTCGAGGTAGAGCCGACCGTCCTTGACGATGCCGCGCACCGGGTAGCCGGCATCGTTCGGCCGGCCGAAGTCGTGGCGCTCGCGGCCGACGAGCACGTGGTCGCGGGTCTTGGCAAGGTCGGGCGCCGCGGCGAAGGCGTCGAAGAGGCTGCGGCCGGGCGAGGGCGCGAGGCCGCTGTCCTTCCAGGCGATACCGGCGGCCTCCAGGAAGGTCGGGGCGAGGTCGATGAAGCTCACGTAGGCCTCCACGCGCCGTCCCGGCTCGCGGATGCCGCGCGGCCAGCGGACCGCGAGCGGCAGGTGGTTCGCGTTTTCGTACATATGACCTTTGACCCGCGGGAAGGGCATCCCGTTGTCGCTCGTCACGATGACCAAGGTGTCGTCGAGCCGCCCGGCCTGCTCCAGCGCGGCCAGCATCCGGCCGAGGTGCTGGTCGGCGTGTTCCACCTCGTAGGCGTAGTCGAGCAGGTCGTTGCGCACGACCTCGTTGTCGGGCCAGTAGCCGGGGACGCGGTCGACGTCCGCGGGCTTCTTGCCGCCCAGACGCGCGCCGGTGCCCGCCTCATAGTCGCGGTGCGGTTCGATCGGTCCTGCCCAGAAGAACCAAGGCCGGTCCGGCGACGTGTCCCGCAGGAAATGCTCGAAGTTCGTCGCGTAGTCGTTGTTGGTGATCCCGGAGGTCGGCGGCTTGGCCTTGGCCTGGTTGTAGGCCTTGCCGGCGTAGGCGCGCGGCTTGCCTTGGGCGTCGAGCATGCTGCCCGGGCCCCAGACCTTGCCCGTCGTCGCGTAGAAGTAGCCGCCCGCCGTCAACGCCTCCGGGAAGATGCCGTACTCCGGCGGGAAGATGCACTGGTGGTTCGCGGCGGCGCCCAACTGCCAAGGGTAGCGCCCCGTCATGATCGTCGAACGCGACGGCGCGCACTTGGCCGTCGGCGTGTAGGCGTTCGTGAAGAGCAGGCCTTCGCGGGCGACCCGGTCGAAGTTCGGGGTCTTGATCCAGCGACAACCGTAGGCGCCGGCATGGCCCATGCCCCAGTCGTCCATGATGAAGAACAGGATGTTCGGTCGCTTGGCCGTCGGCTCGGCGGCGGCGAGGGTCGCGGTCAGCAGCGACAGGCAGGAGAGCAACGCGTGGCGCATCATCGGGGTGGGACATTTCTAGGGCCTTCCCCCATAGGGGCAATGCCTACCTGCGCCCCGGCCCGTCACTCCAGCGTCACCATCACCGGGTAATGGTCGCTGGGGTGCTGACCTTTGGCCTCGAAGGCGATGACCTCGGCGGACCGGACGCCCCAGCCGCCGCGCCCGAGCAGCCAATCGATGTGCAGGCCCGTCGGGTTCGCTTGGCGGTAGCCGTGGAACGTACCCAGGTGCTCGCCCTTCCGGACCGGCGCGCTCCGGAAGAGGTCGGTCAGGTAGCCGTCGCCGGTGAAGGTCGCGTAGGCCGCGCTGGCCTTGGCGACGGCGTTGAAGTCGCCCACGAGCAGGACCGGCTGATCGGTCGGCGTCGACTCCAGCCGTCGCCGCACGAGTTTGGCCGATTCGCCGCGGGCCTCCTCGGACTGATGGTCAAAGTGCGTGTTCACGAACAGGAAGGTCCGCCCCGTCGACTTGTCGCGGAAGCGCGCCCAGGTCACCATGCGGGGCAGGGAGGAGTTCCACGATTTCGAGCCGACCACCTCGGGGGTCGCCGAGAGCCAGTAATCCTTGGTCTCCAGCAACTCGAAGCGTTCGCGGCGGTAGAAGATCGCCATGAACTCACCTTTGTCGCCGCCCTCGCGGCCCTGACCCAGCATCGCGTAGTCCGGTAGATCTGACCGCAGGTCGGCCAGTTGCCCCGCCAGACCCTCCTGCGTGCCGATCAAGTCGGGCTTCGTCGCCTCGAGGCACGCCTTCATCACCGGTCGGCGCGTCGGCCAATCATTGGGCGGGCGGGTGCTCGCGTAGCGCAGGTTGAACGTCATCACCCGCAGCTCGCCGGCGGGCGGGGTTTCGGCGCCGAGGACCGCCAAGGGAGCGAGCAGGAAAGCGAGGAGGCGCATGGCAGGGGAGTGGAGGGGCTAGGGAGTGGGGATTAGGGAGTAGGGAGTGGGGAGAAGGGGAAGGCAAGGGGCAGGGACAGGTATAGGGGCAGGGGTATAGCTAGGGTCAGGGACAGGGCTAGGGCCAGGGACAGGGTCAGGCGCAACATCCCGCGAGATGAAGTCAGTCCTAATCCTTCGTGAGGTTGCAGATACGCCCCGTGTCCCCATGCCCACGTGTCCCCTTACCAACTAGTTCGGCCTCTCCTAGGGTTTTTCCTGTCTTGAAGCCTGGCACTTGGAGGTGATGTTAGGTGGCGGACAGGGGTTATCCCAGTCGGCGCGGGTCCGGTTAAGCCGGCCCGCGCTTTTCATTGGATCAGCAGTCTCAGTCTGCCCTTAATGCATTCCAACGCCCGGTTAGGCTGGTCGGGTCGGATCACGCCTAAACCGATCGGCCTGGCGACCATATCCGCCAATTCAAGTCCAGGCAGACCTCGGCGCTTAGGGGCGAATTCCCAAGTGTGATGGGGGCCGGCGATGCGCCGAAGCGTTGAACTGACGGCCGCATCCTCCTTGTGGCCGCGCTTTTCGAATATCCAGTGGACGTGCTGATTGCCCCGTTTAGGCAAGAGTTGCCATAACCTTTCGACCGAGTCGGTGGTCAGGTCTCCGCGTTGATTCGAGGCTTTGGTCGCCACGGCGATGACCTCCGTCAATTCGTCGATCACGATGCGGGTGACCGCCTCGAGGAAGTTTTGGCGCCGGCCTTCCTCGTTGGAGAAGCTGAAGACCCCAAGTCGTTTACGGATTTCGGATTCATGGAGGACGACGGCATCGGTGCCGAAGTGATGGAACTTCAGCGCGCAGAGCGCCGGCGCCAGTCGGGTGGCATACTGGTTAGGCTCGAAGACGCATGCCGCCATCACGAAGATCGGGTAGTTGGGGTCCGGGGATGCCGAATTGGGCGACCCCGATTCATCCACGTAGACGATGAGCATCCATCTTCATCGGTCTCCTCGCGTACCATCACAATCTTCGCTTCCTGATGCCTATCGCCTGAAGTCAAACCCTCGGCGGAGCGGAGGGAGTAGGGAGTGGGGAGTAGAGAGTGGGGAAGGCAAGGGGTGGGGCCAGGGCTAGGGCTAGTGCCGGGGGCAGGGACAGGGACAGGCCTAATCCCTAATCCCTAATCCCTACTTCCTACTCCCTACTCCCCATTCCCCTAATCCTGCCCCCATGCCCCCGTGTCCCCTTGCCCGCGTGCCAGCTAGTCCGGCCTCTCCTTCCCCTGAAAACTGACCCTGTCCCTGACCCTTATGGTCTCTCCGCTCCAGGTAGGGACCAGCGTCCCCGCTGGTCCGCCGTAGCCATGCTCGGGGCACGACCAATCGGGACGATCAGCCCTACCTGGATGCCCAAACAAAAAAGGCGGGCCCGGAGGCCCGCCTTCGCGGTCGCGTGCTGCCGACCTTACTTGCTGAGGTCGCGGAGCTTGACGTTCTTGAACCAGACTTCGTCGCCGTGTTCCTGGAGCAGGATGTGGCCGGACTCCCATTCGCCGAAGTTCGCGCCGAACTTGGGGTCGGCGTACTTGGACTTGGCGCGGAGGTCGCGGAATTCCTGGGAGGCGCGGTCATAGGCCACGACGAGGCGGCCGTTGAGCCAGTGCTCGACCTTGGTGCCCTTGGTGACGACGTAGGCGTTGTTCCACTGGCCGATCGGGTTGGGGCGCTTGCCCTTGGCGGTGATCAGGTCGTAGAGCGACGAGACCGTGCGGTTGCCGTCGCGGCCCAGCTTGGCGTCGGCGTGCACGTCGTCGTCCAGCATCTGGAACTCGAGGCCGAACGCGGAACCGGCGCCCTGGTTGAGGGACGGCTGCGCGTAGTACTTGAGGCCGCTGTTCGCGCCGGTGGTCAGCTTGAAGTCGACCGAGATCTCGAACTGCTTGTAAGCGCCGAGGGTGACGATGTCGCCGGCGGCCGCGGATTCCTTGCCGTCGCCCTTGGCGGTGCGGAGGGTGCCGTCGACGACGGACCAGCCGGCCTTGGGGAAGTCCGGACCCTTGGCGGAGCGCCAGCCCTTGGTGGAGACCCCGTCGAACAGGAGGACCCAGCCGTCGGCCTTTTCGGACTCGGTCAGGGTGTTGTCGGCGACCTCGGTCAGGGTGATGTTCTTCCACTGCACGGTGGTGCCGGCCTTGTCCTTGGCGTTGCCGATGCCGTGGACCTGGAAGGCGATGAAGCCGGCGAGGTAGCCGTCGTCGCGGGCGTCCACGCGGGCCACGCCGTTGAGCCAGGTGCGGATGCGGTTGCCGACGGCCTCGACCTTCACGTGGTTCCACTCGCCGACCTTGGTGACCTCGCGGCCCTGCTTGGAGAAGGCGAGCGCGTCGCCGCCGCCGAAGCCCGGGACGATCCAGCCGCGGCGGCCTTCCTCATAGAGGCCGGCGGACCACATGCGGGCCTGCGTGTCGGGCTTCTTCACGTTCTTCGGGTCGGTGTCGATCTCGGCCTGGTAGCCGTGCACGCGACCGGCGGGGACCTTGACGGTCTTGCCGGCGGCGTCGACGATCTCGGTCGCCTTGTCGTGGGCGTGGGAGCGGAACTGCACGCCGGAGTTGAGGCGCGGGTCGTTCAGGAAGTCGTACTCGAGCACGAAGTTCGCGTACTCCTTCTCGGTGGCGAGGAAGGTGTTGGGGGTGTTCAGCGTCGAGGTGCCGACGAGCACGCCGTCCTTGACGGCGTAGGTGGCTTCGCCGCCTTTCTTGGCGAAACCGGTGAGGTCCTTGCCGTTGAAGATCTCCGCGCCGGCGGCGGCGAGGGGCAACAGGGCGAGGGTGAGCAGGGTCTTCTTCATGGTGATGGTGGGGGAGGTAAAAGAGTGGGGCGGGGCGGCCGCGCGGCCGCCCCGCCCCGGGGAGCGACGACTCAGAAAGTCGTCGGGATCTCGAAGCCCTTGCGGCCGGTGCGCTTGGCCACGAGGTCGCGGTTGGCGGCCTCGGCGTTGGCGCCGGTGAAGAGCTCGGTCTTGGCGTCGAGGGTGAGCGGGAGGCCGAGGACGGCCTTGTTCTCGTCGAGGTTCACGCCGTTGCGGCCGAGGTGCTCGGCCATGCGGCCGAAGGCTTCGGCCAGGCCGCTGCTGGCCTTGATGGCTTCCTTGATCTCGCCCGCGTTCTTCTTCGCGCCGAGGCGGAAGGAGACGTTGGCGGAGTGCACGAGGGAGGTGGACAGGTGGCACTCGCGGACCGGGGCGTGGATGTTCTCCGCGGTGCCCTTGCGGATACCTTCGACCCAGTTGGCGTGGTGGCCGGAGGCGCCGCCGGTGAGGTCGACCTGGTCGACGGTCTTGCCGAAGGACTTCACGAACTTGCCGTCCTTGTCGTAGACCTGGGCCGAGTTGTAGTCGGGGACCACGATGGTCCCGTTCTCGCACTCGACGACGATGCCGATGTCGGGCGACTTGGCCGACTTCTGGCCCTTGTTCAGCTCGGAGAACTTGCCGAACTTGTTCATCGGGCCGTCCATCTTGCCGTCGGACGTGAGGCCGTAGACTTCGGTGATGAGCGGGGCGGACGCGTAGTTGTGGATCGAGATGAAGGTGTTGGGCGTCTCGGCGCAGTCGACGTAGCCGAAGCGGCCGCCGACGGACACGACCTCGGTCGCGACCTCATGGGTGCCGAGGAACCAGCGGGCGATGTCGATCTCGTGGATGGCCTGGTTGCAGAGGTCGCCACCGCCGTAGTTCCAGAACCAGTGCCAATCGTAGTGGACCGGGCCGTTGTTGGCGGCCTCGGTGACCTTGTCGCTCTCGTTGCCGCGGATGGATTCCTGGAGGTCGGCCGGGCCATGCCAGAGATCGTTGTCGATCTCGGCGGGGAGGGCGTTCTTCTTGGCCGGACCGATGGACTTGCGGCGCTTGTAGCAGATCGCGCGGGCGACCTTCACCTTGCCGTACTCGCCGGCGTGGACGGCCTTGATGGCGGAGCGGATGCCCGCGCCGGAGCGGCTCTGCGTGCCGGCCTGGACGATGAGCTTGGAGAAGTGCTGCGAGGCCGCGACGAGCTGCTGGCCCTCGAAGATGTTGTGCGAAAGCGGCTTCTCGATGTAGAGGTGCTTGCCCGCCTGGAGCGACCAGATGCCCTGGATGGCGTGCTGGTGGTTGGGCGAGGCGATCGAGACGGCGTCGATTTCCTTGTCCTCGAGCATCTTCCGCATGTCGGTGTAGCCCTTGGCGCCCGGGTTGTCCTTCAGGCCCTTGGCGACCACGCGCGAGTCGACGTCGCAGAGGGCGACGATGCGGACGCCCTTGATGCGCTTGAGTTCCTTGATGTGTTCCTGGCCGCGGCTGCGGAAGCCGACGACCGCGACGCGGAGGTCGCCATTGGCGCCGGCGGCTTGGCCATAGAGGCGGGCGCTGAGCCCGGCGGCCGCGGCGGCCATGGCCGAGGTCTTGATGAAGGTACGACGATTGAGGTGGGACATGGTGATGACTAGGGGTATTTCCCAACAAATCGTCCAAGATAGGGTCAGTCGAGGCTCTTTCGAGGTTTGGCGGCTTGGCTGCAAAATCCGCGGTCTCCGGCTGTCGTTTTGATACAATGAGCCGGCATGAGCCTGTGAGGGGAAGGCGTCACGATTGGGGTTTTGACCCTACTTTAAAACATTTGTGGTCAGTGGTTTGTGAAGCAGTTGTCTCGGCGATCACTCTCCGGCTGCCCTGATCGGCCGGACGCGGGGCGGCCTGGCGACGGGTCGCCCCTGCATTTTTGAAGACATGCGCACCTGGCTCTACATCGACGGCAACCACCTCCACCTTGCGGCTTTCCGCGGGACCGACTTGGCGACCCTCAACCCGGTGGCTTTGGTCGAACAGGCATTCCCGAACAACGGGATTCACTGCGCCAAGTTCTTCGCCACGCCCCTGCCGAAGGCGGATTTCGCGCCCGGGCAGGTCGCATCCCAGCGCCGCTATTGGTCGCAGCTCCGCTCGCTCGACAACTTCTACCTGATCGAAGGCCGGTTTCGTCGGCGGACGGTGCCCGGGGCCGAAGGCTTCCGCGTCGAGGAGCGGGGGAGCGACGTGAACCTGACGACCCACCTGCTCTCCGACCTGATGCTGGGCTGCTTCGATGCGGCCATCGTCGTCACCGGCAATCCCGACTTGGCGTTGCCGATCCGGCTCGCGCGCCAGTTCTCCGGCCTGCCGGTCGGGGTGCTCAACCCGCAGCGCCTCTCCGGGCCCGGCCGCCCCGAGGCGCGTCCTTGCGCCGAGCTGAGGGACGCCGCCTCGTTCTACCAGCATGGCGTCACCTGGAGCCAACTCCAGCGGGCGCAGTTCGCCCCCGCCGCCGACACCGCCGAACCAGGGGCGGCCTAGTCCGGCCCGCTTACTTGGCCTCGAGGGTCCGGAGGTATTGGCGGACGGCGTCGAACTGCTCGGCGCCCTTGCCGTCGAGGATGTCCGTCAGCTGCGTCATGCCCTCGGCGTCCGCATACTTGGGCATCTTCGTCTCGGGGTCGAGGCGCGTGGGCGCCAGCACCCAACGCAGGAAATAGCCGCGGCGCAGGCGTTCGGCGGTTTCCTTGAAGTTGATGGCCGGGGCCTCGAAGACCGCCGTCGCCGGCGTATCGCCCACCGCGTGGCAGGTGATGCAGTTGAAGCCGCCGTCGACGCCGATCAGCTTCTCGCCGAGCGCGGCCAGTTCCGCCTTCGGCGCGGCTTCCTTGGGTTCCTCGGCGGGGAGGCCGTGCTGATGCGCGAGTCCGAGCGAGAGGCCGGCCGCGACGTGGGCGAAGCCGGGCATGCGGCCGATCAGCCAGGGGCGCGGCTTGGCTTCGACCCGGCCGGACACGAACTTCGTCATCCAGGCGGTCTGGAGTTTCTCGCCGAACCAGGTCATCGCGGGAATCGGCGCATCGGGCACGGGCTCGCCCTCCACATGCTCCTTGGCCGGCAGGGCGTCGCGCAGCTTCTTGCACTCGCCGTCGACCTTTGACCAGGCGCTGCCTTGGCCGTCGCGGGTGTGGCAGGCGATGCAGTTCAGGTTGCGTACCTGGCGTTCGGCGAACTCCGCCGGGGTGTCCTGCTTGAGCGAGGCGAGGTCCGTGGCGAGGAAGGCCAGGAGCGCCTCGCGCTGGGCGGGGGCGAGGCCGAAGTCGGGCGCCTGCGCGCGGCCGGCGCCGTCGGGGGCGAGGCAGCCCTTCGGGCCGGCGGCCAGGACCTTGGCGAGGGGCGGCTGCGTGGTCGGCGGCATGCCGGCGTGGCAGTTGAGGCAACCGGCGGAGACGAGCAGCGCGGCGCCGCGGGTCGGGTCGCCCTTGAGCGGCTGGCGCTTGATCATCCGGCCGTTGGCCAGCAGGTAGTTCGCGAGCTGGCCGGACTCCTCCTCGCTCAGGCGGAAGTTCGGCATCCGGGTCGCCGGGTAGTGCTTGGCCGGTTCGCGCAGGTAGGCGGCGAGCGCCTCCGCGCGCAGCTGGTACTTGTCGGACAGGTGCGCGAGCGGGATACGGCCGAGGGTCTCGGGCTTGCCGTCGACTTCCGCGTCGGGCCGTTGGTGGCAACCGATGCAGCCGAGGTTGGCGAAGAGCGCGCCTCCCGGGGCGACCTGCGCGGCGTCGAGCTTGCCGGCGGGCGGCGTCGCGCCCTGCGTCAGCATCGCGGCGATGTCGGCCGCCTGCTGCGCGGCGTCGGGCCCGGTCACCGCCTTGGGCATCAGCGTGCCCGGGCGGACGGACTTCGGGTCGTGGATCCAATCGGCAAGGAAGTGTTGGTTGTAACGGTTACCCAGTTCCGCCAGCACCGGCGCGTTCTGGCCCAACTCCGGCATGCCCGTGCCCTTGGCCGGGATCTTGGCGGCATCGGCATGGCAGGCCGCGCAATTCAGCTGGGCGAAGAGCAGGCGACCTTCGCGCACGCGGGTCGCGGCGAGGTCGGCCTCCGCGGGCGTGTGCGCGAGGACCGTCGGCGGGACCGGTTCGGGCAGGAAGTCTTTCGAGGACCACGTGAGCCGGACGAACGTGTCGCCCTGCGCGGCGCTCGGTAGTTCGGCGACGAGGGTGTTCTCGCCCTGGTTGAGCGTGATCGTGCGGGCGGTGGCGCCGTCGAGCAGCGGCTGCCCGTTGAGGCTGAGCTTGAAGCCGCCGGAGTTCTCCGCCGCGAAGGTGAAGGTGCCGCGTACCGGCGAGAGGATGCGGCCTTCCCACTTGGCGACGAACGGGCCCGCTGGGAGGAAGGGGGTGGGCGCCTGACCCGCGGGCACGTAGAGCGCGAGGAGACGGTCGGA
>JACCDY011068202.1_pt1 | contig 10957 bp, 10 predicted proteins | sample 7446391 | NCBI WGS metagenome assembly JACCDY01 (sample SAMN15323451, study PRJNA562643) | freshwater metagenome | isolation source: river surface water | place: USA:Blue River Watershed | collected 2017-08-18
CAGTCGTTTTCGATGTCGCCCAGCACGAAGATGCGCAGGCCGGTGCCGCTGGGGCTGAACTCGGCGTAGCCGCCCACGCGCTCGACGATCTCCTGCGCCCACGGATCGACCACGCTGTCCTCCACAGCGTCATCGAGGTCGATGCCGATGATGCCGTGCGGCCCGGTGACCACGTACCCGACACCCGTGCAGTAGCCCATGGAGTCGCTGAAGGCGGCCATCGCGGCCTTGAAGGACACCCACTTGGTAGGATTGGCCGAGGACAGGCGGCGCTGCAAGTTGTGGGGGAAAAGCGGGATCTTGTCGTGCTTTCCCCGCTTTGCGTCCCACTCGGCACGCCAGGGCGCCCAGCGGTTGTTTTCCTTCAGAAGCGTCGGAATCTTTTCGCTGGCCGCAAACGGCGTGTAGGTTTTCGCAGTCCCTTCCATCAGACGCGCCCCTTCTGCTGGATCAGGGAGTCGAGGTACGCGAGAGCGGCGATCAACTTCGGATCGGAGGTAGCCGAGGGCGGAATGCCGTACAGCTTCTCGACCTGGATCGCCCGATCGACCGGGAGCCAGCCCCGGATCACCCACTTGCTCACTGCGGCCTGGCTAACGCCAAGGGCGTCTGCCAGGACCTGCTGGCTTCCTAACCAGCGGACGAGGGCCTGGACCATGTTCGGATGAAGGCGCCGCCGCGTGGATGCCAACGTGCGGGGAGCGTTGCGCTTGGCGGTCACGGCGTTCATGCGACCTCCTTCGCAACGCGGGTGGCAATCCACTGTTCAATCACGTCGCCGGGCCAGCCAACAGCACGATCACCGAGGCAGACAGGGCGAGGGAAGCGGCCTGTAGCGATGTAGCGGTAAAGCGTTGCGGGGCTCAGGCCAGTGATGCCGTTGGGCCCAACGAGCTGACTGAGGCGATAGATGCGGGTGGGAGCAGGGGAGGCGGACGGTGCGTCGTAATTCATTGCTTTTGGCTCGTAGTCGGCCGTCGACCTGCCATGGGTACATGGACGGGACGACGGTTTTACTAGCCACACAGCACTCACACGCTCGCACATTGCTCCGGGCTACCGTCCTGGCTGTGGAGACGGGCTTGCCACGGAGCCGCCCAGCCAATCACCTTTGGGTGATTAACTGGCGGATTCCCTCCGGCGGGTGTCGGACCTCTGCGGCCCCGGGACGCTCTGAGCGGCGCCACGTCTATTACCTTCACCGTGCTGATGTTCTTGATGTCGGCGGAGCAACTGTATTCCAACCGATCAATGCATATCAAGCCATCTGAGGGGGCTCCAGTTCCCTTCGTCGAATTAGTGGACGGGTGCGGGGTCGGCAGCGAGATGTCGTGCTCAAGCCGCCATATCTTCAACCGCTCCGCTCCCTTCCGTGGTGGCAGGTTCTTGGAGGAACATGGACCAATCTTCCATGAGTGATCGGCGCTTTTCGATCAGGTCGCCACGTCGATAGGCCGCCTCGACGGCACTGCCCACCGCGTGGGCCAGTGCTTGTTCGGCAACGATATTGGGGTAGTGCGTCTCCTCGGCCGCCCAGTCGCGGAACGTGGAGCGGAATCCGTGCACGGTGAGGTCGGCGTGCCCCAGCTTTCGCAGCACCATCGTCATCGACATGTTGGACAAAGGACGATCCTTGCGCGCACCCGGAAAGAGCAGCCCTGCAGATTGCTCCAAGTTCGATTTCAAGAGCTCGTTGACCAGGGCGACAGCCTTTTTAGAGAGCGGGACACGGTGAGGTTTGCCGGCCTTCATGCGCTCCCCTGGGATGGTCCAGATGTTCGCATCGAGGTCGAACTCCTCCCGCTTTGCCATCAGTACCTCGGAGGTCCGGCAGGCGGTCAAGATCGTGAGTTGCAGCGCGAGGCTTGACTTCGAGTCCCGCTCTTTGACTAGGCGTTGGAAAAAGCCGGGTGCGATGCTGTAGTCCATCGCCGCATGGTGGCCTTTGCTGGTGGTGGTTCTCTTGGGCAGCAGCTTGTCCAGATGGCCGCGCCAGATTGCAGGATTGGGGGCGCTGGACAGTCCCTTCGCGCGGGCTGCGTTGATCACCAGCTCCATGCGGTTGCGAACTCGCCTCGCTGTCTCCGGTGTTTTCGTCCAGATTGGCCTGAGGACATCCAGGACATCCTCGGTCGTGATCGACTCGACCAGCTTGCCTCCCAACTTGGGCTCCACGTATGTCTTAAGCGTGTTCGTCCACTGCTGCGAGTGCTTGGCGTTACGCCAGCCGGCCTTGTGGTCTTCGATGAAGTCCTTGGCAGCCATGCTGAAGGTGACCGCTCGCTTGTCCTTTGCGGCTGCATCACGCGCCGCGATGGGGTCGATGCCCCCGGTCGCCTTCTTGCGCGCTTCGGCAGCCCTTTCACGTGCCTCTGCCAGGGAGACTTGTGCGCAAGCGCCGAGGCCCATCAACCGGCGCTTGCCCGCGATCTGGTACCTGTAGGCCCATGACGCAGCACCGCCCGGCGACACCTTCAGGTACAGCCCGTTTCCATCAGGCGTCAGCCCTGGAGTGGCTTCGCGCACCAATTTTTCGACCTGCTTCACGTTCAGCGGCATCGCATCTCCGAGTCACCATATGAGTCACCACTTGGACTGAGATGTCACGATACCTACTGATCTATTAAAAGACAAGAAATCTTCTAAGTATTTAATTTGTATGTATAAATGTGAGTCTCATGAGTTCTCATGAAGTCTCGTGAATATTCATCTTGGCGGACTCCTGCTCCGCCAGGCCCCTTCCCTCGGTCGAATCCAATACACAGGCGCCCATGAGGCGCCTTTTTGTTTTGGATTCGAGGCGTGCCGTGCCAAGCTGATCCGCCGTTTCGATCCGTCGATGCTGACGACTGGTTTGCGAAGCAGTTGGCTTCTAGTCATGCGAAGCCTTAATGGCTATTTATTCGAGGGTCCGGTCATGAACGTCTCTGCCACCGAAGCCAAGAACCGTTTCGGCAGCCTGTGCGCCCAGGCCAAGCGAGAGCCTGTATTTGTGGAAAAGGCCGGTCAGGTCGATACCGTGATTCTTTCGGCCGAGCACTACCAGGCCTTGGTGGCTGATCGTGAAAAGGCCGGCCGGGCCGCCCGCAAGAAGCGCTTCGAGGCCGAATTCGGCGACTGGATCGCTGCACAGAACGACTCCTTCGAAACGCACGGCATCCCCGGCGCCGATCTGCGGCCATGGTGAGAAGCCGATGGCCCAATACGACGTTTTTGCCAACCCCAGCCGCAGTGCTGCTGACGGTATCCCTTACGTGGTGGTGATCCAGAGTGACCTGCTCGATGCACTGCCCACGCGGCTGACCGTGCCTCTCGCCGAACTCGACGCGGCGACGAAGGTCCCGACCGTGCTGTGCCCGGTCATCGTGGTCAAAGGCCTGCGCCTGCACGCGCTCGCGCACTACGCCGCGCCACTGCCCGCCTTCGGCACGATGGAAAACGCCGGTAACGGCTACCAGTTCAAGCCGGTTGCCTGATCGGGTCCCACGCGCTTCGCAGCCTGGGGGCACGGTATGGGCCTGCGGGAAATTCCTGTAGGCTCGGTGTCGCCGTGCCCCTTTCCACCCCAGACCCCACCCGCCCCCGCCAGCGCGTCATGGTGCTGGGCGCCACCGGCACCATCGGCCGTGCCACCGTCCGCGCCCTGGTGCGGCGCGGGCACGAGGTGGTCTGCCTCGTGCGTCCCGGGCCCGCACGCGTGGCGTTCGAGGGCGCCGAGGTGCGCCGCGCGGACATCACCGACCCCGCCTCGCTGGACCCGCTCGGTTTCCGAGGCGAGCGATTCGACGCGCTCGTCTCCTGCCTGGCCTCGCGCACGGGCGCGCCCGCCGATGCCTGGGCGATCGACCATGACGCGCATGTCCATGCGCTCGCGGCCGCCCGGCAGGCCGGCGTGGCCCACATGGTGCTGCTGTCCGCGATCTGTGTGCAACGGCCCCTGCTCGCCTTCCAGCAGGCCAAGCTGGCTTTCGAGCAAAGGCTGATGGCCTCGGGGCTGGCGTACAGCATCGTCAGGCCGACGGCGTTCTTCAAGTCGCTGGCCGGCCAGGTTGATCGGGTCCGGCGCGGCAAGCCGTTCCTCGTGTTCGGGGATGGCCGCCTCACCGCCTGCAAGCCGGTCAGCGACGACGACCTCGCGCAGTACCTGGCGCAATGCCTGGACGACCCGGCCCGCCGCAACCGCATCCTGCCCATTGGCGGCCCCGGGCCCGCCATCACGCCGCGCGAACAGGGGGAGTGCCTGTTCAGGCTGTTCGGCCAGCCGCCGCGCTTCAGGCAGGTGCCTGTGGGCCTGCTCGACGCGGTGATCGGGACGCTGGGCACCCTCGGCCGCCTGGCCCCCGCACTGGCGGCCAAGGCCGAACTCGCGCGCATCGGCCGGTACTACGCCACGCAGTCCATGCTGGTGTGGGATGCGCAGGCCGGTCGCTACGACGCCGAGGCGACACCTTCCACCGGAACGGACACGCTGTTCGATTTCTACGCGCGCCTGGCGGCGGGGCGCGATGCACCGCCCGACCGGGGCGAGCACGCGGTGTTCTGACCGGTCCGGTCAGGCCCGTTCCCCCCGTGCGGCCAGCCAGGGACCCGCCACCACGCTCACCAGCGCACACAGCACCAGGCTGGCGCCCACCCACTGCAGGGGCGTCACGGATTCCCCCAGCAGCAGGATGCCGGCACTCAGGCCGACGATGGGGACGCCCAGGCTGAATGGCGCGACCCGGCTGGCGGGAAACCGCTTGAGGAGCCGGGCCCACAGCCCGTAGCCGAAGTCCGTGGCGATCCAGCCCAGGAAGGCAATGGCCAGCCAGGTGGTCCAGGGCAGGGCCAGCCAGTTCGCATGTGCGGCGGGCGGATCGAACCCTGCGCTCAAGGCCAGGAAGGGCAGGATGGGCACCCCGCTGCACCAGACCACGAACGCGAACGGGTCGAAGTCGGCGCCATCGCGCTGCGCCAGGCGCACGACGATGTTCGAGCAGGCCCACAGGGCCGCCGCGCCCAGCGTCAGCGCCAGCCCCCACGGGGTCACGGCGGCGTTCGCGGGCGCCCCCAGGGTGGCGGCTGCGAAGCAGGCCAGGCCCGCTGCGGCGAAGGCCATGCCCACCTTCAGCGGGCGGGCGATGCGCTCCCCCAGCAGGAAGACGCCGAAGAACGCACTGAAAAACACCTGGGTCTGCAGCAGCACGGACGCCAGGGCGGCGCTCATGCCGGCCTGCAGCGCCACGAACAGCAACCCGAACTGCCCGACCCCCTGGCTCAGCCCGAAGGCCAGCAACCAGCGCGCGCGAACCCGCGGGCGCGGGATCACCAGCGCCAGGGGCAGGAAGGCCACCAGGTAGCGGCCCGCCCCCAGCTGGAACGGCGTCAGGCTGGCCAGGCCGATCTTCATGAAGACGAAGTTGATGCCCCACACCCCCACGACCAGCAGGATCGCCGCGAGGTCGCCCGGGGCCAGGGGCTGGCGGTGGGACAGGTCAGGCACCGGCCGCCTGGCGCGCGACGAACACGAGCGTGCCGATGAAGACCAGCAGCAGGACGAAGGCCACCACGATCAGCACCAGCGGGTTGCCCCGCTCGGGAATCTCCGCCATGTCCTGGCGCCGGCCCAGCCCGACGAAACTCCACAGCACAGTCTTGACTTGGCGTATCAGGTTCATGGCCGCCATCCTACCGGGCCCGCCCCGGTCGCCGGCCCCAGGCCGGCGCTGGTAAAATCACCGATCTTTCGCGCTGCTTCCCGTGAGGCCGCGCCTCCTGCCTGAACCCGCCCCGCCCTTCACCGCGCGGGGCTTTTCATTCCATGACCACTTCCCCCACCGCACGCCGCGCCCATTTCGGCGACATCGAGATCGGCCAGAAATTCTTCGATCTGATCAGCGCCGAATACTTCATCAAGACCTCCGACACCGAGGCCGCCATGGTGCGCAGCGGCGTGGGCGACAGCTCCAAGCAGGACGAGTTCGAGCCGGACGACGTGGTGCGCATCGACGAGTGATGCGCACGCGGCCAGCGGGCCATGCGATCCCTTGAATTACAGTTGGGCTGCCGCGGCATGACATGGGGTGCCCGGCCTCACTGCTTCAAGCGATTGCCAGATGAATCAAACCATTCCGGTCGACACCGCATCGGCCGGGGACCCTCCTGAACCCCCGCGCCGCCTGGGTCTGATGACCCTGCTGCCGCCCACCCTGCTGTCGGCCGGTGTGTGGGTGGCCGCCAAGTTCGGCTACCTGCTGGCGCACACGGTGGCGGAGTTCTTCTCCATCGTCGTGGCCATGACCGCGATGGTGGTGGCCACCACCTCGCGCCGTTTCACGCGCAACCACTTCGCGGTGTTCGTGTCCGTGGCGATCGGCTGGTGCGCCGTGCTGGACCTGGTGCACACGGTGGCCTTCAAGGGCATGGGGCTGCTGCCCGTGGACAGCGCCAACCCGGCGACGCAGCTGTGGATCATCGCCCGCCTGATCCAGGCCGTCGCCCTGGTGGTCGCGCCGCTCATGATCGTCCGCCAGGTCGCCGTCGCCCGCCTGCACCTGGTCTTCGGGCTCCTGGTCCTGGCCTGCCTGATGGCCGTCGGCGCCGGCATCTTCCCCGACGCCTACGTGGACGGCGAGGGGCTGACCCCGTTCAAGGTCTACGCCGAGTACCTCGTCATCGCGATGCTGGGCGCGTCCCTGGTGCTGCTGTGGCGCCGCCGGGAGCTCCTGCCCCGGATGATGCTGCTGGGGATGACCGCCAGCGTGGTGGCCATGATGGCCAGCGAGTTCGCCTTCACCCGCTACGTGAGCGTGTACAGCCAGTCCAACCTGGCCGGCCATGTGCTGAAGATCTACGCGTACTGGTTCGTGTACATGGCGCTGGTGCGCAGCACGCTGGCCGAGCCCTTCGCGATGCTGTCGCGGGCGGCCAGCACCTACGACGCGATCCCGGAGCCGACCTTCGTCGTCCGGCCCGACGGCATCATCCTGCAGGCCAACGCCCATGCCGCGCGCCGGTTCGGCCGGCCGGCGGCCTGGTTCGCGGGCCAGCACGCGCACGCCCTGCTGCACGACGACCGCACGCCGGCGCACGACTGCCCGGTGTGCCAGCACCTGGGCCAGCGCGGCGGGGCGATGGAGACCTTGCTGGCCCTGCCGGCCGACGAGTTCGCCGAATGCCACGTGGCCCCCTTCGGCAGTGGCCACGAGGACTGGACGGCCTGGGTCATGGTGGTGCGCGACGTGACCGAGCGCGAACGCCTCAAGCGCGATCGCGAGCGCCTGGTGTTCGACCTGGGTGAACGGGTCAAGGAGCTTCGCTGCCTGGGCGAGGTCTCCCAGGTGTGCAGCGAGACCGGCCTGGCCATGCCGCAGCTGCTCGAACGCGTGCTGCAGGCCCTGCCGGCGGGATTCGAGCGCCCGCAGCAGGTGCAGCTGTCCATCGACTCGCCCTGGGGCCGGTTCGGCCCCGCGCTGCCCGTGCCGCGTCCGCAAGCCTGGCTGGACATCGAGATCCGCCATGACGCGGCGACGGGCGGGCGCCTGCTCGCCTGGTACCCGGACACGCCGGGCGGCACGGGACGCTTCATGCCGGAGGAGGCGAACCTGCTGGGCAGCGTGTCCAGCCGCATCGCCGAAGCCGCCACCCGCCAGCGGGCGCAGGAGCGCGTGCGGCGCCTGACCTACCTGCACGAGTTGCTAGGCGATACCAACCGCGCCATCGTCCGCAGCAGCAGCCCCACGCAGCTCAAGATCGCGCTGCAGCAGGCGCTGCTGACGCAGGGCGCCTTCCCCAAGATCTTCATGGCGACGGCCACGCACGGCGGGCGGCCGTGGCGCCTGGAGTTCCAGCATGGGTTCGAGCCCCCGCGCCTGCCGATGCTCGAGCAGGTCCTGGCGCGCGAGGACGGCCCGCTGGGGCCGCTGGACCCCGCGCTGCGCGCCGGGCGCGTCGGCGTGCTGGCGCTGGACGAGGCCTCGCCGGCGGGTTCCGCCGACTTTGTACCCTGGCTGGACTACCTGCGCCAGGAGGGCGTGCGCAATCGCGCGCTGATGCCGCTGATGCAGGAAGGGCGCCTGGTGGCCGTGGTGGGCCTCTACGCCACCGGCAGCATCCCGTTCGACCACGAGCAGGTGCGGGTGCTCGAGGACCTGGCGGCCGACGTCTCGTTCGCCCTGGAGCGCTTTGCCGCGGAGGAGCGGCGGCACGCCGCCGAGGCCGCCTCGCGCGAGAGCGAGCAGCGCTTTCGCAACATGGTGGAACACACCCTGGCGGCGATGTTCGTGCGCCGCGAAGGACGCTTCCTGTACGTGAACCCGCGCTTTTGCGAGATCGTGGGCTGGACGGCCGGCGAACTCCTGGGACAAGACGTGCTGGCCTTCACGGAGCGCGACCCGGCCAACCAGGCGCGCATCCGCGAGGCGTGGAAGCGGCTGCATGCCGGTGGCGGCCAGGACACGGCCTACACCGTGCCCATGCGCCACAAGGACGGCCGCATGATCGAGCTGGGCCTGAACGCCCGGGTCATCCAATGGGACGACGGCCAGCCCGCCACCATCGTGATGGCGCAGGACATCACCGAGCAGCACCGCGCGCAGGAACGCATCGCCTCCTACGTCAAGCAGCTGGAGGCCACTGTCCACGGCACGCTGCAGGCGGTGGCGAGCATGGTCGAGATGCGCGATCCCTACACCGCGGGCCACGAGCGCCGTGTCGGCCTCATCGCCGCCGCCATCGCCCGCGAGATGGGGTGGGACGAGGCCCGGTGCCAGACCCTGGAGATGGTGGGCCTGGTGCACGACGTCGGCAAGATCGCCGTGCCTTCAGAGATCCTGACCAAGCCCACCCGGCTGTCGCCGCTGGAGATGGAGCTGGTGCGTGGCCATGCCGAGGCGGGCTACGAGATCCTGCGCAAGGTGCCGTTTCCCACGCCGGTGGCGGAGATCGCCCGCCAGCACCATGAGCGCATGGACGGCAGCGGCTATCCCCAGGGACTCAGGGGCGAGCAGATCCTGCCGGAGGCGCGCGTGCTCGCGGTGGCCGACGTGATCGAGTCCATGGCCTCGCACCGCCCCTACCGGGCGGCCCTGGGCCTGGAGGTGGCGATGGCGGAGATCGCCAAGGGGCGCGCGACCCTGTTCGACCCCGAGGTGTGCGATGCCCTGTCCCGGCTGGTACGGGACAAGGGCTACCAGCTGCCGGCCTGAGCGGCCACGGGCCCGTTGCCGGCGGCCGCAGCGCCCTGCGCGCGCCCGCCGGGCGCGCTCACCGGCCGTTCGCGCGCACGTGCAGCGGCGTGCCGCAGTGCTTGCAGAAGCGGTCGCCACGCTCCAGGTCCTGGGCATCGCAGGAGGGGCAGCGCATCGAGCGCCGGGCGGCCCGCCAGTTGAACCGGGCCACGCGGTTCTCCCGCTCGGACACCATTTCCGCCGTCACGATGCCGGTGGGCACGGCCAGCACGCCCCAGCCCATGAGCATCATCAGGGACGCGATGAAGCGGCCCAGGTCGGTCTTGGGCGTGATGTCGCCGAAGCCCACGGTGGTCATCGTCGTGATGGCCCAGTAGATGCCGGTAGGGATGTTGACGAAGCCGTTGCGCGGTCCTTCGACCACGTACATCACGGTGCCCATGACCAGGACCACCATGGACACCGTCGTCAGGAAGACCAGGATCTTGCGCCGGCTGGCGGCGATGGCCCGGCCCAGGTAGCGGTACTCGGCCACGTAGTGGGTGAGCCGGAAGATCCGGAAGATCCGCAGCAGGCGCAGCACGCGCACGTCCAGCAGGGCGTGCAGCTCGGGGAAGAACAGGGCCAGGTAGGTCGGCAGGATGGCCAGCAGGTCGACGACGCCGAAGAAGCTGGTGGCATAGCGCAGGCGCTGCGGCGCGCAATACAGGCGGGCGGCGTATTCCAGGGTGAACAGCAGCGTGAACGTCCACTCCACCACCGACAGGGGGCGATGGAACCGCGCGGCGACGGATTCGACGCTGTCCAGGATGACGGCGAAGACCGACAGCAGGATCAGGACGATCAGCGCGATGTCGAACTGGCGTCCGGCGCGGGTGTCGGACTCGAAGATGACCTGGTACAGGCGCTGTTTGAACACGGAAGCCTCCATCGTACCCGTCGATTGTCGCAGGCGGAAAGGAGGCGCCTGCGTGGGGGCAGGCGGCCGGATGCCCCCGCGCCTGGGGGGGCATCCGGCGCGCGCAGCCGCAGGACGGGCCGCGCGCGGGGCAGGACCGTTTACGGCAGCGGGTCGAACTTCAGCTCGGACAGGGGCACGACCTTCTCGTCACGCGTCATCTTGTACTCGGTGTTGGGGCCGAGCCACTTGTTCCAGATGCGGTTGATCTCGCCGACCTTGTCCAGGGCCAGCAGGGCCTCGTTGACCTTGGCGTGCAGGGCGGGCTCGTCCTTCTTCATGCCCACGCCGATCGGCTGGAAGGCCATGGGTTCCTGGATCATCTTCATTTCCACCGCGCCGCCCGTCTTGGACTGGGCCACCAGCTTGGTAATGGTCATGGTGTTGGCGACCATGCCCACGGCCTTGTTCTGCTGCACGGCCATGTAGACGGAGCCGGTGTCCTGGAAGGTCACGGGCTCGGAGCCGTTCAACTTGATGGACAGCTCGGAGGTGGAGCCCTTGGTGGAGGCGATGCGCTTGCCCTTGAAGTCGGCCTTCTTGGCGCCCGGGTCGCTGGCCTTGACCGCCAGCATTTCCTTGGCCAGGTAGTAGGGGTGGCTGAAGGCGATCTGCTCGGCGCGGCCCAGGGTGTAGGCCAGGTTGGCCACGGTCACGTCCACGCGGCCCATCTTCACCTCGGGCACGCGCGCTTCCACGGACACGGGGGTCACCGAGGCCTTCAGGCCCAGCTGCTTGGCCAGCGCGTTGCACAGGTCCACGTCGAAGCCCACCATCTCGCGGGTCTTGGGGTCCGGCGCCGCGAAGGGCGGGACGTCCGCGAAGGTGGCGC
>JACCDY010920408.1_pt1 | contig 10953 bp, 10 predicted proteins | sample 7446391 | NCBI WGS metagenome assembly JACCDY01 (sample SAMN15323451, study PRJNA562643) | freshwater metagenome | isolation source: river surface water | place: USA:Blue River Watershed | collected 2017-08-18
GTTTAGTTCGTAAGCTTTACAACAATGTTGGAGTTGTATTTAAGGGCAGTGGTTTTTATAAAACCGACTCTAGAACTCCATCAACTCCTGCGTCGACCCCAGCTTCAACTCCGGCTAAAAGTGAAAGTAAACCAACTACCAAACCTAAATCTGAGAATTAATTGTGATGTGGCGGGCGATCATTTTTGATCTCCTCATCACGTTTGTCATCAATCTCTAGATCGACCTCATCATTTGTGATCTTGGGAAGCAAGTTTGGATCACTCATTATTTAACACCAAGTGCTATCTCAAGCCCATCAAGAAGTTTTTCAAATGCTTCTTCCGGTAAGTGGCCTTCAACAACTAAGTTGGCTGCTCCATGCACACTTGACCAAGCCATTACCTCTCCGTATGGTCTAAGTTTTTTTGGCATGGCACCAGTATTTACTAAATCATCGAGAGTCTTCTTTAGTATTTGAAAACTCATATCTTCCTCATGTGATTTTTTTCCATCAACCGAGCAAAAACCACCAAACATTAATCTAAAAAGATTTGGCTCTTTAACTGCCCAACGCAAATATGCTCTACCAATTTCCCTAAATCGTAACCTTGAAGCGCGGGCGCTGTTTCCAGGAAATTTTTCGAGTGAAGCCTTAGTCATTTCGGCTAACTCACTAAATAGTTGTTCGCCTATTCCTCTAATCAATGCATCTTTATCTGGAAAATAATGATAAACAGCCGAAGGTGAAACCTTCACATCTGCAGCGATTTCCCTGAGCGATAAATGATCTGGTCCATTTTTTCTTGTCAGCCTAATGGCACTTTTGATCAAGGCGTCTTCTAAATTTCCATGATGATAGGTGCTACGAACCAATTGAGAAACCGGCATATCCGAATTATGCTCATAAACTTGACAATGTTCAAATCAAACCACCATAATCTGAACATCATTCAGATCCGATGGGGGCAGCGTGTTCGAGAAATTAGGTCATACTTTAGTTCGTCGCAAGAAATCAGTTTTTGCTATTTACTTAGTTGGAATTCTGCTAGCCGGAGCTATCGGGTCAGGAGTTTTCAGCAGATTAGAAAGTGGCGGCTACAGCGATCCAAACTCCGATTCATACAAGGCCTATGAGTACCTACAAGATGTTTTCAAAGTTGAAGATCCATCGGTCGTATTAGTCATCGAATCAGATAAGCCTGCTAATGATCCAGCAGTCTTTGCATCTGTTGCGCAATTAGAAAATAAGATTAAAGCTGAAAAAAGTGTTGGTAAAACTCTTTCATACTGGTCAACTGGCGGTGCACCAACCTTGCTTAGCAAGGATGGAAAAGCGGGATTCCTGTTTATCTATAGTGATAAATCTGATTGGGGAGTAATTCAGCAACTCGGCAAAGAAATTCAGAAAAAATATGATGGAGAATTTCAAGATTTAAAAGTGTATGCAAGTGGAACCGGAGTATTTGCTCACTCAATAAATACCAAAATCTCTGATGATTTGAAGTTAGCTGAATCAATCTCAATCCCATTAACCTTTATTTTGTTGGCCTTTGTCTTTGGTGGCTTAGTGGCTAGTGCTATGCCATTGGTCGTTGGAGTTAGTGCAATCTTGGGCTCATTTTTAGTTATGTACTTACTAACTTTATTTACCGGCGTTAGCGTTTTTGCCTTAAACCTAATTACCGGTCTAGGTCTTGGTCTTGGAATTGATTACTCACTTCTTATTGTTAACCGTTTCCGAGAAGAGCTCCATGCTGGCAAATCAGTCGAAGATTCAATTGTTAATACGGTAAAAACGGCAGGTAAAACTGTTTTCTACTCTGGCTTAACCGTTGTTTTGACTCTGGTTTCATTGATTATGTTCCCGCAGATGTTCCTTAAATCATTTGGCTATGCCGGAGTAACTGTTGTAAGCATGGCGGTATTGGGTGCATTAGTTGCCTTGCCAGCTTTACTTGCCATCTTAGGAAATCGAATCGATAAAGCAGTGATTCGCAAGAGTGCAATTACGCCATCAGAGGATGGCCGTTGGGCAGCTACAGCAAGATTTGTTATGCGCAAACCAATCTCAGTTGTTGTACTTTCATTAATTATTTTGACTGTACTTGCAGCTCCCGTTAAAAATATTGTTTTTTCACAAGTAGATAGCCGAGTGCTTCCAGCAAATAACCCAGCAGCAACTGCGGCGAGAGTCATCTTGGAAAGATTTCCAGGTCAAGAAGGAAATCCAATTGAAATTATTGTTCCAAAGGGTGCCTTTATGGGAACGCAAATAAATCAATACACAAATGAGATCGCCCAAGTACCAGGCATTGTTCGAATTGGTGACTCACAAGTAGCAGGTGATGATGTTCGAGTAATTGCAATTCACTCAATGGGTCCAAGAACGCCGGAGGCTCAAGATCTAATTAACAAGATAAGAGAGATTCGTGCACCAGAAGGCACATTAATTGGCGGTGTAGCAGCTGATTACGCCGATACCCAAAATGGAACTGCTAAAACTTTACCTTGGGCGCTTCTTTGGATCGCTATTGGCGTAATGATTTTGCTATTTGTATTTACTGGATCAATCATCCTGCCGATCAAGGCTGTTTTGTTAAATGTTCTCTCGCTGGCCGCAACACTTGGTGCGGTAACTTGGATATTTGTTGAAGGTCACTTGAAGTGGTTGGTTGGAGATTTCACTGTGACTGGATCTTTAGATACCGGTTCCGTCATTCTGATTGCTGTTGTGACCTTTGGCCTTTCCATGGATTATGAGGTTTTCCTACTTTCTCGTATCAAAGAAGAGCATGATGCTGGCAAGAGCAATGTTGAATCAGTGGCGACGGGATTACAAAGATCTGCGCGCATTATTACTGCAGCGGCAGGATTACTTGCAATAGTTTTCGCATCATTTATGTTGAGTGGAGTTACCTCAATCAAGATGCTGGGATTTGGTGTGGCATTTGCAATCCTGCTTGATGCATCTTTAGTACGTGCATTTTTAGTACCAGCGTTAATGCGCTTATTTGGTGAACGCAACTGGTGGGCACCAAAGCCATTAAAGCGATTTACTATTTCGCATTAATTTTTAATAGGATTTAGCATGGAGTTGATTCTTACCCTGCAATGTCTGGACAAACCAGGGATAGTAAATGCCGTGACCTCTGCAGTATTAGAGTGCAATGGAAACATAATTGAGAATCAGCAATTTACAGATCCAATTACCAATATATTTGTAATGCGAACAAAATTTGAGACTAAATTAAGTGCTAACAATTCAAAACTCATTATCGATAAACATTGTGAGAAATTTGCACCACAAATAAGTATTCGCGAAAGTTCGGCTGCTAAACGCGCATTGATTTTAGTTTCTAAAGAAAGTCATTGCCTTCGTGATCTGCTTTACCTTAAAGAAATTGGCGAATTACAAATTGAAATTCCGGCGGTTATATCAAACCACGAAAACCTAAGAGAGTTAGTAAAATCTCACGGAATCAAATTTGAAAAAATTGAAAACAAAGATGAAGCAAAAATTGCTGAGGTTGTGGCTGCTGAAAAAATTGACTTCTTGGTGCTTGCCCGATTTATGCAGATTATTTCGCCAGAGCTTTGCCAGAAAATGAGTGGAAAAATAATCAATATTCATCACTCCTTTTTACCTGGCTTCAAAGGAGCTAAGCCTTACCACCAAGCATTTGAGAGAGGTGTAAAGGTAATTGGAGCTACAGCCCACTTTGTCACCAGCGAATTAGATGAAGGCCCAATAATTGAGCAGGATGTTTCGCATGTTTCACACTCGGCAACACCAGATCAATTAATTGCTATTGGTCGCGATATTGAAAGAAGAGTTTTATCTAAGGCTGTTAAATTATTTGCGGAGGACAGAATTTTTCAAGTAGCAAATAGAACAATTGTTTTTGCATAACCATCTAACTTATATTTTAACTTATATTGCGTCCCCGGCGGGAGTTGAACCTGCGACCTACCGCTTAGGAGGCGGTTGCTCTATCCACTGAGCTACGGGGACTTATAAAAATAATTTAATTTAAATTATTGGTTTAATAATAATAAGAAGTTCTAAAAAGCGATAACGACCTTAATAACATGCGTAAATTTGGCTTTAAATAATCACTGCATTAGACTTCGACAAAACTTGTTTGGAGTAGTGAAAATGAAGGCCCTCGTAATAGGTGCCGGTGGTGTTGGAAGAGCGATAGTTAATATCGCAGCCCGTCGTACATTTATAGAATCAATGGTCATAGCTGACCGAAATTTGTCACGCGCTGAAGAAGCGGTGGCTCGAGTTAAAGATCCGCGTTTTTCGGCGGCGATGGTGAATGCTGCAGAGCTAGAGGATGTTCGCGATTTAATTCGTAAGGTCAAGCCTGATGTAGTTATCAATGCGGTTGATCCTCGTTTTGTGATGCCAATCTTTTTAGCTTGTGAAATTGAAAATACCAATTACATTGATATGGCAATGTCTTTATCTCGTAAACATCCGCATTACCCATATACCGAAACTGGTGTGAAGTTAGGCGATGAACAATTTGCTCGTGATTACAACTGGGATGAGCGAAAGATTTACGCCTTAATTGGAATGGGTGTCGAACCAGGCATGAGCGATCTATTTGCTAAGTACGCCAGCGACCACATGTTTAGCCGAATTGATTCCTGCACCATCTTGGATGGTTCAAATCTTCGTGTTGAAGGTTTTGATTTTGCTCCATCATTTTCAATCTGGACAACCATTGAAGAGTGTTTAAATCCACCACTAGTTTGGGAGGATGGTCGTGGTTGGTACACAACTACCCCATTTAGTGAATTAGAGATCTTTGATTTCCCAGAAGGTATTGGTCCTGTTGAGTGCGTGAATGTTGAGCACGAAGAGGTTGTATTGATTCCACAAAAGATAGATGCAAAAAAAGTCAACTTTAAATATGGACTTGGCGCAGAATTTATTAGCATTCTTAAAACAATCAATATGTTAGGTATGGATCGCAAAGAAACTGTTGATGTGCAAGGTGTAAGTGTTTCTCCACGTGATCTACTTGCCGCCTCTCTTCCAGATCCTGCAACACTTGGTGAGCGCATGAAGGGTAAGACCTGTGCTGGTGCATTGATTAAGGGATTAGATAAAGAGGGAAATCCAAAGGCAGTTTATATTTATAACGTCGTTGATAATGCATGGTCGATGAAAGAGTACGGAGATCAAGCTGTTGTTTGGCAAACTGCAATTAATCCAGTTATCGCAATGGAGTTAATTCATAAGGGAGTTTGGCAACCTCTTGGTGTAAATGGTCCTGAATGGTTTGATGCCAAACCATTCCTAGAACTTCTTGAAGAGTACGGCACATCTTGGAGTATTCGTGATGAGGATGCATCTGGAATTACTAAATAAATGGCAACTGCATTAATCACTGGAGCCACCGCTGGAATTGGCGCAGCTTATGCAAAACATCTAGCCAATGATGGCTATGACTTAGTACTTGTTGCTAGAGATAAGAAGCGATTGGCTGCAGCAGCTAAATTACTTTCTAAAGAGTTTGGCGTTAAAACTGAAATTTTGATTGCAGATCTAACTAAAAGTGCACAACTAGCCAAGGTAGAAAAGAGATTGGCAAGCAAATTAAAGCCAATTGAGGTTCTCGTAAATAACGCAGGATTTGGAATTAATAAGAGCTTTTTAGAGAGCGCCAGAGATGCTGAGCAGGGACTACTAGATGTGTTAGTTACTGCGCCCATGAGATTGACGCACTCGGTTTTACCAATTATGAAAGAGCGTAATTTAGGCACAGTTGTTAATGTCAGCAGTGTTGCAAGTTGGATTGCGGGAGGCACTTACAGCGCAGCCAAATCTTATTTAACAGTTTTTACTGAATCACTTCATACCGAGTTGCGTGGAACTAAGGTAAATATCTCAGCACTTTGTCCAGGATTTACTCGAACAGAGTTTCATCAACGAGGCAGAATGAAAATGACAGGCTTGCCAAACTTTATGTGGTTATCTGCTGAAAAGGTTGTTGCGCAATCATGGAAAGCTGCTAAATCTGGCAAAGCGATTGTTGTTCCCGGTTGGCAGTATTTGATACTAAGCAGTATTTCTCGGTTTGGCCCTCGCCCGATGGTGCGTCGAATCGGAATGAATGTCCGCAAGAAACAGCGTTAAGAAAGTAGATCTTCACATCAAATTCACTGCCCCAACGCAACATTTCCCCTGGTGATCTGATCCTCATAAAGTAGACTTCATCCATACCTAAGTTAGATATCGAAATAAATTAAACGAAGGAGTTCAATTGAAAAAGAAATTATCAGCGGTTTTAATAACTGGCTTTTTAATTTTAGGTGTAACAACCCCAGCTAACGCTGCTACTGCAGGTGGTACATGCACAACAGCTGGTGCAAAAACAACGATAGCGAAGAACACATATGTGTGTGCGAAAAATCCTTTTTACAATACAACTAGATTAACTTGGGTTTGGGATGGTTGTATTGAATTAAATACTGATTACCAAGCAGGTATTAGAGAAGCGCAAACAGTTCTAAGAGCCTCTGAGACAAATCGCTTTCAACAAATTGAGCCAGTTGGTCAATCTTTGAAGGATTTAATCCAGTGGAACGCATTAATCACATATGCCAGAGGCAATGTAGTTTATTACGGATCTACTTATTACTCAGCAACAAAGAGCTCTGTAAATAAGGCACCTACTTCAGCAAATATTGGTTCAACCAAATTTTGGGTAGTGCACCAACCAACAAATGCCAATGCAAGGGTTGGACAAATGCCAACGCCTACCGCTGTTTTAACAACCGCTAATAGGCAGGTTGCGGCGCTGGCTGCATCAGCTGCTAGAACATCGGTTGCTTCAACAAAGTTGAAGTTCACAACTTTGGCATCTGATCTAACAACTAAAATTGCTGCTCTAGAAGCGAATAAGCAACCAATTCAAAGTGTGATTGATACCTTGGATCCAGTACTTACTGAATTAAAGAGTGCAGTTGCTTTGGTATCTATTACTAGAGGATTAGTTAAAGATAAGTGCAATCCAAAGTACTAAATTAAATTAAATTAACTAAGGCTGTAATCCTCGCAAATTATGCGATGGTTACAGCCTTTGTTGTTGCCGTAAATTTAATTGAACGTAAGCCCGAATTTGCTGGACCAACCTTTAATGCACCATTTAACGCAAACTCTGAACCGTGACCGGGTGAGGCACAAACCCAACCACCACTGCTTTGTTTTACATTAACTCCAGCATGTGGACAAGCTAAATTAATAACCGAAAATCCATTTGTAGCCTTTGAAGTACGTACAACTGCAACCTTGCCATACTTTGGAATTGATAATTGAACAACCCCGCCAACCTTTTTTAAAGCCGCATTAACAGCTAAATCAATTTGAGTTTTACCATTTACTGTTTTAATTCCACTAGCAGCAACCGCATTTTGTCTGGTCATTCCTAACGCTGCCACCGCAGCTACTCCACAAACAAATGCTCTTCTATCTATGGCGCTCATTCTTACCTCGCATGATCGGTGATTACCCCTGTTATGCCAGAAGAATATCCTTTAAAATCAACAGATGCGAAATGGGCTGCGAATTAAGCCTATTGCCATTGGATTACTACTTTTACATCTAATCCTGAGAGTTTTATTTCCAGAGCCAAACATCCTTATTGATTTGATTCTCTTTAATTTTGTTGGAATCTTGGCGGCATTGATTGCATTAACTGCGCCAATCATTACCGACCGTAAAGCTGCCCTTGCTATTGGCTACGCACAATTGATTTGGAGTTTTGGCTCAATCTTTTCTACATGGAACTCATTTTTTGAGCTTCAACTACCCGCTGCTTTATCAGATATTTGTTACTCACTCTTTTATCCACTTATTTTCTTCGGCGTAATCAGGGCATTCACATCAAAAATTAAAACTGGAGCTCTAGAGTTGCTTGATACGGTAATCATTGCAATTGGCCTTACCAGCGTATTGACCGCATTTTTTCTAAAGCCGGCGATGTTAACCTTTGAAGGGTCGGCGCTCACTGTTTTTATCTCAATTCTGTATCCAGTTGGCGACATTGTTATTTTAGCGATGGCGGTGGTTTATTTAATTTTGAACCCGATTAGTAAACGCTCTCTGCTGCTTTGCTTCGGCTTATTTTCATTCTCAATCTCAGATCTACTATTTCTGTGGCTATCAATAAACTCTAGATATCAATTTGGATCAATCACTGATGATGGTTGGATTCTGGGATTACTTTTAATCTCACTCTCACTTTCATATCCTGGCGGTATTGCCAAAAACTCAGAAAAGATCTCCTCATCCGCTGCCACGATTGCATTAATAGCAAGTGGAACATTGCTAGGAATTGCTGCGATTAAACCTGGATACTTTCCAACATTTATTTTAATTCCTGGCTTCTTAACAATTGCATTGGCATTTGTGCGAATGAGTTTTGCTTTACAAGAAGCTAACTCTGCCGGAACTGAGCGATTATTAGCTCGCACCGATGAGCTAACTGGACTAGCAAATCGCCGCAACTTTTTGGCGCAATTAGCAGCCATGAAATCTGGTTACATATTTCTATTGGATCTTGATGGATTTAAGAGAATCAATGACACCTTGGGACATGAATCGGGTGATCAATTACTAAAGCAGGTATCGGGTAGATTTATGCGAGCAATACCAACTGGTTCTCACTTAGCAAGATTGGGTGGCGATGAGTTTGGCATCATTGCGCCAATTTCAGAAGGTGAGGCGGTTGAGTTAGGGCAGGCAATTCGTGCCACCTTAAGTTATCCAATCTCTCTGAATACTGAGCAGGTGCAAGTTGGCGTGAGCGTTGGAATTACAAAATTTTACGCTGGCTTAACTTCCTCTGAACTTTTACATCAGGCTGATCAGATGATGTATGAGGCAAAGCGAAAAAAGTTAGGCGTGTGCATTTGGCCAGAATAAATAGGTTAATCTTTCCTGTCTGCAAATAGCAGCGAAGAAAATGGGGGTCCTAATTGGCAGCACGTTTCCAGAATCGAGTTCTGATTTTAGGTGCAGGTTCAGTTTCACAATGTGTACTACCACTTTTAATAGAGCATCTAGTAGATGCTAAACAGATCACGATTGCGGATATGCGTGATAACCGCCATCGCGTTTCAGAGGCAATAGCCGCTGGCGCAACCTATATTCAAGATCAATTGACCCGCGAAAATATGGATCAATTTTTATCTAAGTACTTATCTGCTGGAGATTTTTTGCTAGATCTTGCCTGGAATATTGATGCCAATGAAATTATTGGTTGGGCACATGATCACGGCGTAATTTATTTAAACACCTCAATCGAGGAATGGGATCCATACTCTGCCGGCGCAAATCGACACCCAACAGAGCGCACACTTTATTGGCGCCACATGAAATTACGTAAGTTAACCGATACTTGGAAGGGCCAAGGTCCAACTGCAATTGTCGAACATGGTGCAAATCCTGGATTGGTTTCACATTTAACTAAGAAAGCTTTATTTGATATCGCAACCCGCGCTGTTAATGAGGGCAAAGCTGCAGCAGGAGTTGCAGAAGCACTAGAAAGTGAAAACTTTCCTGCACTTGCACACAAATTAGGTGTAAAGGTTATTCATATTGCAGAGCGTGATACCCAAGTTTCAGATAAACCTAAATTGTTAAATGAGTTTGTAAATACCTGGTCGGTAGAAGGATTCTACGAAGAAGGTATTGCACCGGCAGAGCTTGGTTGGGGAACGCATGAAAAAACTCTGCCAGCCAAAGCTTATGAACATCAATCTGGTCCAAAGAATCAGATTTGTATCGCACAACCTGGCGCTACAACTTGGGTTCGTTCATGGGTGCCAAATATGGAAACAACTGGAATGTTGGTGCGTCACGGTGAAGCATTCACGATTAGTGATCACCTAACTGTTTGGGATGGCGATAAAGCTATCTACCGCCCAACTGTTCATTACGCATACTGCCCAACAGATGCAGCTATTGCATCGATGCGCGAATTAGAGATGAATCAATGGCATATCACCGATAATCAACGAATCATGAATGAAGAGATTATCGATGGTGATGATCGTCTTGGCGTTTTACTTATGGGACATCCATATAAATCTTGGTGGACTGGCTCATTATTAAATATTCATGACTCTCGTAAGTTAATTCCAAAACAATCAGCAACAACTGTTCAAGTATCCAGTGCGGTTTATGCCGCTGTTGCTTGGGCGATGGCTAATCCAAATCGTGGTTACATGGTTCCAGATGACATGCCATGGCGTGAGGTCTTGGCTTACTCTGAAAAGTATTGGGGCGGCTACCACTCAGAGGCTGCCGATTGGGATCCATTAATGCATCGCAATGATTTATATAAAGGATGGAACGGTCGTGTGTACGATGAATCTGATCCTTGGCAATTTACTAATTTCTTAGCTTAAGTAATTAAGATAAAAATTACTTAATTGGTGGGAGTGGCTTGCTCGCTTTGATTTCTTCAAGGCGGGCAAGTGACTCGATTCGCTCAGCTGCATGATCGACAATTCGCTTTGGATAATTATTTTTGTAGCCATCTGCATGTTCCCAAGGTTCTTGAACTGCAACACCTGAAATATGTGACAGCTCTGGTACATACCGTCTTACATAATCTCCATCTTCATCAAAGCGCTTACCTTGTTCGATTGGATTAAATACCCGGTAATAAGGTGAGGCATCGGTACCGCATCCTGCAGTCCATTGCCAACCATGAGCGTTAGATGCCACGTCATAATCAATTAAATGCTCGCGGAAAAAACGCTCACCTAATTGCCACTCTAGATGTAGATCTTTAACTAAAAATGATGCAACTACCATTCTGGTGCGATTATGCATCCAGCCCTCTTTTAACAATTGACGCATTGCCGCATCTACAAATGGATAGCCAGTTTTTCCTTCACACCAAGCCTTAAATTGATCACCTGGTTTGTCATAACGCATATTGGCAA
>JACCDY011440193.1_pt1 | contig 10949 bp, 13 predicted proteins | sample 7446391 | NCBI WGS metagenome assembly JACCDY01 (sample SAMN15323451, study PRJNA562643) | freshwater metagenome | isolation source: river surface water | place: USA:Blue River Watershed | collected 2017-08-18
AGCTGGCCAGAAGAAATGCTCAATCCTGAGCTACATGCTTTCTATAACCCTGATAGTGAGATAGCAGATCATGTGCTGGTGGATTTAAATTCTGGTAACGAGGCGCGCGGTATTTGTGCTTTGCCCTATCAGCGTTTACGTGATGGCGCCCAGACTTGGATACCGGTCAATATTATCGGCAATCTGTATGTCAGTAATGGTATGGCAGCAGGTAACACCATGATGGAAGCACGTAGTCAGGCACTATCTGAAATTTTTGAGCGACATATTAAATATCGCATCATCAGTGAAGGATTATGTTTGCCAGAAGTGCCAGATGCAGTGATTGCGCGTTACCCAGGCATTGCAGCGGGTATCAAAGGATTGCGTGAAGCCGGTTTCGGTATTTTAGTCAGAGACGCTTCACTGGGTGGACGTTATCCCGTTATGAATGTGACGCTGCTACATCCTAAAGACCAAGGATGTTTTGCTAGCTTTGGAGCGCATCCACGCTTTGAAGTGGCATTAGAGCGTGCACTGACAGAGTTGCTGCAAGGACGTGCATTAGAGTCACTCGAGAATTTCCCAGAGCCGGGTTTTGATATGGATGAAATCACCGCGGTCTCTAATTTAGAAATTCATTTTGTTGATTCTAGTGGTGTGATTAGTTGGAATTTTTTAAGTGACACACCAGACTTTCCTTTCGTCGATTGGAATTTTAGTAATACAACAGCAGAAGATTATGCATGGCTGTGTAACTGCATCCATGAAGAAGGCAAAGATATTTACATAGCTGATTTTGAAGAGCAGGGTGCTTATAGTTGCCGCATTCTCGTACCAGGTATGTCAGAGATTTATCCGGTCGAAGATCTAGAATGGGAAAATAATAGTGTAGGTAATAAGCTGAGACCTGCCCTGGTAAAATTATCACAGCTCACGGATCAAGAGGCAGCAGAATTATTGGCCGATTTGCAGACCTCTAACTTAAATGATGAGCGGCCACTGTGGGAGATTTTAGGATTAGCCATTCCAGTCGGAACGACTTGGAAAGAGTTACGTATAGGTGAACTTAAAACATTATTGGCTTGTGCGATTGGTGATGAAGACGCGATCTTAGAGGGATGTGATTGGATACATCATTATCAGCAAATGCAACCAGCACGCAGATTAGTCTATCGTTGTTTAGAAAACATCATCAAGCTCGACGATGTTGAAAATTATCGTCGTTCATTGAATCTCATGTTTGGTGTAGAGACCGTGCGACAGGCAGAGGCTTTACGCAATCGCACAGAGCGCTATTTTGGTTTGCCAGACTTGGGTATCGATATGGAAGGGAGTGCAATGCATCAAACTTTATTGCTCGCTTATGATAAATTATTCGCTTAAATTTTTTAAAACTCACTAAGGAGAGTCTATGTCACACATCGCTGTTGTTTATCACTCTGGTTATGGTCACACCAAACGTATGGCTGAATCTGTTGCAGCAGGCGCAGGCGCAACACTGGTTGCAATTGATGCCGAAGGTAATTTGTCGGATAGCGATTGGGAAGTATTAAATAAAGCAGACGCTATTATTTTTGGTAGCCCAACATATATGGGTTCCGTTACTTGGCAATTCAAAAAATTTGCAGATGCTTCTTCTAAAGCGTGGTTTACCCAAGCATGGAAAGACAAGATTTTTGCAGGCTTTACAAACAGTGCAACCATGAATGGTGACAAGCACTCGACGCTACATTACTTCATTACTCTCGCTATGCAACACAGCGGTATCTGGGTTGGTACTGGTCTGATGCCTAGTAATTCCAAAGCAGCACAGCGTAATGATGTTAACTATGTTGGTTCATTTGCTGGTGCTATGGCACAATCACCTTCAGATTCTAGTCCTGAAGAAATGCTGTCTGGCGATTTAGAAACTGCAAAACTATTTGGTCAACGTGTAGCGGCGACTGCAGCGCGCTTCAAATAAATAGCATGTGAAGTAAAACTTGTTCAGGCAATGGTTAGCTTGAACATGGCAGGAAAAGAAAAGCCTCAACAGAAATGTTGAGGCTTTTTTATTTGGTGATAACTTAAAAAAAATTAAACAGGATCTAAATGAGTCATCACATCTAAGACCGGCAATTCTTTCATGATTCTGTTTCTAGCGGATAGCGCTATGTCATGTCCCTCTTGAACTGTGATTGCATGATCCACTTCAATATGCACATCGACTAAAATCATATCGCCAGTTTTGCGCGTTCTGAGTTCATGCAAACCCTTAACACCCTCGGTTGTGAGAATGATTTCTTGAATTCTTAAGTTTTCTTCTTCTGATGCTGATCTATCCATTAAATCATGCAACGCATTCCAGCCAAATTGCCAACCGGTTCGTACAATCATTAAGCCAACAACTAAAGCGCCGACTGAATCTAAAATAGGAAAGCCTAATAAAGCGCCCGCGATACCGACTGCAACCACAAAAGAAGAAGCTGCATCTGAACGCGCATGCCAAGCATTGGCTACCAGCATAGAAGATCTCACTTTAGTTGCAACGGCCAACATATAGCGAAATAAAATTTCTTTAATGATTAAAGCTGCAATGGCGACATATAGCGCAGCAATTTGAATCTGACCTAGAGGTGGGGGCTCGATAATTTTTTCGCCAGCTCGCCATAACATGCCTAGCCCAACGACTAACAGCGATGCACCTAAAAATAATGAGGCTGCAGTTTCATAACGCTGATGACCATAATGATGATCATCATCTGCTTCTTTACCACTATGATGGTTGGTGAGGAGAACAACAAAGTCTGCAACCAAATCTGTCAGGGAATGAATACCATCAGCGATTAAGCCTTGCGAGCCAGCAACCAAGCCAGTAAATACTTGCGTAATAGTGAGCCCAATATTGACGAAGACACTAACTAGCGTACTTTTATGTGCAGCTAGTTGTTTATTGCGAGCTTCTTCAGCAGAGTTATCGATTAAATCATCCATACGTACTATTTTGTTATTTTATTAATCATCACTGGTCTTTTTACTTAACCATGCAGGCAGCATAGTAGCAAGAACCAAATCATTAAGTATAAAGTGATGAAACAAGGCTGCAGCTGCATGCACACCTGCCAAGATAAGCAGAGTATCAGCAAGCGTAGGATGAAGATCTAACAGAAATTCCCCTATGTTTTCAGAAGTGCTAAAAGGCGAAGTAATGATGACATGGCTGAGTAAGCTTAATGCATCACCTTCTAGCCAAGTTCCTAAGATCGCTGTCAGAGGCACAGCCAGTAAGAGCAAATACAAGCTCGCTTGTAGAACTTTAGAGATCATACGCATACTTGCAGGCATAGGAACTGCGAGCGGACGTTTAGAAAAGAGTGTCCAGATAATCCGAAAAACAGTTAGCCCGAATACCGCCAAACCTAGCGTTTCATGTGTTTGCTAGCCGAGGTCTAGTGAAGGATTATCCAATTCATCAACATCTTCCGGGCCGAGCACAAAATCGATAATAACGAGGATAGCAGTCAACCAATGAATGATTTGGCTAATAGGATGGTATTTATGTTTCATGGCTGTCTTTAAAAAAAGATGCACTCATTATAGTAGGTGCGATTAGCACAGCGTAATCCTAAGTTTTTGCTAGCATCAAAATATGAAACATGCGCTTATTTGTGATCTAACCAGATAGCGAGATGATTAACGCGCATAGTAGTCATCCATATTTGTTGAGATCCTTCAGATTGCCTCAAATACGGATGCACTAGGTTTTAAAGAAGGATGTTTTTGAGTTAGGTCACTTAAATAAGGGAATATTTATTAAATGAATATCAAAATAAAAATGTCGATACTAAAAAATAGATTGCGCAAAGTAAGTATAAAGTGGGATGCCTAAAATAATATTGAAAGGGAAGGTGATACCCAAAGACATACCCATGTAGAGAGCTGGATTAACTTCAGGAAGAGCGTGACGTAGCACTGCGGGCACAGCAATATAAGAAGCACTTGCAGCTAACACCATCAGTAAGATTGTTTCTCCTAATGGCAAGCCGAGTAATTTGCATAAGCCAAGTGCAAGTGAGGCATGCACTAAAGGCGCCAGAATCGCATAGAACAAAGTAATCGACGGTTTACCTTTAAGACCATTGAAATTTTTAGCTGCCATCAATCCCATGTCTAATAAAAAGAATGCCAACATACCTTTAAACAGATCAATAGAAAACGGCGCCATAATTTTTTGTCCGGCATCGCCACTTACCAAGCCTACCGTCATAGAGCCTAATAAAAGTAATTGCGCGCCATCTGTAAAGGATTCATGCAGAATTTTTGTAATGCCTACAGGCTGTGCATTATTAGTTGAACTCGCTCTCGCTTTATTCGCCAATAAGATCGCTAAGATAATAGCGGGTGATTCCATCAATGCCATCGCGGCAGCCATATGCCCACCGAATGAAATACCAGACTGATCAAGTGATTGTGTAGCAGTGATGAAGGTGACGGCACTTACCGAACCATAAGTTGCTGCGATAGCAGCAGCATCATAATTATTGAGTTTGGTTCTGAGTAAACTGTAGCCCAACAAGGGAATAATGACTGCTAAGAAAATTGCTAGTCCTAGTGCTAATCCGATCTCTATAGTGAAACCTGATTTATGGAGAGCAAAGCCACCTTTTAAACCTAATGCCATCAACAAATAAAGTGATAAAAATCGTGCAATAGGTTGTGGAATTTCTAAATTAGATTTGATGGCACCTGCAAATGCACCAAAAATAAAAAAGAGAATAGCTGGGTCGAGAAAATTATTCATGGCACCGATAATGATTTATTGATAGTCACTTGCTATTGTGGCACAGTATATTTTGCACAGTGTACTTAGGAATTCATTCATGATCAAAAAGAACCTCATCTTTGCAGTAATTTTACTTTGTTTAAGTGTCGTAACGCATGCAATGCCTTTACAGCCACTATCAGACAAAGTGACTCGCCTTTCGATTAAAGGTATGGCGGGTAAAGTTTGGTATGTGCCCTCAACAGTCGACACCATTAAATGGGGTTATCTACCAAATGCAAACGATAAACCTCTGGTCACTGTGCCATCGGGGGCGATAGTGGTGTTTGATACGCTTTCACATGAAGGGCTGCTTGAAGATCAAGGGCGCGATGCACAAAAATATTTTATGTCCAAAGGTGTTTCCGAACACATGATCTTAAAGGATGCGATTGCGATCACGCGCTCACCGCTACCTCATGATTTTTCTAAAGATGGTCCGCATATCATCACAGGGCCAGTTGCGATAGAAGGAGCACAAGTTGGAGATGTATTAAAGGTTGAGATTCTCGCTGTAACGCCACGTGTGCCTTATGGTGTAATCAGTAGCCGACATGGCAAGGGTGCGTTGCCGGGTGAATTTCCAGAAGGGGAAAAACCTGAAGCGGATGCAAGTGCAGAGCATCCAGAAAAATTTCACAACACGTCTGTGTTTACGCCTATCCGAAAAAATCAGCGTGGAGCTTGGGAAGGTGTAATGCAAAATTCACGTGGTGAAGCTGTGCGCTTTCCTACTGCGCCATTCATGGGTGTAATGGGTGTAGCTGCTGCTACAGATGAACTCGTTCATTCGGTGCCACCTGGGGTATTTGGTGGGAACATGGATGTAAAGGATCTCGGTGTGGGAACGATTGTGTATTTGCCTGTTTTTGTACCTGGGGCAAATTTTTATACCGGTGATCCGCATATGGTTCAGGCAAATGGTGAAGTAGCGTTAACAGCGCTCGAGCATTCTATGCGAGCGACATTTAGACTAACGTTACTTAAAAAAGGTGATGGTCGTATACCTTCAGCATCGGGTTCATTAGATAAGCCCTTTGGTGAGACGCGTGATTATTGGATTGCGATTGGATTAAATCCTGATCTGGACGAAGCAATGAAAGATGCGGTGCGTGAGGCGATGCGCTTCTTAACAGAGAAGCTAGGTATGGATAGATCGATTGCATTTGCTTATATGTCAGCTGCGACTGACTTTAATGTTTCACAGGTCGTGGATCGTACTAAAGGCATTCATGCACTAATACGAAAGCGTGATTTTATAAAAGTAAAACAACGTCCGCATTAATTTTTATAAAACTTAGCGTTCAGCGGATAGCATGTAACAACATCACTGCAAAGTTTTTTCTAAGGCTTGAATAAACTTTGCGTCATCCGCTTCAAACGTGCCTACCCAAAATTCTTGGATGCGACCTTGCTGATTGACTAAATAGCTGGTTGGAATTCCCCTTGCCTTCCACTCTTTGTAGGTAAGACTATTATTGTCTAACGCAATATCAAAAATATTTTCGGGAAATAAATGGGACTTGAGAAAAGTTTGAATTTTAGGTTTAGATTCAGCTAAATTGACAGCCAAAATAACCAAGCCTTTAGCGCTATATTTTTCCTGAAGTTCAATAAGTTTTGAAAATTCTTCTTTACAAGATTCACACCAAGTCGCCCAAAAATTAACTAAGACTACTTTTCCTTTGTAGTCATGTAAATGAATGGTTTTGCCATGTAAATCTTTAAGTTCAATGTTGGGCGGTCTAGAAAATCCTAGCTTGCTAGCTGAAGCCCATTCAGCAAAGACCAAGTTGCAGTTCAATAGCAACACAGCCAAACATAAAAGATTTCTAATCAACATAACTTAAGCGATGAGCTTGCTAGAAATTTTATATTTAAAATTTGTTGGATCTAATGAATCCAACCGTCCATCTTTTGTTTCGCCTTGTGGATACATTAAGAAATTCACTCTACCTTTGTTGCCCAGTGCAGATTTTGGTAAGACTATGTCATGACCGTAGTTGTAAGCCATCCAATTCATTTCCCAGTTCCCAAATAAGTAATCGCGAATAGCAATCACTTTTGGATCATTGATCGTTAAATTAGTTGGTTCTTCTAAAATCACTTTACGTACATCCGCTGGATCGACTGCTATCCAGCCATAGCCATTTGCAAAAAATTCTGCCCTACAGTGCTGTGCTTTACTGATATCACCCGACCTACCTAGGCTTTTATAGCCACGTGCTGAATCGTTGACGCGAATGCCATAGACATCACGAGAAGGAATGCCGGCTGATCTTGCTAGTGCAACAAAAACAGCGTTAATGTCAGCGCATTTGCCGCCCAAATTATTTGTTTCCAACATAAATTTCACATCACCCACACCACAGCCCTTGGTGGTTGGTGAGCGGAAGGTATTTTCAACCACCCAGTCATAAATAGCTTTAGCTTTTTCGATATCACTTGCTGAAGCAGGCAAGGCTTGCATAATTTTTTTTGCCGTTGCTAGTACGATGCCATCAGTAGGTAGAAACTCTGTGCTGCGCAGCCAAAACTTTCTTTCCTCTTTACTCAGCAAAAGTGTTTTATCTGCTGTATTCAATACATTGTTGCGCTCACGTGTATTCACGACGAAAGTGGTGGATAAATTACAAGTGCTATCGGATCCATCCCACTGCGCCCATAGCATTTGAGTATCCCCAGCGGGGGTTTTTGCAATCGAATTTCGGCTTGCATTGCCATCTGTATTGATCGATTGCGTTTTGAAGTAATCAGTATTGGTAATCAGTGGTAGTGGCAGCCAAGCTTGAACTTTTTGATTTGGTGCATCTATCGTGATTTCAGTTGTGATTTCATAAGTCTTCCACTCGCTTGATTGCGCATAGCTAGAACTGTAAGGATACAAGCTAGGTAGAACTAAAGCGCCAGCGGTTGATTTAATGAATGAGCGACGAGTCAATGACATAGAAACCTCAATAGATAAGATATAGCGTATTATAAAGTAAGAGTAGTGACAGCATGATGATGCTTAGTGTTCAAAAAAATCCCTCTCTATCGTATGACAGAGAGGGATGATTGATTAGATGCTATCGTCAAAAGCTTAGTTAGCATCTACATCTGTCCTAATTTTTACTAATTGTCATGGTTGGTATGCGTAGAAGGCATCTCATGAGAATTTTCCATAGTGTGTGGCGCTTGATAACCTAAGATGGTTGGATCTAGCATGCCGCTAATCATAGCGATGTGACCAAACACTAAAAATAAAGCAACGCAAATAGCATGAACTTTCAATTTTGCCATTTGGTCTAAGGTTTTATTTACAAATCTACATTCTTGTAAGGCGATCCAAATTAATGGTAAGCCTGCAATGAGATAAGTGCCAACTGCAATAACATCAATTACAGTTCTCCATTCGCCTGCTTGAGTAATGGGGATGACTGCATACGTAATCATGTAAAAAATGATGCCAACAAAGTAGATGCCGACTGCAATGCCAGAAAAGCGATTGATAAGATGAACCTTGCCGTCAAAGTGTCGGGTAAAAAGAAGATAGAGTTCTGTAATGGCTAAGGTCTCAGCCAAGATGACTGGTATGGCCATAAAAAGTATTAAATTCCAAGGCTGATTAACAGCCAATAACTCCATGTAATGAGTCATATTCATGATGATGCTCCAAAAGTAGTGGCGTGACGAAGAATAGTGAAGCTAGTTCACACATCAAATAAATGCAGGAAAATAAGCTTAGGCTTTTGGAGGGCGATAAATCAGATTAACCATAGTCTTAGGGACTAATGGCGAGTGTGTCGAAGTGAGAGCTTCAGAAAGATTTGTACTTAATTGAAGTTCCAATGATGTAGCCAAAGTTAAACCTAAACAGCATTGGTAGCTGCTAGCGTCACAGGGATGTTTGGGAGTTGTGTCTGATGGTTTATTGGCTCCTTCATCGCAATGATGTGTCGAACTATCAGTAGCAATGACGTGATCGTTCAAGGAATGGCTAGGTAGCGCAGTCGTCATCCCGGCAGCGTGAATCAGACTGGTAAAAAGGCTGAGACAAAGAATTAAACAAATTTTTCTCATAAAGCCATTCTAAGTCAGTTTGATGCATTAATGTTTTAATAAACGAATGATATTAAGCAGCAGTGTCAGTGACCTCTTGAATTTAATGTAAGACAGAATCAGAAAATAAATTAATCACGACCACACCAGAAATAATCAAACTAATACCAATGATAGCGCCTAGATCTAATTTTTGGCCTAACCAAATCCAAGCAACAATACCGACTAGTGCAACGCCAGCCCCCGACCAAATCGCATAGGCAATAGATATAGGTATGGTGTTAATGACCTTAGATAGAAAATAAAATGCTGCGCCATAGCCTATGACGACAAAAGTAGAAGGTATGGCTTTTGTGAAGCCATCACTAAATTTTAATGCTAGCGTTCCCACAACTTCTGCGAATATGCCAAAAGCAAGATAAAGCCATGCCATGCATGCCTCCTAATGAATATTGGTTTAATCAAATGAAAGAAAAATCATATAAGCTTGATTAGCTTATTTTTACTTATGATGACTATCTAATTTCTGACTTAATGCTTCAACGGCCTTAATTAGAGCATAGAGTTCTTTTTCTTTCATCATATCGATTTTTTGATGTAGCAATTCGATTTCTAATTCAGCTTTAACATTCACTTCAAAATCATTATTTGCCTGTTGTCTGTCAATTTCAGAGAGACGGTTTTGACTCATCATAATAGCTGGCGCTGTATACGCCGCTTGAAATGAGAGCATAAGATTGAGAAGAATAAAAGGATAAGGATCCCATGTACTTCCATTGATAATAGAGTTATAAGTAATCCAGCCTATGATGCAAATACTTTGAATAATGATGAATTTCCATGAGCCTACAGTTTTGGCAATAGCATCAGAGGTTATTTGACCGATGGTTAATACAGATTTTATTGATTCAATTGGGGGTGAAATCTGAGCATTGAGAACTTCGCGGTGGGCGCGTCTATGTGCGCGCAGCGATTCTAGGGTTAGTAATTCTTGTTGGGTGGGTGTAATCGTTGTCATGCATACCTCCTTAGGGATTATTCCTACTGTACGCCCTCCATTGACTAATCGAATGTTTAATTAGCACTTAGCCGATTTTCCTGAAGCGGATTGATATTGATGTATTTGTCAGATTGATGCTTGGCTTGCAATATGAGATTACGCAAAAAAATGTTGATTTGACTTATCAAGATCCTTCTGGCTGAAGTGCTACCCGTGGCAATATTGAAGTTGACATTCACGTTGTTTAATTCATCATTTCAAGAGAAGGAAAAATTATGAGTGCTAAATCAGGTCACCCTAAGATAGACATAGGCATTAGTGAAAAAGATCGTAAAGCTATTGCCAAAGGTCTTTCCGCACTTTTAGCAGATAGCTATTCTTTATATTTAATGACGCATAATTTTCATTGGAATGTGAAGGGTCCAATGTTTAATACACTTCACACCATGTTTATGACGCAATACACAGAGCAATGGGCAGCACTTGATTTGATTGCTGAGCGGATTAGAGCGCTCGGTGAGCCAGCTCCGGGAACCTATAAAGAATTTGCAAAGCTAACTTCAATCGCGGAAGTGTCTGGTACACCTAAAGCGATGGAAATGGTGAGATTGCTCGTAAAGGCACAAGAAGCAACAGCAAAAACGGCTAGAAAATTATTTCCACTTGTGGAGAAGGCAAGCGATCAACCAACAGCCGATCTTCTAACGCAGCGACAAGATGTGCATGAGAAAACGGCGTGGATGCTGAGAAGCTTGTTGGAAGAGTAAGGATATGGGGATGAAATAGAGTCAACAAAAAAACTACCTGTCGGTAGTTTTTTTGTTTTGTAGATAAAATTTACTGTGACTAATAAATTAGTTTGAAAAAATATCGGCGTGGACTTCACCTTGTCTGCCGAAATGGCTGACATGCTTGGCTGTGATCCAAGCCATAAAGCCTATACAGCTAACTGGCATCTCCAAAATAAGTGCTTTCTAAATATGCTACATATTTGGAAACGAATAATTACTGGTTGAATTTAACGTAAAAAAATTCATACTGATAATTTTCTGAATGTGTTATTGCTTATTTAAATAACTAGCACTGAATGAATTTCTTAGTTAGCAATGTCATATTCAAACGCAT
>JACCDY010137632.1_pt1 | contig 10945 bp, 7 predicted proteins | sample 7446391 | NCBI WGS metagenome assembly JACCDY01 (sample SAMN15323451, study PRJNA562643) | freshwater metagenome | isolation source: river surface water | place: USA:Blue River Watershed | collected 2017-08-18
GTCTCGTGTCAAAGACGTGATCCACCTCGGGATGTTCCGTCCCTGGTACTGGTCCGCTCCTCTTCACATCGACGAGGTTCGCGGCGAGAATCCGGGCGCGGCCCTGTGGCGCATCCGCGATGAGTACATCGCCCGTATGCAGGAGCATCAGATCTACACCGAGCAAATCATCAGTTTCTACGAGAACATTACGATGTTCCCTAACGTGCAGATCCAGCACGAGTTCGTTCCAGCATCGGCCGTCATCAGCCGATGTGTATCCGCTTTGAAGAATGGCCGTCCCGGGACCTAACAGCCCTGAAGCTTTCCTCTCTTACGCTCGCGACTGGGTCGATGATGCGAATGAGAGGTACGACATGGGAATGAGAGCAATGGCGCAGGAAAGCATCCGAACCGCCGCTCAGATGTACATGAGACTTCCTCGGGGATACACTGACCCTGAGTTCGAAGAATACTACCAAGCAACTCTCAAGAAAGTTTACGGATGAAGCCAGCCTCCCAAACCAAGGGTCATGTTCTCAACTTCGACGGCATCTCATCCTTGTCAACCAACTGGGATGACATCTACGCCGAGTACCTCGATCGTATCTACAATGATGGAGACGCGTTCGAAGGCCGCAATGGTGAAACCCGCTCGGTCTTCGGAGCGTCAGTGAGGGTCGACCTCAGAGTTGGGTTCCCCCTCACCCGTCTCCGAAAGATGCCCTGGAAGAACCTGTGCCGAGAGATGCTCTTTGACATTGGGTTCAGCACCAACGTCTCCGCACTTGGCCCAGCAAAACACTTCTGGGACTTCCTCGCTGACGAGGCTGGGGAGCTTGGGGCATCAGCTTACTGTCGTCAGTGGCGTCAGTGGCCCCCTTCCGCTCCTGGCATGGAGATGCCGAATGAGCGGCTCGAGACATGGGCCTCGGTCGACCAACTAATGAAGGTGATCAACACCCTCACGGTGTCTCCCAACTCTCGTCAGGCGACTGTGATCACTCACAATCCCACAGCAATCGACCCAGCCTGCCCTCCCTGCCATCTCGCGATGCAATTCAGCCCGTCCTCCGATGGGTGGCTTGACATCATGGTCCCAGCTCGGTCCAATGACATGGTGGTCGGGTTTCCGCTCGACATCGCTCGTTACTCCCTCATCCTCATGGCGATCAGCGCGATCGTCGGGATGAGGCCGCGATTCGTCTACATGCCGAGTTCAAACTCGCATATCTACAAGAACTGCTATGACATCGTGGATGAGATGCTCCAACGTGACTTCCGTCCCGAATGCCAGGCTAGTTTTGACCCGTCTTGGAAGAAAGTCCTCCGCGGGCTTGAGGTCGAGCACTTCATCCTCGAAGGCTATGACCCTCACCCGGCGATCAAAGTCGCCGTCAATTAACCCTCTGGGTAAGTTCACCTCACAGGCAACTGCCAAACTACGATGACTGAAGACCAGAATCCACGCGTGAAAGTGATGCGGGCTACCGATACCAGGCCCGAGGTCGAGGAGGAGTTCTCCGCTGAGGACGAACTGTTCTCCGTTACGCTGTCCAACGGACGGTTCGTGGAGCTCCGGGAGATGAACGCTTCCGATCTGCTCTACCTAGAGAAGTCTCTCAGCAACGCGGGCGACATGGAGCGCTCACTTAAGCTGGCCTCTCGCCTTTCTACTCCTAACGGCAAGATCACCTACGATGAGATGTCGAAGCTGAAGATGAAGGATCTAAAGAAGATCACTAATCTACTTGGCAAAGCCGGAGGGACTGACGAAGAGGAGGAGGACCCAAACTTCTAAGGGTCACCTCTCTAGAGAACTTCCGTTACGAGGTGGTCCTTGAGGATCGCCTCGCTTTGACATTTAGGGAGTTGACCCCGAAGGACTACTACTTCTTCAACCTCGTCAACAACGACTACCCAGACATCACTCAGACGCACCTAGTCCTTCTGCTTCTCATGCGTCTCACCGGGCTAAGAGAGGAAGATCTAGCCCTCATCCCGGCTCGCTACATCAAACACATCTCTGATTGGATGGGGCCCGAGTTACTTCACGAGAAAGTGATGACGGTGGAGCAATGGATGGAGTTGGCATTCCACCTGTGCAAACAAAGGTGGGGTCAGTCGATCGATTGGTTGGAAGAACGACCCGTCAGCATGATCCTACTGATGAGCCATATCCAATCGAAGTTCGTTGAGAAGCAGAACAATGAGATGGAGAGAGCTTCCCGGAGGAAGTAGTGATCAAGTTCAAGCTAAGCGTACCTGTCGTTGAGGAAAACTGGTGGGACCGGTCTAAGAACGAGCTCACCAAAGTTCTCCTCTCCGACAACCAAGAGGATTGGAGAGACGAGCAAGATCCCCAGACGGGATCTAAGTGGGCTCCGCGTAGACCGCCCACCGGGAACTGGCCTATCCTCAGGAAGACTGGCAGGATGCAGGACGGGACGCGGATGAGGTCACCAGCCACGGGTATCTTCTCAGCGCGCATGGGAGCACCTTACGGTGGTTTCCACATGACCGGTACGAGCAAGATGGTAGCTCGCCCGTGGCTTGGGATCCCAGTCCGCACTATGCCGAAGATGGCGGAAATCATCTCGAGGAAGATCTTCAAACGTAGCAACCGCACTTACTCATGACGATCGTCAAAGTATCAAGGCCCGGTGACACGTGGAACGGCGTCGCCTACACGTACTACAACGACTCCCGGGAGTTCCGTACCGTCCTCGAACTCAACCCGTCTTATGACATCCGAGCGTATCCCGCACCGGGTATACCGATGCTCGTGCTTGATGACACGGGAGGTATAACTACTACGGGTAGCTCCGCGGCCGCTGTCGGATCATTGATCCAGCCGGACCAGAACGTCGACCTCAGGGCGGGTTCACCGTCTAATGTGACGCCGGAGTCTATCTTTCCCTGGGATACCGTCGAGGCTTTCGAAGCTCGCCGTGCGGACTACACTCCGTCTGGGCTTGTTGAAGTCAATCGGCTGAATGGATTCACACTGGACACGAATCAAGCTCTCACGGGAAATCAGAGTGGTTGAGGGCCCCTGCGGGGACCACGGGTGGACCTGTCCGAAGCCACCAGTCTCTCAAACCCAAAAGAAGGAGTTGAAACTCTAAATGGCTACCATCACTCTCGGAGGCGCTCGCGGCGGAACTCCGGGAACCTTTATCTACGAGGACGCACGCGCCACGCGTACGGCGGCCGCTAGCTTCAACACAGTGTACATGTGTGTTGACGCTCCCGCCGAAGCCTCTGTGATCCGGTTCCCCTTCAACCGTCCGGTCTTCGTCTCCAGCCTCAACGAGTACGAGAATCTCATCGGCGAGCTGCCCACCAGCGGCCCCGAGCTCGATTCTTACTTCGCTGTGAAGGCTTTCTTCCAGCAGTGCACGATCGGTGACCTGCGCGTGACACGCGTCGGTACTCCCGTCAACATCGTTCAGATCGGTTTCGACCCGTCTGCCAACAAGGACAACGGCGCCTCGGCTCCTAGCTCCCTGAAGAAGAACGACAAGGTCTACATCAAACTCGAGATCAACGGCATCCAACTCGGTAGCTTCACAAGCTCGGGTGCTTGGCTCGGTGTTGAGGTGAAGATCCCTGTCGATTACATCGTCGGCAACGAGTCCAACAACCTCAAGATCTCCAACGCTATCCGCGACGCTGTCGAAGACGCGATCAACGCTAACGCTGATATCAGCGCAGGCGCTTACATCCGTCAGACTGACAATACTGGCGAGATCTCCTGGCTGCGCATCACGGGCCGAGTGTTCAACGCTCCCGTGGAAGTCGTTAACAGCAACGACATCACCGGCAACCAGTACATCCTGTCCGCTGCTGGTTACGCCATCAGCAACGTGACTGAGGCCGAAGAGACCGTCTTCGACTGGATCCAGACCGTTCGCACGGCCTTCAACGATCCCCAGCTCCCCGCTGGCTACATGACCGCTCCTGCTGCTTTCAAGCAGTACAAAAAGACCCAGCGCGTCAACCTCGGCCAGACGATGGAAGAGGTGTGCAGCGACTTCCTGCACAAGTGGATGGCTCTCGTGGACTGCGGTCCGTTCGACGTGACCTCCATCAACGAGTACAGCGAGTTCATCGAGCACGATCCCGCCAACGGTTTCGGCCCTGGCGATGAGTCTCTCGTGGACAACGGTATCTACCTCTGGACGGACACGAGCCCCCTGCGTTTCAGCACGGCCAACTACGAGGCCAACAACCCCGCTGCTTGCGCTAACTCCCTCTACACGACCGGACAGCGCGTCGGTCTGAAGGATGACCAGCAGATCCTCGTCAGCGTCGCCGCAAACACGACGACCGACGTGATCACTCTGGCCGAGGATTGGCCCGTCGCAGTTCTGGGCACTGGCACGGCTATCGTGTTCGAGCTCGGTGACAACACTCCCCTACCCACTCCTCCTCTCTACACTGACACCTTCACGGGTATCACGAACGAGGAGCTCCTCGGCGGTGGTTTCTTCGTCATCGCCAATGATGTCGACACGAGCCTGGACATCAACCAGATCCGTGTGGCCTCCAGCCGCACTCGCGCTTTCGCGAATGAGGCTATCAACCTGGTCACAGCTGGCACCCCTCAGGGCGGTGTGATGCTGAATGTGACCTACGAGGATCCGGCTTGGAAGTTCAACGTCGAGATCAAGGGCAAGATCAGTGACCTCGTCGAGGCCGCTAACGGAGCCGATCCCGCTTCGTTCAACACCCTGCACATCCCCGCCACCTTCCAGAACCCGACTCAGACGTTCGAGTACAAGGCGATCACCCGTCAGCTGACCGATCCCTCCGAGGCGATCACCACGGGCGGTCTTCGTACCCTGTACTTCAACGCTGGTGACGTCAACGCCACCTCTGATCAGATCCTGGTTCCCGCTCACGGCTTCAGCACCGGGGACGCTATCACTCTGACCGTGATCCCCAGCGCCACGGCTCCTGGCGGTCTGACCTCTGGCAACGAGTACTTCGTGATCGTCGTCGACGACAACACGATCCAACTCGCTACCTCCCTGGCCAACGCTAACGCTGGTACCCAGCAGCCGATCTCCTCGACTGGTGTGGACTCTGGCACCGTGCTGAACCCCCTGGGCGCTCCCGCTCAGAGCCTGATCACCATCGGTGGTGACTGCCTGTTCATGGTCGCCGATCACGGTCTCCAGACCGCTGACCGCGTCTTCTTCGACGGAGACATCCTCTCCGGTACTCCGGATTTCTTGTTCCGTGGAACGACCGACACCGCTACCACGGTGTACTTCGTCGACCGCGTCGACCGTAACATCTTCCGCCTGGCTCGCAGCTCCAGCGACCTCGCTTCTGGCGCTTTCGTGGACTTTCCCACGAGCGGTGTCGCGACCGCAACCTCGGTTCGCGTGTACAAGAAGCTGTCCTACGCCGTCGCAGGTGGTGGCTTCACCGATGCTGGCGTCCAGCGCTTCACGCGCGGCCGTAAGTACCAGATGGACGTCAACCTCGCCGTGTACGGCGTGCGTGACGAGGCGAACGTGCAGATCGTCAATGGTCAGACCGATCCCTATGGGACTCTGTACACCGCTGATATCAGCACCGACGTCCGCCTGTCCTACACCGACGTCCCCGGGACGATCGACGTCTACAGCGTTGCAGCTGCCGACGTGAATGCCGGTACCGACACGATCACGATCACCAACCACGGCTACGTGACTGGCACCGAGGTCGTGGTCAATACCGCCGCCCTGGCCACTCTCGCCGGTGGACTAGTGGATTCGGTCCGGTACTTCGTGATCAACACCGGTACCAACACGTTCAAGCTAGCCGAGACGGCGGCTAACGCCGCTCTCGGAGTCGCTGTCCCCATCACTAGCGTTGGCGTAGACAACGCGGCTGGTGTGGAGTTCACGGTGACCGCCGCTAGCAACCCTTTCACCTTCGCCTACACCGAGGACGCGATCGCGAATCCTCTCAACGCCGCGATGGACTTCGCCGGTGATGAGAACTTCTACTGCGTCCCTCTGAGCGATGGCGGTGATCTGTACAGTGACGAACTCACTAACACGATCCCCGAGGTGTACATTCACACGGTCCTTCAGATCGGTACGACCTTCACTCCGCTGTACGGCGCGTACATCCTCAACGAGTTCCTCGAGCCCGCCTCTGAGGTTCCCTCGGTCCTCTGGGCATGGGAGTGTGTGACGAGCGTTGACCTCATCAATGAGGCTCTGCGCGGTGTGAACAACGGTGGTGTTCCCCAGGTCAAGACCCTAGAGGTCGGCATGGACAACCACAGCCGCCTGTTCGCCGAGTCCCAGTCGTACTTCACGACCCAAGGCTTCCTGGCCTACTACGCTCCGTACATCAAGAACGACGTCGAGTACTTCATCGCGCCGTCCTCGTACGTGGCTGGTCTTGCGATCCGTCGCTATCGCGACTCCGCTGCTGGCTTCCGCCTGCCTCCCGCCGGCGTCAAGTACAGCCTGGCCGGAGCTCGCGGTTGCCAGATCCAGATCACCAGCGCTCAGCAGGAAGTCAGCAACCCGGCCGGTATGAACGCTCTGCGTCAACTGCCCGGTTACAGCTCGATCGATCCCGACACCGGTGAGATCTTCGGACCCGTGTTCGTCTGGGGCAGCCGCACCCGCGTCAACCGCGGAAACGCAACTCAGGCGCTCTACCAGTTCGTCAACACCCGCGTCATCCTGAACGTCATCTACCACACGCTGAAGCAGGCCTTCGACGGTCAGATCTTCAACGTGATCGATGGTCGCGCCGTGACGTTCAACCAGATCCGCGCCATCGCGTCGAACACTCTGTACGAGCAGTTCTACGTGCCGGGCGCTCTGTTCGGTGCAACGCCTGCGGACGCCTTCCAGGTGATCTGCGACGACCGCAACAACCCGCCTGGAAACCTCGACAACGGATTCGTCAACGTCAAGATCTACGTCGTGCCCGTGCCCACGCTCGAGCGCATCGAGATCGACCTGGTCCGTGTCGGCATCGGTAGCATCCCCGAAGTCCTGTCCCAGGACGGCTTCGCCTGATGAGTTAGGAGGTCCCCCTTGGCAAACAAACGCCTTTCGTTCGATGTTGAGGAGGACCTCCACTCCTCATTGCTACGAGAATCTGAGAAGCGCGGGGTCTCACTTGAGACCCTGTGCTCTCTTCTTCTAGACGTAGCTCTCAAGGACCACACGGTCCAAGTTAAAGAAGTTGAGCCGAAACTAATGTCATTCGCATCGCTGTCCTTGCTCCGTGAGGAAGTGGTAAGAGTGCAGAAGGAAAAACCAGACGGTTGGGAGAGGACTCTCACCCGGCTCAATAGTGAAATTGCGAAGAGGATCCGAGTCTAATGGCTTTCGTCCGAGGCCTATCCTACCCGCTCGAGGTCGTCAACGGGAACCTCAAGCTTAGCGAAGACGCTCAGCTGGTCAGCGAGCATATCTACTCCGTGCTGGAGACGCGACCTTACGAAAGAGTGATGAGAGCGAGCTACGGGCTGCAAGACAACACGTTTGACGTGATGAACCCCATCGCGATCAACGCGAAGATCTCCACTGCGATCTTCGAGGAGGTCGGTGGTGAGATCGAAGATCTCCGTGTTGAAGGAGCCTGGCAGAAAGGTGACTCGGGAATCTACAACGTCCGGATCCTCTACAAGTTCAACGGAATCACTCAAACCCCGCTCACAGTCTCCCTGGTGATCTGATGGCAAAAAGATTCGCAATCCCTGCCGTCCCCAAGGGTGAGGTCGCGCAGTACACGAGTGACCCGTATCTCTGGTCGATCGCCTACGGAAGTTCGGTTCCTATCGGCGGTGGCGAGAACGGCGTGCTCGTTCGCCCGCAAGACGACCTTCTCATGCAGAAGGGTGGGCCTCAAGCCTTCAACATCTACCAGCGACTGCTCTTCGACTCGAACGTGCAGGCGGCATGGCTCAAGGTGTCCCAAGAGATCACGTCTCGAGAACTGGTCGTAGACGCCGCGTCGGACCTAGCTGGTGATATCGCGGTCAAGGATTTCGTGGAGGAGCAACTGAAGGATCTCCCCATGGACGAGATCTTCCGCGGTCTGATGGAAGCGTATGTCACGGGCTTCTCTGTCGGCGAAGTGATGTGGCGTCGTACCGCTTCTGGCATCAAAGCCTACGATATCCGCATGCGTGACATCCGCCGCTTCCGCTTCGAGGAGCAAGAGGATGCTGATATGGGCTTCACCATGCGCATGGTGACCCGTAGAGATATGTACAAGGGGGAGGAACTCCCTTCCCGTAAGTTCGTCGTCTTTCGTTACTGGTCCCAGGCCAATGGCGACCCCTACGGTTGCGGTCTTGGCAGGATCCTCTACCCGTTGGTTAAGTTCAAGCGACGCGCTCTCGAGTCCCAGCTTCTCTATAGCGACCGCTTCGCCAACCCGACAGCCGTAGCGACGGCTCCTCTCGCTGCGACTCAATCTGAGATCGATACGCTCTACAACCACCTCAGCAACCTCTCACAAGAGACGGCTTTGATCCTTCCCGAGGGCTACAACCTCGAGTTCATCAACCCGGCGGGTTCTCCCGACACCTTCACCACGATACGCGACTCCATCATCAAGGAGATCAACATGTTGATCACCGGTGAGGACGAGACTGGTAACGCTGACGCGGGATCACGTGCATCGTCTGAAGTGGCTTTGCAGGTACGAGAAGTACGGGCTAAAGAGATCTCTGAGCTCATCTGCGAGAACCTCAACGAATCACTTGTCCGCTGGATCGTCGACCTGAACTACGGCACTAACGTTGTCGCACCGAAGATCCGCCGGGACTTCAAGGTCGAGGAAGGAAGCAAACTGACGATGACTGACGTCGGTACGATGATCGAAAAGGTCGGGTACCGCCCAACCCGCGAGTGGATCGAGTCTACCTTCAAGGTGGAACTGGAAGCAGAGGAAGATACGAAAGCTCCTCCCGCTGCAGAAGCCCCCGCCGAGCTACCCGAGGCTCCAGCTGAACTGCCCGAGGTTCCGGAAGAGGAGATTCCCACCGAAGAGGACTCTGAGATCGACTCCTTGATCGAGGAGATCCTAGGTTCGGCGGGGTAAAACCGTCAAAGCGGAGGCTATCCCTGCTGTAGAGAATGATCAAAGAAGTTCACATCTTCAAAGCCGGGACTCAGACCTCGGCTCAAGGGGTGACTCGGGAGTTCACGGTTAACGATCTCAAGCAGATCGCCGACTCCTACACCCCCACCGTCCACGAGGCTCCGATTCGCATCGGCCACGAGGATAATGACAAAGTGCCAGCTTGGGGCTGGGTTAAAGACGTGAAAGTGAAGGGGGATAACCTCTTCGCTGAGATTGACTTCTCGCCTATGGCCGAGGAGTACATCAAGAACGGCCTTTACAAAAAGGTTAGCGCGTCGTTCTACTCACCAGATTCCAAGATCAATCCCGAGCCAGGTAAGTGGTCTTTGCGCCACGTAGCCCTCCTCGGCGCCCAACCGCCCGCGGTCAAAGGGCTTAAAGGTTTCGCTTACGAGGAAGGAGCGGACGGAGTTCTCGACTTCGCCGTGACGGCACTCTCTCCCGAAGCCGTGTTCGATAACGAGCTCGGTCCCACACTCAAGCGGGACATCGGCCCGCTCGAGATCCTTAAAGAAAAGCTAGATGAGGCCCGTTCACAAATGAATGCCGAACAGCAAGCCGCCGCTCCCGAGGAGCTCGAGGCTCAACCCCAAACTGAAGAGGAGACCACTGCCGAAGGCGAGTTCGCCGAAGGCATGATGCACTCCAAGAAGAAGCCCGCTAAGGGTGAGAAGATGGGCATGGAGGGCGACTCCGAAGAAGAGGAGGACGAGGACTCCGTGATGTCCAAGGAAATGGAAGGCAAAGACCTCCCAGAGGCTCTGAAGAAGCAGGCCGCAAAGAAGAAAGCCGAGAAGACCGGCAAATCCATGGACGAGGCCATGATGGAGAAGGACATGGACTACGGTTCGTGTGGCTCCAAGAAGAAGGGCATGTCCTACGAGGAATCTGACTCCGAAGAGCACGGCGAAGCGACAGCTGAGCACGACGGAAAGGTGAAGGCTCTCAAAGCTCCCGCCCCCAAAGGGATGTCTGGCATGGAGCCCGAGACCACTGACGGTGAAGGCCCAGTAGCCTCCAAAGTCAAGAAGAACCCCAAGTCCGGCGCTTGCGATCCCGAGTGCGAGGACGACGACAAGAAGTTCGAGGAGCCCACGTTCGAGGCCTCTAAGAAGAAGCGTGGTACCGACCACATGAACGCTTCGGATGTCGGGGCCAAGGAAACCGAGGGTGGTCCTGGCGGTCTGGTCCGTACTCGCTCCACGTCCAAGGGCATCAACCTCGGCTACTCCGAGGACGAGCTGGAGGATGACGACGAGCAGCACGTCGAGACCGATGACAACAAGTACATCGACGGTGAAGTCGCTCCCAAGCGCGGCAAAGACGGCATGAAAGGCCGTAAGACGATGGACGCCTACAACGACCAAAGCGGCCGTAACGAAGTCGGCAAAGCCGTAGCCGACGGTGAGACAGGTCGTGGCAAGACCGGCAAGGCGCCAGAGATCGCAGGCTATCCCGGTGCTAAGGGTGACGCCAGCAAGGTGGGCAAGGACGACGAGAACATGGAGGAGAACTACCGAGGCAAAGTCGGTAAGTCTTCCGCCCAGGACGCCGATCGCAAGAAGAACGGCAAAGCCGGCGAAATCAAAGGCTACCCCGAGAAGTACATGTCTACGGGCATGGGCGGCGGCAGCGGCAAGCAGATCAAGGGCGGCAAGGTCCGCGTGATGGAAGTCAATCACTCGGAAGGCAACGATCGCCTCTCCGCCATGATGGCTCGCCTGGAGGAACTTGAGGCTGCTAACGCTAAACTGCGTGAGCAGGCCGAGTTCGCCGAGCGTCAAGCTCATCGCATGCAGCTCGAGCAGTTCGTGTCTGGTCTCTATGAGACCGGCAAACTGACCGA
>JACCDY010380121.1_pt1 | contig 10931 bp, 17 predicted proteins | sample 7446391 | NCBI WGS metagenome assembly JACCDY01 (sample SAMN15323451, study PRJNA562643) | freshwater metagenome | isolation source: river surface water | place: USA:Blue River Watershed | collected 2017-08-18
AAAAAATCTATAAATAAAAAAGTAATAAATCTAACAATAAAAGAAAATAAAAGTAAAAAACAAATAACTGTTTAATTAAAGGTAATAATTAAATAGTGTCAGGTAGGATAGTAAACATTTACCAATTTATATAAAAATATTATATGGTGTTTACTAATTAAGCCTATCATTTTTAGAATTTAGGTGAAAGCGTTGAGTAGATTAAATGTTGTGTTACTAAATTAATTATCTAATAATATATTAGAATCGGAATCATGTAGACTAACCGGCATTTAAAATGCGCAACGCTCTAAATCAATACTTAATATTGATTTAAATAATTTACTATTTTTTTGCCGTACTGTTTGACTTTTAATTTTGTATGGAAAATAATAATTAATTAACCAGTTTAATATTTTTTTATTTTTGCGTTTTATCAGTTCTTTAAAATAATATTTAGGAATATCATCATATCCACAACGAGATATACCAAATATACCTGTCGTAATTGCTTCGAAAAATATATCGTATTTATCACATTGTATTTTTTTAATTAAATAATTAAGTATAATTTCTCGTTGGTAATATGGTGGATAATTCAAAAAGTCTATATTATTATAATAAAGTTTACTATCATGTTCATTGTATTGAATTAAGTTTTTATTTGATTGTATTACATAAAAAGATTTGTAAAACTAATTTGAATCCCATTTTTTCATTCCAAATTTATTACAATCAAAAAATACTTTTGCACTTTGCGAATTTAAATTCCATCTTGGAAGTGTATAAACCATTGGGGCTTTGTATTTGTTATATCTTTTTGTATTAGTCTCTGAATCTTTACCTGTCCAAACTTCATGATAAACAGGGATATTAACAGGTATAAGTATCGGTGTTAAATATTCACCAAAGTTTTTAAATTGATGCAAATTTTTTAGTTCACAAAAATAAAATCCACCACCAACCATCTGGATTAAAATCGTTTGGGTCAATATTTAATCCTTGGTGATATTGATAACCTTTCGAACTATAAGATTGCTTTGTTAACTTAAAATATAATTTGTAAAATGGTTGGACTAGATGAGCATTACCTGATTCTGTTAATTTAGCAATATAATCAGGATTAGATATGTATTTGGATTCTAGATATTTACCCAATTGATTTACTTTTGTCGGGTCGGAATAAATTGAAAACATCGCATCGTAATTATACATATCTAATGAATTGAATTGATTTATAATGTCTGGTGCTAAAACACTTAAATTTGCTATATTTCTTTGAATATTAAAGTTAGTTTGTTCTATCAAATCGATTGGTCGGGTCTGAGTTAATTGATCAGCTAAATTAAGTCCGATATGTTTATATACATCATTAATTGTGTCAGTTGTATTTTTAAATTATTATTTGGTACAGATGTATCAAATAATTTTACTGGATTGGTTATTGATAAAAAATCGAATAGATCATTATTTGATGATGTTTTATCAATTGATTGGTTATTTCCAGACTTTGAATTATTTATCGGTGATTCGTCAATTATTATATTATTTATTGATGAAACACCAACTGATAAATTATTAGTAGAATTAGATGGATTGACTGGAGCAACCCCATATCAAATCAAGAATATTTTTTATTGATTCCTCCATTATATATACTTATAATTATTTTGCTAAATTATCAATTTTTTTATTTGGATATATTATAAATAAAATACTTAATTTTAAGGAAAAAATTTTAAGTATAATTACAAATAAATTTGATAGAAAAAAAATAAATGACACAAAAATACAACCAAATAATAAATCGATCGTGGATAAAAAAACTTATTATGAAGATTTAACATTATTATTATCAACTTGATTTTTATTCATAACTTTTTGAAAAATAGGTGCCCAATTATATTTTGGATTTGCAATAACTAAATGTTCAATATTCATAGGTATATTTGGTAGAATCTTATCATATTTTTCATGTAAATGTAAATTTTTAATGGTATCAGGTAAATAATCAAATTCATGATTAAATTCCTTACAAATAAAAACTAAATTTTCCAATCCAGATGGTAAATCTTTAATTTTATGATTAAAATCACACCAAAACATTAGAGTTTTCAGTCCTGATGGTAAAATATTTATTGGTCTATTATATTTACCAGTAATCAATAGGGTTTCTAGTTTGTTAGACAGATTATCAAGTGAGTAAGTAAATTCTTCAGTTAAGGATAAATATAGTGACTCTACACTTTCAGGAATTTTATCAATTGGGTTAGAAAATTTTGTTCCTAAACATAAAAAATTTATTGAATTTGGTAAATTATCAACTGGGCCTGATGTATCTGCATGAATTTCTAAAATATCAATATTAGATGGTACATTATCTATAATTTCTTGAAACCATGTAAACAAAGTTATTTTATTTGATAACTTTATTAATGAAAAAATTTTGTTTATATCATCAGTATTTTCGATTGAAGCATAATCATCAACTTTAGCAATTGATCTTATTTCGTCCATTATCACAATCGAATCTTTTAATTCGTTTTCATTTTTATATTTAACTAACGTATAATAATATTTAGTCATTTATTTATTATTATTATACATTAATTAGTTTTTTCAAATTTTATGCTGGTATTTGAACTAATTTATTGTAAACAAAGAATTCAGGTTCAGCATTAGGATTGTAAAAATAAATTTTTAATTTGGCTGATTCTTCTTTTGTCAATCCATTGTATACACAATCTGCATAATTACCGCTTCCGAGCACATAAATGTATCTATTTTTTTTAACATTATAAATAAAATCAGCATTCCAATAACCAATTACCCCATTTCTAATGTAAGCATAATAACCTCTGGCTCTTACACATTTATCATTTTTAGTACATCTGTAATACCATAAGTTAATTAATTTGTACATGGTGTAATTACCTTTCCATGCTAAATTGTATGAATCAGTTAAAGTTTTTAACGCACAAGGACTAGTTGCTCTTTCTAAGTTAAACATATATATTAACTTATAACTAAAAAAAAATTTTATTCAGTATATAAAATTAATGTAAAATATCAAGATTAGATGGTTTTAGTGGCATTATATTATTCATATTCTTGTCTATCAAATGAATCAGAATTAATTATTGTTATATGTTGTCCAAAATGTACAGTAGGAGTTGATACTTGTTCCTCATCAATTGACTTGACAGGTTGAATATTTTGTTCTGGTTCATCTGATTGAGTAAAACAAGGAATTATATTTGTAATTTCTTGTATTGACTCATCATCTAGTACATCAGTTGATTTGTTATTTTGAACACTTGAATTATCAATATCAGATTCAATATTAGAATCTACACTATTGGTATGGATATTTTCATTATTTACAGTCTGATTATTATCTAACTCGTCTTTAACCAATACATTGTAGTTACATTTTTATTATTATTATGTTCATCAGATACAGATAATCTAATTTGTTCAGAATAAGATTTGTTAACACAGTTGCCCATTTTAATTAGAAAGTTATATATTATTATTTACAATAAAGTATATTTTTCAATTTTTATAAAAATTTAAGACTCAATAGTAATTTGTTTTAGAGTATTAGGTAAATTAGTAATTTTAGGTTTAGATTCAATTTTAATATACAGTTTTTCTAAACCGTGTGGTAAATTATCAATTGTATCTTTGGGCCAATTATTCATACTTAGATATAGTTCCTTGATACTTGAAGGCATAAAATCCAAATCTAAATCAGATTTCAAATAACCAACTTCCAAATGTAATTTTTTTAGCGTAGTAGGGAGATTGTTAAAATTTAATCCACTAACAACAACTTGAGTAAAACTAATAGATTCTACACCATGAGGAATTGTATCTTCAATGAAATTAACTTTAGAATTCCATTTTGTAAATAATTCAAAATTCTTAATGGTATTAGGTATACAATCAATTGTAACTTCAACATCATTTGTATCTGTAATTAATTCTAGAGATGAAATATTTGGTGAAATATTTTTTAGATTCAAACTATCAAAAAAATTTACACATACGTCAGATACACATTCTGGTAGTCCAGATAAAATTTTTTCAATATGAATATTATTATCTGGAATATATTTTTCATTTTTATCTCTAGATTTTTTGTTTGGATTATAAAATTCACCATTTAAATTATTTTGTTCATATAATTTTTGAATACATACTTTTTTTAATGTAAGAGGGATTTCAGTTCCATCGATGAAGAAATCTAAATATGGACCAGAATAATATTCTAGTTTTGATGAAAGTTTTGTAAATCTGTAAGGAAAATTAATAGTTAGATTGGTAATCGAATCTGGAAAATATTCAATAATTGGTGCTCCATTTATAATATCAATATCGATTGATTTAATATTATCTGATAAAATAATAGGTTTATTAAATTCTTTAATAGATAATTTTAATCTCTTTAACTTAGACGGAGTTCTTATTAATTCTGATTTACAAGTTTCTGATAGTTCAATATTAAGATCTAACAAATTAATTGCTGTACTCAAATCAATTGAACCAGAATAATCACTAAATACTTTTAGACTTTGTAAAGATTTTGGTAAATTATCAAGTATAAAATCTTTATACGCAAAAACTAAATTCAAATGTGTAAGAGTTGATGGAAAAAATTTTGGTATAGATTCTATTGTATAAATGGTAGTTTGAAAATTTCTAATATTCTTTGGTAAAATAATCTGATCTTTTCGATTATTACGATAACTACTAAATCCAAAATGAGATACAGTATTAGGAATATTATCAATCGGATAATTGTAATAACGTAAAGTTAAATGTCTAATTTTAGATGGAAAAGTTTTAATTTTACAATTAGATTTTTCTACATATAATTTATCCAGTTCTGTAAATCTATTTAATAAATCCAAATCAAATTCATATCTAATTTCTTCAATGGTTAATTCTTTAATTCTAGTTGGTAAATTATCCCAATTCAAAATGTCAAAATTTTTAATTGACAATACCTGTAGAGTTTTAGGTAAATTTGTAATTTTAACATTCGTTATTTGCGAAATCACCAATTTTGTTAGAAAATTAGGAAACTTATCAATATTCTGTATTAGTATATTGTTAATATACAAGATTTTTACACAATCTGGAATCTTATCATATTGATTAAATTCTTTAAAATAATGTTCAGAATTAGAGTCAGATTCTTGTTCTGAATCACTATCTAAAACATCGGCTGAACTATCAACTGACCCATTTTCAGAAGTATAATCTGATTCATATTCGTTTTGATATCTAGTAATTGGTTTGATAACCAATTTATTGACTTTTCTTAACTCCAAATCATTAATTAGTTTATCAGTAAATTCTAATTCTTCGTTAGGGATTATCAGAGTCTTTGATTTTTCCATTTGATTAATTCTTATATATATAAATTTAGTGATAGTATGTTTTTCAACTTTTTAATAAAATAATTATTTATTATTTGACTATTTTTAGAGTATCTTTATATATGGACATTATATTTTCAGGTACCACTCCTTTAACTTCAATACCAACACTCTGAATATCATCAGAATCAAAAATCATTATATGAGGATATTCAGTATGTAAAAATTTATTAACTATACGTTTTCTTGTTTTAGGTGTGTATTTTTCACAATTATTAAAAACAAACTTGTTAAAAATAGTTTGGCTAATATTATCATATTTTTTTGCCAAAATAGACATTATCAAACTATTATTTTCCAACCCAATAGTTTTTCCATCTTCATGTTCTGAATATGCAATATAATCATTTGATGAATATGTTTCAATGTTTAAATTTAATTGTACATCAACCGGTGATAAAAATGCATAATCATTTAGATATAGTTCATCAGCCATCAGTCCAATAATTGTACCACAACTATATGCATATTTTGGAACATAAATTTTAACCTTGTTTTCAGGATTAAGTTTTTTATAAATGTACAAATGATTACATATCGATAGCCCGATACAAATATTCGCACCTTGAGTTTCAATTATTATATTTAGATCTTTATTTTTTGTTTGAGATATTTGTTTGTTGATTTCTCGTTCTAATTTATAACAAATTCTATCTTCATCATCACAAATTATTTTAATAATTTTTTCATTAGGATTTTCTGATTCAAATTCTATTTCTGACTTGGTTTTTGTCTTGGTTCTCAAAAGTGAAATAGAATTTTTATTTTCTTCTGATTCTTTTTTATTTTCTAATTTAGTATCATCTACTATATTATTAGATGATTCCTCATTAACTTTATCTTCATCTCTAAGTATTATATTTTGTATATGAGTTTCACATTTTAATTCAGTAAAATTATTTTGTGATGACAGATCAATTGTTTCGGGTTCAACATTAATATTTTTATGTGGATTAAAATCATTTTTTTCTAAATCAGATATAGAAGTTTGTTCAGATGTATTGTAAACTTGTTCGTTAATATTATATTTATTACTATTAATTTGTTTTTGTATAACAAGGTGAGTTAGTATTCCAATTCCAAATATTATTAATCCACTTGACCCAGACAAAAAATTTATTTTATTCATGATGTTATTCATTAAAATGTATTATATATATATATATAAATTAAGTATTAAATTGAAAATTCAATTTTTAGGTTTGGATTTTTTTCATCAATAAACCATGTGATTTTTTTAATTCATCAAATTCATTGGTTAAATTTTTTAAAGTTTTGCCTAATTTCATATTTAGGATATGAAATTGGTACAATTGGGTATACACATCAGTATACGGATTAAAATCAGGACTTTGTGTTTGTCCACATATTTTTAGATAGTGTTCAATAACTTTTTTATTATCTTTAACTTGAGTTATTTGACTGGTAAATAAGTCGACAAAATCATTATATTCCTGTTCAGATCCAATAGCATTTAATGTCTCGGTAATTTGTTCCAAATCCATGTGAAACAGCATCTGTGGGTTTGCTAAAAAATCATTAGCAAAACTTAACAAATCCAATGTATAATTTGGTTGAGCTGTTTCTAATTTAATTACAAATAATACATTATGAGGTAATTTAATTTCAAAAGTAATAAGTACTGGGATTGGTTTTGATGGTTTAACACATTTGACAATCAAAATAGTAGACCCAATATAATAGGTCATTACATTTCCAAAATCATCTGTTCTCGAAGTAATAAAACATTTGAAATGATATTGGTTTTTACATTTGACTGTGGTTATTTCACAATGAGAATAAATTTTTTGTACATTGGTAATTTTATTTGTAAATATTGCCTCTGATAACTGTAATTCAGTGTACGCGTTTATTGTTTGGTCAAACAATAAATCTGTATAGGAAAAAATTTTTGTTGTCATTTTATTTTATATTTATATTAAGTTAGTAGATTTTTCAATTTTTTATTATCTAGTCGCTTTGAGGAGAAGGATAATTAGATACAGGAGATTGATTAGAAGCACTACCACCAGCTGGAGGACGTGGTGTAGATGATACTGAAGAAGCTACTCCAAATTGTTCCCATCCTAATCTTTCTTTAGGTTGTGAGTTTAACATAGAACTATAGTTAATTGATGAATCTAACATATTACCAAATTGTTCAGATTCTTTAGAGTTTCTAAATTGTTCCCATGCTAATCTTTCATTAGGTTGTGAGTTTAACATATTGCTATAATAAATAGATGAATCTAACATATTACCAAATTGTTCAGAATTTTTTTGTACCATCTCTCTTCTATTAAAAATATTGCCAAATTGTTCAGATTTTTTTTGTGCCATATCTCTCATCTGTTTTTCTGTAGGTATAGCAGCAAATTGTTCCCATGAAATTCTTTCATTAGGTTGTGCATTTAACATTGAACTATAGTAAATAGATGAATCTAACATAGCAAAATTATCTTGTAATTTACTAATTCTTTCTATTCTATTACGCATAGAATCAACTATATCAGATAAATTTCTTTCACGAGTCTCTTTTCTCAAGTTATCAAGTTTTCGTTTAATTTTTTCTATTTTTTCAGGAGTAAGTACACCTTTAGATTTCAATTTAGAAACTAAATCCTTTAAATCATCTTTAATGTTATCTAAATCTCTTAATTGTCTATCATCTAGACTTTTTAATAATTTTTCTCCATCGATTTGAGCTCTATCAATATCATCTTGTAGTTCTTTGTTATTAAGTTTAGCTATATCAATAATTCCAAATTGTTCCCATGATAATCTTTCATTGGGTTGTGAATTTAACATTGAGCTATAGTAAACAGATGAATCAATCATGCTGTATTTTTCTTTCTTTTGAGTTAAATAGATAACTACTAAGATAACAAGTAAAATTAAAATTAAATTTTTCATTATTGTATATAATTTATTCGAAGAAAAAATAAATTATATTAAAATTAAATTATTTGTTAAATCATTTATAATTGACTCATCACATGATAATCACATAATCACACATAAATTATTATTAGATTTTGTTAATGTTTTTACTATTTGATTTTTATAGTGTCCTGTACTAAAATTTTTTTATTATAATTATTCATTTTTATTAGGTTATATTATAATTTAATACCAAAAAAATTTTCTGGTTCTGAATATCTATATGCTTGGTATTCATCAATTAATACTTTGTCAGTATAACCCAATTTTTTTAAAAAATTAATAATACTAGTTCTTTTGTCAGATTCTAAATTATCCCATTCATTGATTATCTTAGTTCTATATGCAGGTTCTAAATAAAATTTTGCATGGAGCAATTCATGTGCCAAATCAGTAGTTCGATATATTCCAACTACATATTTACACTGGGTCTTATATTTAAATAAAATATGAACATCTGGTATATAATTTGATGGAAAATTATGTCCTGTCCGATTAATTATCAATCCTTCATAAGAATTAGATACCGGGTCTAAAATCTCATTCATTTTATGCCGATTTCCCTTAAAATTAATTATTAAAATATTATTTCTAATACTTACTATCATATAAAAATTATTTTCAAGTCATACCACAAGTATATTATTATGTTCTTATATAAAATAATTAACAAAACACATTATAAAATAACCTATCGATTTAACTTATTTAACTTATTCATTTTGATTATATTCTTCATAATCTTCTTGATAGTTTTTATTATCACTTGTATCTTTATTTATTGCTTTTTCATAAGATTCAAAAATATTATTTGGAATATCATATCCATTTGAAATTTTATAATTAAAATAAGAATTACACCAATAATTATTTATAGTGTGTATACATTTTACATTTGAAGAAATATTTGTAATAGTACAATTTTTATTATTACAACAACAGAGAAAAATATCATCATGTATACTAGTAGACTTTATTGTAAGAGTTTCCAAATTATTATTATTACATATAACTTTTGTAATATTGTTACTTGAAATATTCAATTTTGTAATTTGATTATGTGAACAATCCAATTCTTGCAAATTTACATGATCTTTAGTTAATTCAATATTAAATAATGAATTTCCTGTACAGTTAATATATTGTATTGTCAAAGGTATTGAAATAATCATAGTAAAACAATTACTTATACATATAAGATTTTCAAGCTGAGTAAATCTGGATAAATCTAATATTCCAGTCAAAACTTGAGTATTAATTCGAATACCATCTTTCAATCCTAAAGCAATTTTTAAATCCGGAGATAAATTTTTATTATAAACACTAATATCAAGATACTTGATATCGGTGGAAAACTTTTCTAGAAATTCTACAGTTTGTGAGTTCATTTTTATATTATTTGAATATAATATTTTCATAAATTAATCAGCTAAATAAATTTTCAATTTTTTAATTCTTAACCTTTCCAATATATTCATTAATCATCGAGATATTTTGAAATAGAGGAGTATCATCTTCAATCAAATAATATTGACGATTTCCATTTACATCAGATTCGTATACAACCTCATGCTTTTCCAGACAAAGCTTATTTCCTTGTAAATCATATAGTACATATTGAGACTTGGATAACATGTCTCCAATACTATCAATAAACTTTTCAAATGAAGTTGACAATAGTTGGTTTTCATCTACAGTTGAATTCCTAGGTTCTGACATAAAACTTGAATCCAAATCATTAATTGATAATTCATGAGCCTCATCTTCCTGAGAATTGCTGATATTGCTAATAAAGCTAATATCCATAATATTTTCTGACGTACAGTCTGTCATTTGTTTTTTATATAATTTATTAGTATCATATATACTAATATGACACTTGTAAATTCAATTTTTTATATTCATCTACCAATTCAATAGATTGAAATAATGGACTATCATCTTTGATACTGTAATATTGTCTATTGTTTCGATAATCTTTTACAAAATACACATCGTACTTTGAAAATATTTTTTCATTTTTATTTATGTCAAACAAATATATTTTTGTTATATTTTGTTTTTTATTAAGATTATTAAATTTGTAATTATATGATTTACTTGACATATATATTTAATATAACAAATAAAATTTTTAATTAAATTATATTTTTAAACAAAAAAGATTTAGTTGGTCTAAATATTTTCTTGTAAGAACTTTTTAGTACAATATGTAGAACCATCGGGTTTAAACCAAATTGTACATTTGGGATTTGCATAACATGCATCGTAATTATCCCCATATTTCATACATTCATTATATGGTTCATTATTTTCATCCTTATAATAAGATGTAAAATAATTATCATAATAATTTGTTGTAGGATTCGAATAAATTGAATCAAATCCTTCTACTGATTTCAAATAAATCACAATTACAAATATTCCTAATAATAGCAAAATAATATTCCAATTCATATGATATAAATATTACAGATATTATTTTTACATATCAAAAATATATAATTCAGGTTCATATTTATAATTTAAAGATTTTTCCAAGTCATCTGAAAAACTTATTATACA
>JACCDY011487770.1_pt1 | contig 10931 bp, 9 predicted proteins | sample 7446391 | NCBI WGS metagenome assembly JACCDY01 (sample SAMN15323451, study PRJNA562643) | freshwater metagenome | isolation source: river surface water | place: USA:Blue River Watershed | collected 2017-08-18
AGCTTCGAAAGTTGTTGCGGCGCGATAGTTCGCTTGCTTGACCTAAGCCCCTCTAGAGTTCATCTCCGAGGGGTTTAGGCTTTAAGTAGTTAGTAAAGAGGCTGTTGCATGAGCGATTCTACGCAGACTGGGAGTATCGGTGCCCTTCGTAGCAGCCTCTCACGCCTGTTCAACCGCTCGGCTGCATACTCCGCCGAAGTCTCTGAACTACTCAAGGTAGTCAAGTCAAACCACCCTAAAGCTGACCTTTCTCTAATTGAACGAGCATTTGTTGCGGCTGATGTGGCTCACACTGGTCAGCTTCGTAAGTCTGGTGAGCCGTACATCACTCACCCTTTGGCGGTTGCCCGTATTCTTGCCGATCTCGGTATTGGGCCAGTAACCCTAGCCGCCGCCCTTCTTCACGACACAGTTGAGGACACCGAATACACCCTCGACCTACTTCGCGCAGATTTCGGCGACGAAGTGGCGATGCTTGTTGACGGTGTTACGAAACTCGACAAGGTTAAATTTGGCGACGCGGCTCAGGCGGAAACGGTTCGCAAGATGGTTGTGGCGATGTCGCGCGACATCCGCGTTTTGGTTATTAAGCTCGCTGACCGTCTGCACAATGCTCGAACATGGGGCTTCGTTCCGGCTGAATCCGCTCGTCGCAAAGCGCAGGAGACCATAGAAATTTATGCTCCACTCGCGCATCGTCTCGGTATCAGCACAATCAAGTCAGAGCTAGAAGACTTGAGCTTTGGCGTGTTGTACCCAAAGGTTTACGAAGAGATTGTCAATCTAGTTGGGCAACGGGCCCCGAAACGTGACGAATTCATTGATTCCGTTATCGGTTCAATCGAAGAAGACCTCAAAGAGATCAAAACTAAAGCGAAGGTCGACGGGCGGCCAAAGCAGTACTACAGCATCTACCAAAAAATGGTGGTACGCGGTCGAGAGTTTGACGACATCTATGACCTTGTAGGAATTCGAGTAATCGTAAACTCTGTTCGCGACTGTTACGCGGTCCTGGGAGCTATCCACTCGCGTTGGAATCCAGTGCCAGGCCGGTTCAAAGATTACATTGCCATGCCTAAGTTCAATCTTTACCAGTCTTTGCACACTACTGTGATCGGCCCTAAAGGCCGCCCTGTAGAAATTCAGATACGCACTCAAGAGATGCACCAACGAGCCGAGTTCGGTGTTGCTGCGCACTGGAAGTACAAAGAACTCGCCGGACGCACCGAGAACAATGAAGAGGACTTGGCCTGGGTAAAGCACCTCACTGATTGGCAAGAAGACACTCAAGACCCAAAGGAGTTCCTTGACTCACTTCGGTTCGAGATTGGCGCGAAAGAGGTTTACGTCTTTACGCCCAAGGGTAAGGTTATCGGCCTGCCGTTCAACGCAACCCCAGTTGATTTTGCCTACGCGGTGCACACAGAGGTCGGCCACCGAACTATGGGCGCGAAGGTAAATGGTCGTCTTGTTCCCCTAGAAACCGCACTGGTGTCTGGTGACGTCGTCGAGATATTCACTTCGAAGAGTGCTGAGGCAGCACCTAGCAAAGACTGGCTCAGTTTCGTAAAGTCGCCGCGAGCAAAGAGCAAAATCAAAGCTTGGTTCAGTGCTGAACGTCGCGATGATGCTATAGAACATGGCAAAGAGCTTCTCGCCAAGGCGATGCGCAAACAGAATCTGCCATTGCAACGATTGATGCAGGGTGAAGATCTAGTCAAAGTCGCCGCCGAACTAAAGCTCGAAGGCGTCGAAGCCCTATACGCTGCTATCGGTGAAGGGCACAATTCTGCTCAAGCCGTAGTGGAACGGTTAGTTTCTGCACTCCACGACGATGACGAGGATGCTGAGCCAGTCTTCACACTTCCAACTCGTTCCTCGGCTGATCGCGCGCGCGCCGATAACTCTGGCATTTTGGTCAGGGGAGATGCAGATGTAATGGCTAAGTTGGCCAGGTGCTGCACGCCAGTGCCTGGAGATGCCATTGTTGGCTTTGTAACCCGCGGTAGCGGGGTTTCGGTTCACCGCACAGATTGTCGAAACGTTGTCGACCTTCAGCGTCAACCGGATCGAATGATGGAAGTAGCCTGGTCAACCAGCAGTAAGAGCTTGTTCTTAGTGCACATACAAATTGAGGCACTCGATCGCAGTGGGTTGCTATCAGATGTCACACGTGTGTTGTCAGAACACCATGTCAACATCCTCTCGGCCAGTGTGTCGACCCGTGCCGACAAGGTCGCCCTAAGCCGCTTCGTGTTCGAAATGGGAGATGCTGGCGTCATGGAGCACCTACTAAATGCTGTTCGACGGATCGATAACGTCTATGACGTCTACCGAGTAAAGAATGCGAACTAAGCAGAGGCCTTAACTACCTCAAGCCAGGCTTTGCGCGCCTCAAGGGCCTGCTTGGCCGAGTCAATTTTGCGTGCATCCTTGGATGATTGAGCGGCCAGCAACTCAGCCTCAAGCTTCACGATAGAGGCTTCAAGCTGTTCTAGGACTGAATTGGTGCGAGCCTTCGTCTCAGGGTCTGACTTGCGCCATTGTTCGCTTTCAAACTCGCGAACTTTCTTCTCGACTGCTTTGAGGCCATCTTCTAGAGTTCGAATGTCTTCTCTTGCGACCTTGCCGGCCTTTTCCCAACGCTTTTGGATGTCGGCCAAGGTGCGCTTGGCCTCGGTAAGGTTCTTTGCAGGGTCAATCTTTTTCGCCTCTTCGAGAAGAGCGGTCTTGGCAGCCTTTGCAGCGGCAAAGTCGACGGCTAACTCAGCATTTTTTGCCGCCTTAGCCTGATAAACAAGGTCACCCGCCGCTTTGAAACGCGCCCAAAGTGCGTCGTCTTGTTTCGAGTTAGATCGTCCCGATGCCTTCCAAGCATCCAAAAGTTTGCGGTATTCGACCGAGTTGTCACCGTTGGATGCTGCAAGCTTCTCTGCTGCTTCTACAATGGCGATTTTCTTCGCCTTGGCCTCTTTGTTTGCAGCGTCTGCGCCTGCGAAGAAGGCCCGTTTTGCAGACTCAAACTTCGTACGAGCCGAGCTGAATCTCTTCCATAGAGCATCTGCCTCTGGCTTCGGCACGCGAACACCATTTTTCTGCGCCGCTTGCCAAGACTCGAACAGCGAAGCAAACTCGACGCTTGCCGTCTTCCAGATAGTTTTCGCAGAATCGGCGTTAGCCAGCGCTTCGGCCTGAAGAACGAGCTGTTCACGCTTCGCCAATGCGTCTGCCGTAGCCGCGGCGTTGGCAATTTTCTTTGCTTCACGAAGACCTTCGAAGGCAGGAACGAGAGCGTCGACGCGAGCCTGAAGGGCCGCTAGGTCTCCTACAACATTCGCCCCAACGAGCTCTGAAGCGATTTTGCTGTGAGATTTCTCAACGCTCTCAATGTCTGCACCAGACGCCACACGCTGTTCCAGAATGCGCACCTGGGTTGCCAGGTCATCAAACTTGCGCATGTAAAACGCCAGAGCTTCTTCTGGCGATTTGCCTGGCATTTGGCCTACTTTTCGGTCAACTCCGGCTTCGGTAATGAATACGTTTCCGTCACTGTCTGCGTGGCCGAATGGGGTCGTGGTCATCTGTTTCGTTCCTGTCGGTTACTTGACGGTGAGGCGGGTTAGTACGGCTGGTGAAACTGGTTTTCCATCTGAAGCTCCACCTTCGACACCCTGAGCGGCTACGCTCAAAACGCCTTGTAGGCCGTCGGTTAGGCGTCCGAATAACGTGTAGCCACCAACAGCGTCACTCGGAATCGTTGAGTTCGAGTAGACGATGAAAAACTGCGATCCGTGACTGTTTTCGTCTCCGCCGCGTCTAGCCATTGCAAGCACACCGGCGCCGTAATTATCGTCTGCCGGAGCATTTTCGATCGGTCCGAACTCATAGCCAGGACCGCCAGCTCCAGTCGCGTCAGGGTCTCCACATTGCAAGACATAGATTCCTGCGGTCGTGATTCTGTGACAGGTGATTCCCTCGTAGAAACCCGATTTGACAAGAGTGATGAAGTTCGCAGCTGCCTTTGGCGCGTTCTTACCATCGATAACGAAGTTCATTTTCGTTTCATTCAGTGTCATTGAGCCAGTCCACTCGCGCCCTTCGGCAAGCGCTGCATCTGGAGCGTTGGCTGTCTGGCTTGGTGACGGCTTTGTAGACGGGGTCTGAGAAGGGGCTGCTGTCACGCTACCGGGACCGGCTGAGAAGTATGCGAACTGGGCAGCGACAGCTACAACAACCGCAATGATCGAAATGAGTACCGAATTGCGATTGTCTTTGCGGCGAGTGCTTCGAGTGTCGTTCTCGGCGATCGTCTTCACTTCGTAATTCTTAATGCGCTCGGCAGCTGCCTTCGAAAGCTTGTCTTGCTTGGCCAAAATTCCTCCGTCTTAGAACCTGAACAAGTCTATACAAGCGAAGGCACCAGACCATCAAGAGATAAAGTTCAAGTGTGGTGAACCGAGAGCGATTCCTTAGTCCAATGCCCCTCGCGGCACGTATGCGACCTGAGCGACTCGACGACGTATTAGGTCAGCAAAAGATACTCGGGGAGGGCACTCCGCTGCGCAGGTTAATCGAGTCTAAGGACTCTGGCTCGACAAGCCTGGTCTTGTGGGGGCCCCCGGGTGTTGGTAAAACAACGCTCGCGAGACTCATTGCCACCACAAGAGGTTCGAGCTTCAAGCAACTCAGCGCTATTTCTGCAGGAGTCAAGGAGGTGCGAGAAGTTGTCGAAGAGGCCAGAAAGAATGCCGTTTTCGGAACAAAAACCGTACTTTTCTTAGACGAGATCCATAGATTCTCAAAGTCTCAGCAAGATTCTCTTTTGCCGTCAGTAGAGTCAGGCGACATTCAGCTTGTCGCTGCGACCACCGAAAACCCATCCTTTGCAGTCATCCAACCACTCTTATCAAGATCCCTGACACTGAGTCTGTCTCCGCTTTCAGACGCCGAGATAGGTGACCTGATTGTTCTCGCCCTTGAAGATCCAAGAGGTTACGCGGGCGAAGCAACAATAGAGCCGGATGCTGCTAAAGCAATTGTTCGACGCAGCGGGGGCGATGCCAGACGAGCGCTCACAACACTTGAAAGCAGTGCGGCATGCGCTTACGAGAGAGACACCTCAGCAGAAATAGTCCAAATCTCGCTTGAAGACATCGAAACTTCGACGTCTCGAACCGCGAGCATTTATGACCGTGCGGGCGATTCCCATTACGACGTCATTTCGGCCTTCATCAAATCAGTGCGGGGTTCAGACGTTGACGCTGCGCTGTTCTACCTCGCACGAATGATCGATGGGGGAGAAGACCCCCAGTTCATCGCTAGAAGATTGATCATCTTGGCATCTGAAGACATTGGCTTAGCTGATCCTGAAGCATTGAACTTAGCCGTTTCGGCTGCACAAGCCGTTTCAATCATCGGCATGCCTGAGGGGCGCATTCCGCTTGCACAAGTCACCATCTATTTGGCTCTAGCTCCAAAGTCAAACAGCGCATATCAAGCGATCAACAAGGCTCTTCAGATCGTTCGCGACAGCGGCGCAGCATCCGTGCCCTTGCACCTTCGTGGCACAGGCTATTCAGGAGCTACCGAACTCGGGCATGGTGTTGGCTACAAATATCCGCACGACTCTTCAGGTGCGGTTGCCGAACAGCAATACTTGCCAGAGGCGCTAGCGGATCAGAAACTCTACACACCTAAAACTCTCGGGCGAGAAGCAGAATTAGCGCCACTTTGGACTCGATTACGCAGAATAATCCGTGGAAAATAACTAGAACTTTGCAGTTTACGCCTGCTAAACTTTGTATGTTGCCAACCTTAGTTTCTGATCGCGGCTGTGAGGAAACTAACAAGGTAGACACCTAATAGCCGGGGTGTCGTTGGCTTGAAGCATTGAGAGTCTCTAACTCAACGCATTTGACCGCTATAAACACTTTTTGAAAGGACCACGTGTCTAAGACATCACGTACCCGTAGCAAGACTCGCCTCTCGCGAGCTCTTGGACTAGCTCTAACCCCAAAGGCAGCCAAGTACCTTGAGAAGCGTCCATACGCTCCAGGTGAGCACGGTCGCACCAAGCGCAAGGCTGACAGCGACTACGCCGTTCGTCTACGCGAGAAGCAGCGTCTACGCGCCCAGTATGGAATTCGTGAGGCCCAGCTTCGCAACGTATTCCGTGAAGCAAAGCGTGCGGAGGGTCTAACCGGTGAAAACCTAGTTGAGCTTCTAGAGATGCGTCTTGACGCGCTTGTTCTTCGTGCAGGTTTTGCCCGAACCATTTCACAGGCACGCCAGATGGTAGTTCACCGCCACATTCTCGTGAACGGTGAGCGCATTGACCGTCCATCGTTCCGCGTGAAGCCGGGGCAGCTAGTTCACGTACACGCTAAGAGCGAAGGTATGGAGCCATTCCAGGTTGCAGCAGCCGGTGGCCACGTTGATGTCTTGCCACCAGTTCCTGGCTACCTTGACGTTCAGCTAGACAAGCTTCACGCAACCCTAGTTCGTCGACCAAAGCGCGCCGAGGTCCCTGTGACCTGTGAAGTTCAGCTTGTGGTTGAGTACTACGCTGCGAGATAGTTAGTACTCGAGGAGGCCTGATGAGCATCGGTGACATAGCGGCATTAATTGCTGCAATAGCATTTGCCGTTCTCGCGTTGGCTGCTGCCGTTCCATTGCTCAAGCTTGGACGCACGGTTGACGAACTCTCTAATTCCGTCAGAGAGTTGACAGATGGAGTAGAACCACTGCTCTCAGGCCTCAACGAGACCATCACTGAAACAAACAAGCAACTTGTTAAAATCGACAAAATCACTACCAATGTCGAAGAAGTAAGCCTCAATGTCGCATCTCTAAGTGCCGTCTTTACTCAGGCCGTAGGTGGACCTCTGATGAAACTTGCAGGTTTAGGTGTAAGCCTTTCTAAGTTACTCAAAGGGAAGAAATAGGTCGCAAAGATGAAGAAGATGTTTTGGCTAATAACCGGCGTTACTGCGGGCATTGTCATCGCTCGCAAGATTGAACAGAATCCAGCGGCAAAAGCTGTGGCAGAAGATCTCATCAAGAGCGGCAAAGAGCTAGCTGGCGCATTCATGGATGGCTTTGACGAGACTCACGCCGAGAATCCTGCAGTAGCTCCGAAAGCTTCTGTAGCCAAGCCCGCCGCCAAAAAGACAACTGTTAGAAAGTCAGCAGCGAAGTAACCATGAAGACCGCCGAAATCAAACGGCGTTGGCTTAGTTTCTTCGAAAGCAAAGGTCACACTGTCGTTCCATCCGCTTCGCTGATTAGCGAAGACCCGACTCTTTTATTCACAGTTGCAGGAATGGTTCCTTTCATTCCGTACATGAGCGGACTCGTTCCGTCGCCTTACAAAAGGGCCACCAGCGTACAAAAATGTGTGCGCACTCTAGACATTGAAGAGGTGGGTAAGACCACCCGCCACGGAACTTTCTTTCAGATGAACGGAAACTTCTCGTTTGGCGACTATTTCAAGAAAGAAGCCATTGCTTTTGCTTGGGAGTTTCTCACTTCTTCTCAGGCCTCAGGCGGTTTAGGTTTCGACCCTCAAGACCTTTGGGTCACCGTATACAAAGACGATGAAGAGTCGATTGGTATGTGGCGTGAAGTTGCCGACATTCCCCTCGAACGAATCCAAAAGCGGGGTATGGCCGACAACTTTTGGTCGACCGGTCAGCCTGGTCCATCTGGTCCGTGCAGCGAGATTTATTTTGACCGCGGCCCCGCCTACGGCCGCGAGGGTGGCCCTGAAGAAGACGAAGATCGTTACATCGAAATCTGGAACCTGGTCTTCATGCAATACGAGCGTGGAGCAGGCGGGGGCAAAGAGGATTATCCGATTCTTGGCGAGTTGCCCAAGAAGAACATCGATACGGGTATGGGGCTGGAGCGCGTTGCATTCCTCATGCAGGGCGTAGAGAATCTCTACGAAATCGACGAAGTAAGGCCGGTTCTAGACCTCGCTGCTCAGCTATCTGGCAAGACCTACGGTGCAAGTGTCGAAGATGATGTTCGTCTTCGTGTCGTGGCAGACCACGTTCGATCAGCTCTGATGTTGATTGGTGACGGAGTTACACCTGCGAACGATGGTCGCGGTTATGTATTGCGCAGACTTCTGCGTCGCGTAGTTCGCTCGATGCGCCTACTCGGGGTTGAAGCACCGACTTTCACTGAGCTTTTTACCGCGTCCAAGAACGCGATGGTTGAGTCTTACCCAGAGCTAGAGGGTGAGTTCGAGCGCATTGTTAGAACTGCTGTAGCTGAAGAGGAATCATTTTTACGTACGCTCACTTCGGGAAGCGTTGTTTTAGACGAAGCGCTTCAAGCGACCAAGCAAAGTGGCGCATCAAAACTTAGCGCTGAGACCGCGTTCTTGCTGCACGATACTTATGGATTTCCGATCGATCTAACTCTAGAAATTGCCGAAGAGCAGGGTCTTGGTCTCGACCGAGACGCGTTCAAAGCACTTATGCAAGAGCAAAAAGATAGAGCCAAAGCGGATGCTCGAGAGAAGAAACTCGGGGGTACAGACCTTTCGGTGTACTCAGAGTTTCGGGCTCTCGGCGAGACTAAGTTCACTGGTTACGAAGAACTTGAAACTGAGGCGAAGGTGCTCGGTCTCATCAGCAATGGTGCGTCAATTCGCGCTGCAAAGCAGGGCGAAATTGTTGAGGTATTGCTAGATCAAACCTCTATGTACGCAGAGTCTGGCGGGCAAGATTCCGACGCAGGACTCATTCACGGAGACGGTTTTTCGCTTGAGGTACTAGACGTTCAAAAACCCGTAAAAGGCCTTATTTCTCACAAAGCAATTGTGCGCGCCGGTGAACTGGCCGTTGGATCAAAGGTCACAACTTCTGTTGATCACGAATGGAGATTGGGTGCCTGTCAGGCACACTCTGCCACGCACGTAGTTCACGCGGCGCTTCGACAGGTTCTTGGCCCGACTGCCTTACAGTCCGGTTCGTACAACAAACCTGGCTACATGAGACTTGACTTCTCTTGGCAGCAAGCATTGTCAGCCGCAACACGTTCTGAAATTGAAGAGGTTTCGAACTTGGCGATTCGTGGTGACCTGGCCGTCAGCGCTCAGTTCATGAGCCTTCCCGACGCACGCGAGTGGGGTGCTGTCGCTCTCTTCGGCGAAACCTATGACGAGTCTGTGCGCGTTGTGCAAATTGGAGGTCCATGGTCGCGTGAGCTCTGTGGAGGTACACACGTGAGCAGGTCATCCCAGATTGGGCTTGTATCGGTTATCGGAGAATCATCTGTCGGCTCTGGGTCGAGACGTCTCGAAGCGTTTGTTGGTATCGAGGCTGTAAGGGCCCTAAATGTCGAGCGTGCACTTGTTGCTCGACTCTCTGAAGGTCTCAAGCTACCCAAAGAGCAGATTGAGGAGCGAATCTTCGCTACCGTCGAGGAGCTCAAAGCGGCACAAAAGCGCTTGGCATCGCTAGAGTCAGCGAGCTTGGCAGAACTGATCCCCGCAGCTGTTGCGAGTGCGGTTACCGTCAATGGCACGAAAATTGTTGAACTCAACCTCGGTGAAGTGAACGATTCGAATGACCTAAGGACCTTGGCTTTGAAGGCACGCGATCATGTCCACGCAGAGAAGTCCCTGGTAATCGTGAGCGCCACTTTTGGTGCTAAGCCTGTCATTGGGGTAGCCACTTCTGAAACTGCGCGAAACACAGGATTGAAAGCGGGAAACCTCGTCCGCATAGCTGCGACCGTGCTCGGAGGAGGTGGCGGCGGTAAAGACGACTTTGCTCAAGGTGGCGGCACCGACGTCGCTAAAATCGGTGAGGCTATCACTGCGATCAAGGCAGAGATCTAGCAAAATGCAGCGCGGGCGCAGAATTGCCTTCGACGTCGGCATGGCCCGAATTGGCGTGGCCATCTGTGATCCTGATGGCATTTTGGCAACCCCCGTCGATCGCATAGATCGCAATGGTGACGAACTTGAGAGGGTTAAGTCGCTATTGGCCGAGTATGAACCGGTCGCAATCTATGTTGGTCTCCCTATTTCTCTAGAGGCAAAATTCACGCAGTCGACATTTGAAGCTCTGTATTTCGCTGAGGACATTGAGACGATTACTACGACTCGAGTTCGTTTGGTAGACGAGCGCTTAAGCACGAAAATGGCCCAGGCCAACCTTCACGAATCGGGACGAAACACTAAGAACTCACGTGCGGTTATTGATTCTGCTAGCGCGGTTGAGATTCTTGAACGCGCCTTAGACATTCTGAAATCGGGTAGAGAGGCGGGGAAGACAGTAGATGCCGTCAACGAAAGTCTTCTTTAAACGCAGGTTAGCCGTACTCCTTGCCTTAGTTCTAGCTACGGGGGCCATCTCTTTCGCCGCCAAAGACTCCATCAGAGGGTGGTATGAAATAGCAACGGGCGCAGACTTTTCTGGAGCTGGCACCGACGAGGTAATCATCACAGTCTCTGAAGGAGAGTCAGGGGAGCAGATAGCAGAGTCGCTTGTAAGCTCAGGCGTGACTGCGAGCTTCGGACCAACCTATCGGGCACTTCTAGCAACCGATGGCCTTTTCTACCCTGGCGACTACCAGTTGCGAAAACAAATGAACTCAAAAATCGCCGTCGAGGCGCTACAGAATAGCGCGAACCGCGTTGAGAAACGCGCGCTGGTAAAAGAGGGGTACAGAGCGTCGCAGATCTTTGAGGTTCTGAGCGAGGTATATGGCTTACCGGTTTCTGACTTCGAGGCTGTAAGTCCTGCTGATTTGAACCTTCCTAGCCAGGCAGTCAACCTCGATGGATATCTTTTTCCGGCGACCTATAGCTTTTCAAAGACAGACACGGCGCTGACCATGCTTCAGTCAATGTGGAAGAGGATGCAGCAAGAACTGAGTTCTCTCGATGTGCCGAGCAACAAGATTCACGAAAC
>JACCDY010249652.1_pt1 | contig 10930 bp, 10 predicted proteins | sample 7446391 | NCBI WGS metagenome assembly JACCDY01 (sample SAMN15323451, study PRJNA562643) | freshwater metagenome | isolation source: river surface water | place: USA:Blue River Watershed | collected 2017-08-18
ATAATAGATCTGTTGAAGAACTTCGTCCTAATATAAAAACTTTAGTAAATACTATTTTGTATTTTAAACCATTATGTAATATGTTTGGTATTTACGATAATCGTACTCAAAAGGATATTGATTACTTAGATCTTTTCTTGTGTATAACTAAAAAGAATCAGTACGGTATTAATTACCAATCACATATTTCTTTGTATAAAGATTTAATTTCTATTCCTTTTTCTGAAGAGATTAATAATCTATTCGAAAAAGTAAGAGATAATCCAGCAGTAGATTTAATGTCTACTTATTCGATTTCAAGTGTACTATATAGTACAAATTCAAATTATGAGTTAAAAGCTTTAGCTATTAACTTGTTATACATCACCCTCACAAACTGAGAATAAAACCATGTCTAATACCATTCGTGTTATTACTGTTATCGTAGATACACAAAATTTAGTTCTTTATACACCAGATGGGGAAGCAATTTATATTCCTCAAGGTAGTGTAGATTCAAAAAATATTATTGATACTATTCCTAATATTATCAGTAATGGTTTTGCTGATTTAGTATTATCAGTCAGTAATACTTATCAAAGATTTCAAGAAGAAAGTAATAGTGCTATTCGTTTCTTTCGTGTTGCTAAAGAAGAACTTAATCGTTTATTTGATAAATCATTAAGTGTTACAGAAACTATGAAAGTAGTTAATGAAATTACTACTAATGCTAAACCAGTAGATAGTAATGGTTTCCATGAAGAAGGTTTAGACAAGCAAAGTATAATTGAAGAAAATTACAACACCACTAAAAACCACTCCAGCACTGAAAGTAAAGACACTATTATTGCAGTAACAAAAGAAGGTGCTGTAGTACCTGGTGTAGAAAAGATTAAATCTCAATTAAATAAAGCTACTCAGCTTGGTTCTACTATTGGTGTTGAAAACTTTTTAAAACGTGTTGCTGCTGTAATCAGTAAACGTAAACACTCAGTTGAAGATTTACTATCATTTATGGAACGTGGTGATTTACCTATTGCTGATGATGGTAGTATTTTAATTTATAAAATATTGGACAAAACAAATAAAGAAAATGTATTTGTTGATTGTCATACAAAAAATGTAGAGCAATGGGTTGGTGCATACGTTTGTATGGATGAATCAATGGTTGATCCAGACAGAAAAAATGAGTGCAGTAACGGACTTCATGTAGCTCGTAGAGGTTATTTAAGTCAGTTTTCTGGAAGTGTTTGTGTATTAGCTAAAGTTAATCCAGAAGATGTTATTGCTGTACCTAAGTATGATGCTAATAAAATGCGTGTATGTGGTTATCACATAATTGATAAACTCAGTGATGAAGATTTCAAACGTATTAAATCAAACAAAGCATTAGCAAACACGCAACAACTATCTAAAGCTGTTAATGGTGATCATATTGGTATTACTGATGTAGTAACTATTGGTGGTCAATTAGGCACTAACATTAAAGTAACCAAACCAAAAACACTAACAGAAGTTAAACCTGTAAAAGATACAAAGGTAGTAACACCAATTTCTGATGCTGAAGTTAGAGATCAATCATTTAACCCTGTTGAACCAAAACAAGTAAATGCAGTAATTGCTAAGTTATCAACTAAGCAGCAAATTCAAGAATTGATCACTAAAATGAAAAAACCTGAAGATGCTAAAGCAATTATTGAGCTTAAACGTAAAGCTAAAAAATCTTGGGATCACTTTGGTATCAGTGAAGCTTTAGTAAATAAAATTACAGAGCTATCTAATAAAAACTAATTAGTTTATTCAAGGTTCAAGTTATCTCTTGTTTCTTGAATAACTGGAGATAGTAATGAACGCTCATGAACTTAAACTAAGAGATGCTGACATTATTCGTATGAATAGTGTTGGCCTATCCCAATCAACCATAGCTACTGCTTTAGGTTGTCACCCAACTACTGTCACACAAAGACTTAAATTTAATAATGTCACTCCTGCTGATACTCGTAGAGGCTTTATGGAAGATATTATTATGGGTTTAGGTGCTGACTGTAGTGAATGGCTTGCTGATCAAGTAAGCCTAAACTTAACCATCAAAGACTTCATGGTGTCTTTAATCAAAGAGAAATATGATGAGTGTAATTAACAGTATTTTTACTTGGTTCAAAAAAGCTGTACCTGAACCAAACAATAAAAACATACACACCCAATTAGGTGTACATTTTGAAGAAGTAGCAGAAATGTTATTGGCTTTGAGTGGTGATGATGACCAAACAGAAGTATTACTCCACAATGCTTATTTAGCTAATCATTTATTGGCTGAACATCTTAAAAGTAATGTTGGTGCTTTAGATTTAGATATGACTACCGAATCAAAGGTAGAACTACTTGATGCTTTATGTGATCAGATTGTTACTGCTACTGGTGTAGGTCATATGATGAATATGAGATTACCAGCAGCACTAGAAGAAGTTAATGCCTCTAATTATTCTAAATTCGTTAATGGTGAACCAATATTTAACGAAAATAAGAAGATTATGAAAGGACCTAATTATTTTAATCCTTCATTAGAATTTCATATTTAACTCACTACAAAACACAATGCCTAAGTAAATCTTAGGCATTTTTTATTATTGGATCAATCAAAAATGTCAACTTTAAACGCTGGTCAGCTTACTGCTGCTGAAGCATTTTTTGAATTTCTGTTTAACGATGAAAAAGAATTAATTATTAGTGGTGCTGGTGGAGTAGGTAAAACATTTTTAATGAGTCACCTTATCGACACTATTCTACCTAACTATCAGAATACCTGCAAAATGTTAGGTATGCCTGTTCAATACAGTGATGTAGTAATGACTGCTACCACCAACAAAGCTGCTGAAGTATTAGCTGTAGCAACTAAAAGACCTACTCAAACTATTCATAGTTTTCTGGGTTTACGTGTAATGGATAATTACAGTACTGGTGAAAGTACTATTGCTAAAACTAAGAAATGGAAAATACATACTGATCTTATTATCTTCTTAGATGAAGCATCTATGGTAGATCATAAGTTATTAGCTATTATTCGTGATAGTACACTAAACTGTAAACTTATTTATGTAGGAGATCACTGTCAATTAGCACCTGTTAAAGAGTCTGTTTCACCTGTATTTAAACAAAGATTAAAAATGCACGTACTCACTGAACCAATGAGAAATAGCGGTCAGCCCACATTAATGGCATTGTGTAATCAATTACGAAATACCGTAGAAACAGGTCAGTTTGCTCCTATTAATTTGGTTCCAGGTGTAATTGACTTACTATCACTTGATGAATTGCAATCTGAAATTGATAAGGCTTTTATTAACGCAGATACAGATTCTAAAATACTAGCTTACACTAATGATCGTGTTAATGATTATAACGATTACATTCGTGAATTACGTGGATTAACTGATACATACACCATTGGTGAACATTTAGTTAATAATAGTGCTGTAGATATGGGTAAAGATAAAAGGATGCTATCCGTTGAAGAACGAGTAACTATTAGTAGATTGTCCCAAGATACAGAAATTATTGAGATTAAACCTGAAGTAGATTTAGAAGTACGTTATGCAACATTAACTAATGATTACTCATATCAGTACGTAAATGTTCCACTTCCTGAAGATAAAAACCATTACCAAGCTTTAATTAAATACTTCCAAAAAAGAAAAGATTGGGTTCCTTATTTCAAATTAAAAAATGAGTTCCCAGATTTACGTCCATGTGATGCCTGTACAGTGCATAAGTCACAAGGAAGTACTTATGACGCAGTGTTCATTGATTTGGAAAATATTGGTTCTTGTCGTAATCCTGATCAAGTAGCTCGTATGCTTTATGTAGCTGTATCAAGAGCTAGAAATAGAATCTTTTTATTTGGTCAATTACCAACTAAATATGGTGGATAGTATGAAAGAGAAACATAAACTTATTGATAGTATTATCAATAAACTTTTTGAGAACGATAAAGAAATATTAGACAATCAAGTAGTTGAACTAACACAAAACAACAACATCAAGGAAAACAATACCTATATAGGTTTTAGACACATGGGTAAAACCTTTATATCTAAAGGCCATGCTCCTTTTAGAAATAGAGGTAAACAATCTATTTTACCTAGTCTTGCATTTGAATTATCTGCTATAGGAAATAATATAGTACAACAGACTAATAACTTAGAAAGAGATGAAAAAGAAATTCGTCAAATACTTTTTAAGTTATTGGATCATTGTATCTGCAAACAAGACATTAGGGATTCTTTACCTGAGCCAGTAGTACAATTATTTCCTGATTTAGTTAGTATGCCTAGAATTGTTCCTGTAGCTCATTACATGGATAAAGATAGGCTAACTGTAAATGAGTTTAATAGACTTCTACCTAAGATAGAGGCTTATGCTATCTCTAAATTATTTTATTGAGTAAATTATGAACCATCTTGTTTTTTCAGAACAACCAAATTATCCCATTGTATTTTTGGTTCCAAGTATAAGTAAAGATGGGATTCTTAAAGAGTACATAACACCATTTGGTTTACCAACTGATGATATTGCTGCTATTAGCCTTCATTATTCTCAAACCAAAAAGAAAACCCCAGTAGCAGAAATGAAAGAGTACATAGAATCTGAATTGATTAATGTACTCGAAAACCTACAAGCTAAGTATTTACTTGTTGCCGATACTGAATACTTTAAAGTACTCACTGGTACAGCTAAAGCTGATGTAAATTTAGGTTATGTATTACCTTCTGTTTTTGGTTCATTCAACGTAATTTACATTCCAAGTTATAAAGCTGTATTTTACGATCCAATCAAAATACGTCCTAAGATTAAACAAGCTGTAGAAGCTCTATTAGCTCATGTAAACAACGATTACTTAGCCCCTGGCAAAGATATTATAAAGTTTGCAGACTATCCTAGAACGAATGAAGAAATAGCTGTATGGATAGATAAATTACTATCTATGGATTGTGATTTAACCATTGATATTGAAGCCTTCAGTCTTAAACATAATACTGCTGGTATTGGTTCAATTACTTTCTGTTGGAACCAAAATGAAGGTGTATCGTTTCTAGTAGATTATGAACCAATAGTAGGAGCTACTTGTGCACCTTATGGTAAGCAAGTAATTAACAATCCTGTTAGAGCTATATTGATTTACTTCTTCAGAAACTTTAAACGTAAGGCTATTTATCATAATATTAGCTATGATGTTTATGTATTGATTTATCAGTTATTCATGACTGAAATATTAGATACAGAGGGTTTGTTATATGGTTTAGATACCATGTTAGCTAACTGGGAAGATACTAAACTTATTACCTATTTAGCTACAAATTCTTGTGCTGGTAATAAGTTATCTCTCAAAGATCAAGCTCAAGCTTATGCTGGTAATTATGCTCAGGAAGAGATTAATGACATTACCAAAATACCACCAGATCAATTATTAAAATACAATCTGGTAGATGGTTTATCCACTTGGTATGTACACGATAAGTACTACCAAAAAATGATTGATGATCAACAATTGGATATTTATACCAATATATTCAAACCAGCTATTGTAGACATTATTCAAATGCAGCTTACTGGCTTACCTCTTAATATGAAAAGAGTTAAGGAAGTAAAAGTAATCCTTGAAGCTGACAGAGATAGTGCTACAACTCGTATTCAAGCTAACCCAATTATCCAACAATACATTTATCAAAAAAATGAAGATTGGGTAATTGAAAAGAATAATACTCTCAAGAAAAAGAGAGTAACTATTGATGATGCTAAGGAAGAGTTTAATCCTGGTAGTGGTCAACAATTACAAGAAGTTTTATTTAAACAGCTTGGTTTACCTGTTATTGATTTAACCAAGAGTAAACAACCATCAACAGGCAAAGACACTCTTAAAGCACTAAAGCATCATACAACTGATCCAAACGTAATAAGTTTGCTAAATGCTCTCATTGATTTTAGTGATGTAGATATTATCCTAACCACTTTCATTACATCAATGGAAAATGCTGCACTTGGTTCAGATGGTTGGCATTACCTGTTTGGTAACTTTAATTTAGGTGGAACTGTATCTGGAAGATTATCTAGTTCTAAACCTAATTTACAGAATCTACCTTCTACTGGATCCAAGTATGCAAAACTTATTAAGTCATGCTTTCAAGCTCCACCTGGATGGTTATTTTGTGGATTAGATTTTGCCTCATTAGAGGATAGAATCTCAGCATTAACTACTAAAGATCCAAACAAACTAAAAGTTTATACTGACGGTCTAGATGGACACTCTTTAAGAGCTTATTTTTATTTTAAAGAACAAATGCCTGATATTATAGATACAACAGAATCTATTAATTCCATTCAAATTAAATATAAAGCTCTTCGTCAAGAATCGAAAGCCCCCACTTTTGCTTGTACCTATCAAGGGACTTTTATTACTTTAATGAAGAATTGTGGATTCTCAGAAGAGAAGGCAAAACTAATTGAGAAACGTTATCATGAACTTTATGCAATTAGTGATAAATGGGTACAAGATAGACTTACTGAAGCTTCACAAACAGGCTATGTAGAAGTAGCTTTTGGGTTAAGAGTACGTACTCCATTATTGCATCAAGTAGTACGTGGTTTAAAGCGTACACCTTATGAAGCAGAAGCAGAGGGTAGAACTGCTGGTAATGCACTAGGCCAATCTTGGTGTTTACTAAACAGTAGAGCTGCATCTGAATTTATGGGTAAAGTAAGAACCAGCAAATATAGATTGGATATTAGACCTTGTGCTCATATCCATGATGCTCAGTATTACTTAATACGTGACAATATAGACACCATTCTCTACACTAATACACATCTTGTTAAAGCTGTACAGTGGCAAGAGCATCCTCTCATTAAACATGATGAGGTTAAATTAGGAGGAGAGTTATCAATATTCTATCCTGATTGGTCTAAAGAATTAACCATACCAAATGAAGTAAGCGAACAGCAATTACTTTCTTTGGTTCAAAAACATATAGCCACATAAGCTATATAAATCACCTTGAGGGCAATAGCCCTCTTTTTTATTCTAGGAAATTGTTATGAAAAAGCATTATTACTTGGTTCATGGTTCTATTGTATTTACAGATAAAGAAAATGAGAATCCTGTTAAATTAGATTTGAACGCTATCTTACCTACTGATACACAAAATATTGATACGAAAGCTTTAGGTAAAGCTCAACAAAACTTACAGTTAACATTCCATAAAAAAATGGAAGATCCAGAATTAAAAGTTGTAGATGTAGTATTAAACAGTCTCTGCTATTTAGGTAATATGACTCATGAAGAGTTTTATGGTGATACTCCTAAAACAAAACCAAGTGCTACTCCAGTATTAGCTATGGTTCCATCTAATGATGTGTTACCAAAGGAATAATAATTATGCAAAGTGCAGAACAAATTATCAAACAAGCTGATCCAACTTCAGGTGGAGGGTTAACCAATTATTATTTAGTAGATGTTGGTTATCCTCAACGTAATGATAAACAACCACCTTACATTGCTGAATGTGAAGATATTATAGAAGCTTTAAATCTTAACTTTGATGAGGCTAATATCTTTAAAGAGATTTGGCGTACTGCCAATGCTCGTAAAGGTAATGCTAAACAAGGTCAAAATGATTTACGTGCTGCTGAAAAAATTTATCATTACGCTGGTCGTATTTTAAAACGTGCTATTCGTTCAATAGAGAGTAAATAATCATGTTTGTGACTAATAATAGTGGTATGTCTATTGTAATGGCTGTATGGGCATTACATAGTGAGTATGATCGTATTGATGAAGAGAATTACATTTCTGTCACTGGTTTAATGAAACCAATTAGACAAATTGTATTATCTAAACGTGTACCTCTGAACCAAAAACAAAATGATGTAGAAGATTTTGTAGCTAGTTCTATTGGTACTGCTTTGCATGATTCTATTGAACGTGCTTGGACAAGAGGTTATGAACATAGCCTACGTCTATTGGGTTATCCAGAGGATATGATTAAACGTGTACTCATTAACCCTACTGATGAACAACTTGCTGCTGTAGAACACCCTATTCCAATTTATATGGAACAGCGTGAGATTAAGCAGATTGATGGTTACTCTGTAGGTGGTAAATTTGACATGATTGCAGAAGGCATCCTGCATGATCATAAATCTACTACTGCTTACACTTGGTTATTTGGTGGTAAAGATGCTGACTATCAGTTACAAGGTAGTCTCTACCGTTGGTTGAACCAAAAGAAAATAACTGAAGATTTTATTCGTATTGGTTTTATCTTTACTGATTGGCAAAAGATGCAAGCTTTGTCTAATCCAAAGTATCCACCTAAGAGATTGATGACTAAAGATATTCCATTACTTTCTGTGGCTGAAACTGAAAATTGGGTTAAGAATAAACTTAGCCAGATTACCAAATTCAAAAGTGCACCTGAGAATACTATTCCAGAGTGTACTGATGAAGAATTATGGAAATCTGAGAACCAATATAAGTATTATGCTGATCCAACAAAAACGCTTAGAGCTACCAAAAACTTTGATGACTATACAGAAGCTCGTAAGTTTATGGCCGAGAAAGGTGGTAAAGGCATAATCATCACTGTTGAGGGTAAACCAAAACGTTGTGAGTATTGTGATGCTTTCTCTGTATGTACTCAGAAGGATAAGTATTTTTCTGCAACTGAATAGAAGGTATATATGATTGATTTAACAGGTGTTCAACATCACCCAGTTATTACTGAAATAGTTGAAGTACTTTGTGCAAAAACACAAAACACAGACGGTGGATTCTTTAGAGCTGAACTGGCCTATTTTCTTTGTAAAATGGCTGGTTGTATGAGAGCCACTGTAGTTACTAAAGATCGTGGTAGCATACCTATTAATATGTATGTAATTGCTTTAGCTAACTCAGGTTTTGGTAAAGGTCATTCTGTAGGTATTATGGAAAATGAATTTATCAAAGGATTTAAACAACGCTTTACAGAAGAAACCATTAACATCATCGCTGAAAAAAATTTATGGAAGATTGCTACTGATCGTTCCATTCGTAATGGTACTGATCTTCAAGAAGAGTATGATAAAACTCTAGCAGAATACAATCGTGCTGGTACATATCCATTCACTTTTGATTCTGGTTCACCAGAGGGTATTCGTCAGATTCGCCATAAGTTATTATTAGCTAATGCTGGTTCAATCAATCTACAAATTGATGAAATTGGTTCTAAGTTGATAGGTTCTACTGACATTCTTAATGTGTATCTTGAGTTGTATGATCAAGGTTCTATTAAACAAAAGTTAATAAAGAACACTAATGATAATAAACGTAATGAAGATATTGATGGTAAAACGCCAACCAATGCTTTGTTATTTGGTACTCCAGTTAAGCTACTTGATGGTGGTCAAACTGAAGATCAGCTATATTCATTTCTTGAAACTGGTTATGCTCGTAGATGTTTATTTGGTTATGGTCAGCAAGACCGCAAAGCTTTCCATAATCAAACAGCTACAGAAATTTATCAGACGCTAATTCAACCAGCTAACACAGTACTAACTGATAAATGGTCTAACCATTTTTATAACTTAGCTGATCCAGCTATGTTTGATTGGCAGATTCGTGTTGAAGATGACGTAGCTATTCAGTTACTTGAGTATAAGATTGCTTGTGAAAAAGCTGCTGATTTAATGGCTGATCATGAAGAAATTAAGAAAGCAGAATTAAGTCATCGTTACTTTAAAGCTTTAAAATTAGCAGGTGCTTTTGCATTTGTTGATAAAAGCAGCATTGTAGCTATGGATCATTTAATGCAATCAATTCTTCTTGTTGAAGAATCTGGCAGAGCATTTCAGATTATCCTTAATCGTGAAAAGTCATACGTTAAATTAGCTAAGTATATTGCTTCATTAGATAATGAGGTAACTCATGCTGATTTATTAGAAGCACTACCATTTTATAAATCAGGTAATGCTGCTCGTAATGAGTTAATGACTTTAGCAATGGCTTGGGGCTACAAGAAACACATCATTATCAAGAAATCATTTGTTGATGGTATTGAGTTTTTTAAAGGTGAAACTTTAAAAGAAACAGACTTGAACCAAATGAAAATATCTTATAGTGATCATTGGGCATACAACTATTTAGGTGAACAAGTACCGTTTGATCAACTACATAATTTAACCCAAGCTCCAAATATGCACTGGGCTAACCATTTCTTTAAAAATGGTCATCGTTCTGAAGAAACAGTATTAGTAGGTTTTAACCTACTTGTTATTGATATTGATGAGGGTGTCACTGTTGAAGCTGCTTGTGAGTTGATGAAAGAGTATAAGTACCTAATCTATACTACCAAGCGTCATACAGATGAAGCTAATCGTTTTAGAATGATTTTCCCAATTAACTACATATTGGAATTAGACTCTGAAGAGTATAAAGAGTTTATGAACAATGTAATGGGTTGGTTGCCATTTAAGATTGATGAGTCTGCTAATCAAAGATCTCGTAAATGGGAAACCTTTGACGGTGGAAACTATGTTTATAATATGGAAGGTGAGATATTAGATGCTCTACCCTTCATACCAAAAACAAGTAAGAATGAATCTTATCGTCAACAATTCCAAAAGGTTGAATCACTAGACAATTTAGAACGTTGGTTTGCTACACGGTTTGCTTCTGGCAATCGTAATAACCAAATGATCAAGTTTGCTTTAGCCTTAGTTGATAATGGTCATTCAATCATTGAAGTAAATAAAATGGTTCATGCTTTCAATGACAAAATGAGTTCACCTTTAACCAAAGATGAAATTGATAGTACTGTACTAAAATCAGTAGCTAAAAGATTTCAAAAAAATTAATTAAGTATTGTCAGTTCTTTCTTTGGTTCTGAACTGACAACTTACTTGGAGAAACAAATGGCACAGA
>JACCDY010226407.1_pt1 | contig 10924 bp, 11 predicted proteins | sample 7446391 | NCBI WGS metagenome assembly JACCDY01 (sample SAMN15323451, study PRJNA562643) | freshwater metagenome | isolation source: river surface water | place: USA:Blue River Watershed | collected 2017-08-18
AAAGCAACTCGCAAAAATATTTATCTCTTTTGAATTGAAAGTAGAATTTTTCTGGGGATTTTGTGGGGTTTTTGCCACATCAATTTAACCAAAATGAGCTAATTAGGCAGATTTCGGTTGTCCATCTTGGTTTTCTGACATTAACTTTATGTGTGCCCATTAACCAAATAGGAGAAAACAAATGAGCACATTAAATACTTTGAAGTTAGTCTCAGCAGTTAAACCACAACAAATGCCAGATGTTGTGAAGCGTCGTTACAAGCTTAGCAATAAACTTTGGGAGCAGATCCAGCTTGCTCGAAGCCAGTTCTTAAATGAACCCTTCAACATAACCAAGATGAAGACTGTCAAAAACATTGACACTGGTGCTAAAGAAACCATAGCTGTGAACAAGCGAATCCGTCCATGGTGGTTTAACAGTGAAGCAGGATCCTTATGCGTAACGATCAAATACGGTACGAAAATCATTGAGCTAGCCAAAGGCAAGCCCAGTATTGAATTAGCCAATAAGGATGAACTGATAAGTACACTAGAGCTGGTGAAGAAAGCCGTTGAAGCTGGCGAACTAGATCAACAGATTGATCAAGCTAGCGGCGCACTTCGTAGCAACTTTAAGAAATAAGGAGACGGATATGGATTTGAATACTTATGAATGCTGGGTTAAAGTACCCATTAGTAGCACTAGCACACAATCAACTAAAGTACAGGTGCAGGCTATGAATGCACTAGCAGCACGTGGTCAGTTAAATGCCATGTATGGAATTAAAAACGTAATTAGTCTGCCTATGCAGATTAGAACTTAACTTGGCACTAGCGCATGGTAAATAAAAGAAACACCGAGGAATCTTTACCATGCGCTATTACGAATTTGCTGAAAACATTATTAAACCTAAAAAGCCTTTAACGCCTGATCAGTTAAGAATTAAATCAATGAAAGATCAAGTGAAGCGAGCACAGCAGAATGTTAAGGCTGAGAAGGCTAGACAGAAGATAAGAGCTGGGCAACAACAGTTAGCCAAATCTTTTAATTAGATTTTGACGAGCGAGTCAAAGCTATGGTTACTTCTTCGGGATAGCGATACATAGCTCCTGTGATCATATCTGTAATCCCAAAATCTAACAAAACACCCGTTACGCCAGCACCAGTAGCACCACTGACTACCTTAGTAGTGGATTGCTCGTATCCGTCGGCGTTACAAACAACAATAATGTCATCCTTATCTTTTCCAACAAAGATTGTGCTGGATGAGCTACTGACTCTTCCTAGCTTGCCATCGCCTACACGACTGACTTCACAGATAGTATCTTTAGGTTCAAGTTTAAATGAGATGGATTGTTGTGTACCTTGTGTAACAGTGGCACAACCTGAAATGAACGCCATAGAACCCAAAACTAAAATTGTGAATTTGCCCATATAACCTCCTCAGTTGATGGAGGCAATTATGGGCTGGTTACTATCTCACAGGGTGAGCTAGACAAATGATTACAATAATTTTTCGTCTCAAATTCAGAATTTTCAAATACCTAGCTTCATCAAGCTCTTAGAGATAAGCTATTATGAGCAACGCTGATGCTTACTCTAAGCAAAGTGAGCTTTAAGGCGAATTAGGATAATAGACCTAGGTTAACTCTTCTAAACTCGGTAGCGAATTTATAATTTTGACACTTTCAAGACTAACCCTGACTATTCGTTTAATTAAATTAATAATGTATTCAGGATCATTATGCTCATCACACCAATCATTTGGGTTATTTATTAAACCTGAGATCTTATCTTGATCAACTTTATATCGATCAATGATCCACTCAATTGCAGACTTTCCACTCACTGTGTATTCATAAGCCTCTAGAGGGATATTGCCTAGTTTAATTCGTTCGTTATAAATAATGGTTGAACGATCCTCTCTTCCATTGATTTTGGCGAAAGATATTTTAGTGAGCGAATAAACTTTTGGATCTCCAAGACTTAGTTCTCCGTCCTGTGAAAGCTCATAAGGCTCTATGGTTTCATAATTAAGATGCAACTCTCCAAGATCTCTGCCCGCTTTACTAAACACCCAAAAATCTTTAGCAAATGGAATTCGAGGAAGAACTTTTTTTAAATCAGATTCAAATCTCTTCTTATATTCAGGGGAATGAAGTATTCCATATACATAATAAAAAATATCTTCTTTGCAAATTTTATTATCATCATATTGATCTTTGAACAACTTTAATGATTCATCAGTCACATTATCTAAGCGATTAGAATCTCTAGTGGGAAACATATCAATATTATTTAAAGCCTCATCAACTGACTGTTTGTAAGTGTATAGTGGAAATGATTGTGCACCAGCATCTTGAAAATTTAAATCCGGAACGTTTCTGACCATAAGCGCAGAAAAAGGTTTTCTTCCACCAATATTAGGCACACAAATTACTAAATTGTCTGATGAAGGCTCTGGGAATAATTTGGGCATTTGATAAACTCGTTCATTTAGCGCCCGATTAAAGTACATATACTGCTTACAGAACGGTCTATAAGCAGAGATGATAATGCTTGAAGGATCAAAATTTATCGGCTTCAATTTGCCTAATTCATTTTTAACATTGTGCGTCCAACTAATCTTTTTTGGATCATTTTCTATAAAGTCTTCAACAAACTTCAGGCGTTCAGCAGTACTTTTAAAAGCCTTATCCCTAACAGCCTCAGTAATAGCTGATAATTGATCATTATAAAACCCCAACATATTTTTCAAATTAGATGTTAGAGCCTCTCTAGAAAAGTTGTAAGACCAAGCATCCCTATTGGTGGCAACACCTAATGAGTAGTTAGAAAAAATAGTTTGCTCGTTCGGATTACTCTTATCCCCAACTGATATAAATTTCTGAAATGCTGGATCTCGCTGATTAATCCAGTCGTACTTATCATTCGGAAATAGACTAGTCCAATTTATTCCTTCGATTGACTTTGCCTCGACAATTCTCTCTAACTTTTCAGATCTTGATAGGTTATCACCAATATCGTGATAAAAGATTTCACACCCTGATGTCTTGGTAGGGTTTTTAATAAAAATGAAGATTGCAACACCGGTCATAATATCAAAAATATTTTGACCTTCTTTTTTAGCTAACTCCTTTGACATTCCACGAACACCACCTCGCAAATTGAAAACATAAATGCTTGAGAATTCCATAGCCAAAGATGCTCTTAATCCATCCATCGAATTTTTATCAATGAATGAACTATTGGTTACGTAACAAATAACGCCTTTATCTTTAATTCGATCTGACGCCCACCTAATAGCTCTAATATAACTATCATACAAATTCATCACTAAACTTGCGTTGGATTTTTTAGCATATGTTTCTCGGATGCGTTTATCCAAATAGTCATACTTATGGTTTTTATTTCCATCGCTTTCTATATCTTGACCAGCTGAATAAGGAGGGTTCCCAATTACAACTTGAATAGGTGTTGAATTTTGTTTTTTTACTCGATTATTGTTTTCAGGGAACATTTGCTCTTCAAACTCGCTTTTGCTCTCGGAGATCTGAAAAGTATCAGCTAAAACCATACCATCAAATGGAACGTATGTATGATTTTCATTTAAGTCGTGGAAAGTCTCTTCGATATTAATTGCTGCTATATAATAAGCTAGCAAAACTATTTCATTTGCGTGTAAATCATTTAGATATTTGTATTCGAGGTCCTTAGGTTTTATATGCCCGTTTTGAAGAAGCCTCACCATAAAAGTTCCTGTACCGGTGAAAGGGTCTAATATATGAACATCTCTGTCAGAAAGATTTGAACCAAACTCATTTTTTAACGCTACATCAGCACTATTAATTATGAAGTCAACAACTTCAATCGGAGTATAAACAATCCCTAACCTATCAGCCATTCTAGGAAAAGCTAGGTTAAAGAACTTGTCATACAGCTCTTTAATGATCGTTTGTTTTGCCGCAGCGTTATCAATACCACCAACTTTTCTTCTGACACTCTCATAGAAATCATCAAGTTTCTTTTGATCTTTTTCAAAGGTCTGATCTTCAAGCAAATCAATCATCTTCCTAAAAGATTGTGAAACAGGATTATTTTTTGCAAACTCATAACCCTCAAATAATGCATCAAATACTGGCTTTGTGATTAAATGTTGAGCAAGCATTTCTATGGCATCATCATCTGTTACAGAGGGATTAAGGTTTTTCCTTAATCCCTTAACAAAATTATCAAATGCTTTTCGATGATCTTGATCAGAACCCCGCAATAACAGTTTTATTCGATCTATATGGCTTTCAGCAATATCTGAAACATCTTTAGCCCAATTCTCCCAATAATCACGTGATCCACATTTCTTAGCAATTTTTCCAAGAATGGCGTTCTGCCAAGTTTCAGCACTTGGTAAATCTAACTTTAATTGAGTAACTGAGGGGGCAGCAATGTCAGGTTTTTTACTTGGGTCTGTAGGATTTTTTGGATCATTACCAAGTCCTTTACCTTCGCCTATAATAGTTACGTCGATTTGATCTGGTTTATTTACATTAAATTTAATCTTATTTACAGTGGCTTCAAATCGGTCGTCGTGAGCTCTTAGTGCCTGACATACATCCCAAACAACTTTGTAACGCTTGTTATCATTTAATGCCTTTTCAGGATCAACATCGGCTGGTATAGAAATTGGAATGATGATGTATCCGTATTGCTTGCCATCTGCTTTTCGCATTGCTCGACCAACAGATTGAACTACATCGACCATTGAGTTTCTTGGGTTCAAGAATAAAACTGCATCTAAAGTTGGAACGTCAACGCCCTCAGACAAACATTTGGCATTGGATAAAATTCTACAAACATTACCCTCTTCAGAAGTATCGGCTTTTAACCATTTAAGTTTTGACTGACGCTCTAAGGAGGTCATCTTTCCATCAACGTGATCAACTTCGCACTCTAACAAGTCGCCCTCTTGACCAGACTTTTCAATAAATCTTTTTATTGTCTTGGAAAATAGATCTTTAAAGTTTTTACTATCTTTAATTGACCTTGAGAAAGCAACTGCTCTTCTCATTGGATTACCTTCATTTTGCCCTTCGATGAGCTTCTTAGATAAGCCATTCCAACAACCAATAATTTTTATTTCATCATCATCAATTTGTAATTCATTATCTTGTTGTAAGAATTTGCTGGCATACTCTTCCTCAACGCCAAGAACCATTACTTTATAGTCAGATAGTAGTCCTTTTTCTACCGCCTCACCAAAACCCAAACGATGAAACTCAGGTCCATATAAAGACTCATCATCCATTGAAAAAACATCGGCGTCTTCTTGATTTGCTTTTGAAACCATAGCGTCAGCATAAATCTTTGGGGTTGCCGTCATATAAAGACGACGCATTGCTTTTAACAGTGTTGAATTATGAACACGAGTAAAGTGACTATCTTCACGATCTGATAAAGTAACACCAGTCGTACGATGAGCTTCATCGCAAATAACTAAATCGAACTCTGGCAATCCTTTATCTTGAGCATCAATTACAACTTGTATTGACTGGTAAGTACAAAAGATGACGTTTAATTTGCCTTCTTGAAATTCAATTGAAGCAATATTGGCTAATAAGTTAGGATCGGTGGTGGGAGGGCAGGCTAAATCATAAGTGTAAATATCATCACTTTCCTCAGCTTTTATCGAAACGTCTGAACAAACAATAATGCTACTTACAGGTATATTTGATTGAGCTACCCACTCATTGAATGTCTGACTAACTAACGATATTGAAGGTGCTAAGAATAATATTCTTCCTCCAATTTCTTCGGCGATCTTTAAGCTCGTGAATGTCTTCCCAGTTCCGCAAGCCATTATTAATTTACCTCTTTCGCTAGAGGTAAATCCTTTCATTACATTATCTAAAGCTTTCTTTTGATGCTCTCTGATACCCTTTTTTCTTCGTTGAGGGGCAGTGAAAGAATCAATATTAAATTTTTCCCAATCAATTGATCCGTTTTCCATATCATCGGTTGTCATCCGATTAATAGGAATTGTTTGATTTCTTAAGGCATCTTCAGCGTGCTTTGTCCAATTGTCTGTAGTCGCAAAAATTAGACGACTTGTATAAATTGATTTACCAGATGCTGTAAAAAAGCTATCAATATTGGACTTATCGACAGTAGATTTATCGCCATAGAACTTACATTGAATAGCACAATATCCATCCGAATATTTCTCTTTTGCTACTAAGTCGATACCTGTATCAACTTTTCCTTCATTCTCGGGAAATTTGTTCCATATCCACACTTCAGAAAATCTATCAGAATATCTTGAGTCATTCTCAAGAAAAAATTTTGTTAGGCGCTCAAATTTGTCACCCTTATCACGCTCATTTTTGGCTGTTTTTCGGTAATGCTCAAGTAAGTCTTGGAGTGCTGACATTTCTCTTTAACCTCGAATTTGTTCTTTATCAATAGTAACGAATAAAATTCATTAGAATAATAACCTCATCTTTTTCTTGATGGGTATAAGTTCTTAAATCATAAAGTGATGTCTTTCTGATTCATTGAAATTAAACAATATTTCTTACCGCTTCTTCAAAGCTCGCTTTTACTAGATCTCTTAGTTTAATTGGATCAATAACTCTAACATAAGCCCCATATTTCATAATATCCATAAGGATTTCCCTTGTATCACTATAGGGTACACGAAGCTCATAGGAACCGTCATCTAGCATCTTTCCTATTTGCGCTGGATGCCACTTTTCGTTGGCTACCCACCGTGCTCTGTTAGGACTGAAAACTAAAGTCGCCCATTCCACGTCTTTACCAGCAAATATGCCATAACCCGATGTGAGAATGAAATTAAGCTCATCCTCATTGACATCGATGGCTAGTTTATCCGATAGCTCGACTGCGTTAATAGCGTCTAAAGAAAAACTCCTAAGTGCATCTTTATGATGACACCAAGCATCTAAATACCAGTTGTCGCGGTAATGGATGATTCTCTGCGGTGAAACCTCTCTTTGAGTGATTTCATTTTTGCTGCGTGATTGGTATTCAATCACTAGCTTTCTGCGTTTGATTAAAGCCAGTCCAATCGCCTGAAAAAAGTCATAGTTGACCTTACGTGAGCCGATTTTCTCAATCCGAACACGTTTTTTTATTTCTTCTAGCGAATTATCACCATCATCCAACATCGCCAGCAGTCGCGATCTAAGTGGTTTTATTTGTTTACCTAATAGACCACCAGCATCCAAATTGACCAGCAGGTGTTCCATAGCCAGCAGGGCATAGATCTCTTCAGCACTAAACCACAAGCCGGGTAATTCATAATTATCCTTTGAATTCTCAAATCGATAACCATTTAGCTCTTTGTCATAGACTATGGGTGCGTTGAGCCTATCCCTCATGTAAGCCAAGTCTCGTTTGAGCGTAGCAGGAGAAACTTCAAGGCGATCCAGTAGTTCCTGGAATGAAACTACTCTTCTGTCGTTAAGCAGCTGATCTATTCGGTATATACGCTCGTTATTACTCATAAATCCAATCTCACAATATTTGATTTGAAATTATGCAGTGTCATTAGCTCATATATTGAGCTATTAACTATTTCACTAGCTCATCATATGAGCTTGTCAGACATTCATAATTTTGACAACTATTAATTTTTGGAGAACAACTAATGCTCAACCTAGAAAAACTAAGTAAATGGATGAAATTTTTCAATCAAATTGCTTTGTCCGTGATAGTTGGAAGTGTGGCTCTTGCTATTGTTTGGATGCTGGCTATTGAGGCTTATAGCAGTTTCAAACATAGGCATAAGAATGATCCTGTGACAGTTAAAGCCCCAATTGCATCAAGTACTGGGAGTAAGTCTGAAATAACTCTACATGTAGGCTATGTTCATAAAGTCGGCGATCTATGGCTAGCAGACATATTAGAACCTCAGGATTCATATGATACTAACGTCGTTTATAGATCCTCAAGTTCTATTACAAGAAATGTTGTAATGTCCTCTGTAAATAGTGACAAGGTTCGTTTACTTTTTAATGATTACACAAATAAGCTAAATTCTTTTGAAACACTTCCTGAAGAGGGTTCAGCAAAAGTTATTGTTTGTAAATATGTGAAAAACTACAAAAATGATATTGATGAAGATCTAGAAAAACCTTCGCTACTATTACTAAGCATTGATGGATCTAAACAAAAAACAATCATTGAAGATGTTGACCGTATCTTGAAGGTTGAAATTGCAGGAAAAGACGAATTACATGCAATTTATTTCAAGGATGGGAAACTAGTAAATTCTAAATTTTCTATAAAAGACTTTTCTGAGATATCAAGCCCAAGGATTTTTGATCTTAGGGAATTAAATATTGAGAGCAATATTAAGGGGGCTACTTAAAATGCAAATAGTCTTTTTTATATTAGCTTTGCTATCAACAAAAGCTTTTGCCGAAGGTTACTATTATCCATTACCAGCAAATCCTCCAGCTTATATCTATGCACTACCTCCTGCTTATGTAGTGCCGCCGCCGATTTATTATCCACCTCCTGTTTATATCGCTCCACCGCCTCCAGCTGCGCCAGGGATTATTAGGGGTCAACCTCCAGTATTTGTGCCATTTGATACTGGTCGTGTTGTTCCTAGAGGTGGCTATAAGAAGGATGAGTAAGGTAAAGAAAATGCTTATTTTCTTTACCTAATGCCATTTTATGGCTTAACCTATTGATTTTTAATATCTCTTTGCTAGTGCCAAATTCGGTTGTCCTTTGATAAATAAGAAAATATGCTGCTATTAAGTTTTTCTTTATCAAGGAGTCGTCAAATGGCACAAGCTAAAACACTTTCTCAAGCTGAGATAGATCAAGTACTCAGGTACGTCAGTAAAAGTCGTTATGCGGTGCGTAATCGCTGTTTAATCTTAACGAGCTTTTGGTCAGGTATGCGCGTCGCAGAAATAGCTAACTTAAAAATGCGTGACGTATTAAATGAAGATCGCACTATTAAAACTGAAATACGCTTAAGTGCCAGTCAAACAAAAGGTGATCAAGGACGTGTGGTGTTCATACCCCAGAAATTACGTGATGAATTCGCCAATTACCTAAAGACAAGGAAGATATTCAATCCAGACATCCCCTTCTTTCATTCCAGCAATAGACTTGGATTCACTCCCAATACGCTTTGTCAGTGGTTCTTTTGGACTTATAAACGTGCAGGACTTAATAATGCTTCCAGCCATTCGGGTCGCAGGTCATTCATTACTGCGTTGGCAACAAAAGGAGTTGGTGTTCGAGTACTAGCAAGCTTGGCCGGACATAAAAGCATAGCTGTGACACAGAGATATATTGATGTTAATGATGAAATGAAGCGTAACGCAGTGGAATTAATCTAGTTGTTCATAAGTCATAATGATAGTTTTGTCCAGCAACTTAAAAATATTAGAGGTAACATGCTCTCAAAGTATCAAGATCAAATCAATACGTTGAAAAACAATAATCCAAGCTTTAAAGCACTTTGCGACCAATATGAGTCTGCTGAATCCGAAAAACTTAGGCAAGAACTTGAGATTAGGATTATAGAAATTCTAGAAAAAGCAAAATAACCAAGCGTCAAAACAATTGACGATGCAAAAAAAGGGAGCCGGAGCTCCCTTCTGTTACTAAACTACAGCAAACTTTTCCTTAAAGACTTCTCGAAGTCCATCTTCTATCGTTTCATTAAAAAAGTCTCTCGCAATACATGAGTCAGTATTGGCATGATTCAACATATTAAAAACTTCTCTGTTTATAACACCTTCACTATTGACCAAAATACGCTCGAGACCTTCCATATAGTCATATTCGTGCTGCTCTAAATTTCCCAACATAACAAAAAGCCGTTTGATCTCTTCAAGCTTAGCGAAGTCTTTCATCTTGCCAATTCGAATCCCCTTGTAATCAAGCTGATCAAGCGCCTCTTTAGGGACTGAATCGAAATCAAAATCTTCTATGATCACAACATGATCAAAACTAACATAATATTCATGAGCAAAATCAATCACGGACTTATCTTCATCGCTTATCCCAATAAGTGGGGTTTTCAACTCAAAAATAATGATCTTAGCTCCCTTAAATAGATCAAGAACAGCATCACTATAGTGACTGCCAAACAAATATAGCCTCGGTAAAAATTTCTTGGACATTTTCATATTCCTTTCGGTAGTGTCAATTCTTTTGACGGTATACATGGGGAGCCGAAGCCCCCCGCTATCCTTTATGCTGAGATTAAATCGTTAGCTTGAGCTTCAATCAGCTTTGCCTGCTCAAAGTCCTGCTGTTCATGTTGTTTTTTCAAACGCTCAGCAAGTCCATCAGGAACAGATTTATCAGCAATGAGCTGCTCTTCATACTTACGTAAGCCTTTGCGTAAACGATTAAGATCATTGGGTGCATCCTTAAAGAGCACGCGCAATAGTGCATCTTCATAGGTCTTACCTAGATCATTGGCATTAATGATGTAGTACTCATCCTTAATATCGTCGTAGACCGTCATAAAGAAACAGAAAGTAGCGGTCTCCTTAGCAGTTTGCTTGTCAGAGTTATGCTCAATTACTTCCCCTTCATATTTGAATTTGTGGGGGGTCACCCAACGCTGGAGCTGGAAGTAATCGCGCAGAATATCCATACGCTCTTTATTCTCTTTTTCACCAAGCTTCTTGGCAGCGTCTTTAGCTTCAGTGCCATGAATTTGACTGATACCTCCGCGACGAGAGATGTAAGCTGCCAGTTCATCTGGTGATAAGTTCTCATCCATTGCGATAGTCAACACACGACTGTAGTTAGCTGCTGTGGCTCGATCAGCCCCAACAACATATTTCACAATAGTTGTCATCGCAGGGGTTGTATACTGCGTCTTGATATCACGATCCTTTAATTTATTACGCATCGCTTCCAAGATATTCACTCGACTGGCAGACATAT
>JACCDY010213669.1_pt1 | contig 10914 bp, 9 predicted proteins | sample 7446391 | NCBI WGS metagenome assembly JACCDY01 (sample SAMN15323451, study PRJNA562643) | freshwater metagenome | isolation source: river surface water | place: USA:Blue River Watershed | collected 2017-08-18
AAATACCTGGCTCAATGGTGCTGGAAAAGACGGACATCCAACCCTCCGACGCCACGTATTGGAAGCAAAGGATTCTTTAGAACGAGCTCTACGAGTTCGCGCGCAGGATAAGTAATTATTCGTTAATACGAGTAATAAGGTCTTGTTTTGCGCGGTTCTTCTTTGCTTTGTTGACATTCTCTAATGCAACGACTGTTACCCAGATAAACAACACAATTGAAACCGGAGCCACAAAGAACCAAAGAAATCCCTCCAGAAAACCAAGTGGCTCTCCTGGCATTGAGCCATCTTCGTTGAGAGCTAATTTGATTGCTTTATCAAAAAACATGCGCACAGTTTAGGCAGATGCGCCCACAACTCCAAATGGAGCAAGGTAAGGAACCCAACGTTCTTCAGCTCGACCAGTGCCGAGAATTCTCCATGCAGCGCCAACTGGTTCACGAGGAAGTGAGCGAAGTCTCCAACCTAATTCTTTAAGTGTTTTATCTGCTTTCACATGGTTGCATCGATGACATGCACTCACAACGTTATCCCACGCATGATCGCCACCACGACTGCGTGGCACCACATGATCGATTGAGGTAGCAGTCGCTGAGCAATACACGCATCGACCACCATCGCGAGCAAAGATTGCGCGGCGTGAGAGTGGGACAGTGTGGCGATAAGGAATCTTCACAAATTTATGGAGGCGAATCACAGCTGGTAGTTCAAGTGAGCCCGATGAATAATGAAGTGTGATGCCAGATTCTTCAATCACAGATGCACGATTATTTAAAACTAAAATGAGCGCGCGTCTATCAGAAACGACACCTAGTGGCTCGTAGGTAGCGTTTAGAACTAGTGTCCTTCTCGATGAGGTAGTCACCGTCTTAAATCCCCTTTGGTCCGACGCGTGGCTCGCGTCGTGGGGGAAATCCTGCCCGAATTAGCCCTGAATTGGGCGGATATTTGATTAAGTTCTTATAAAGTCTTGCTCAAATGGAGCTGAATGTGAGCCTCAAAGAGGCGTTGGACTGGTTTCTTGGCTCTCCCCTTCGCATCCTTATCATTCTGGTTCTCGCAATCATTCTGCAGAAAATCGCCTCCAGAGCAATTACCAAGACGTTAAGTCGCGTCGCAGAAGCTGATTTCATTCCTGGCGAAAAAACTTCGGTTACTCGTCAGCGAGAGCGCGCACGAACCGCGGCTTCGGTTCTCAATAGCAGTTCGAAAGCACTCATTGGTCTTATTGCCGGCGCAATGATCCTCGGGGAGCTCGGTGTTGATCTCGGTCCCCTTGTTGCATCGGCAGGAGTTGTTGGTTTCGCTGTCGGCCTTGGCGCGCAAACAATTGTTCGAGATGTCTTCTCTGGAATCATCATGCTGCTAGAAGATCAGTATGGCGTGGGTGACGACGTAGATGTCTTAGATGTAAAAGGGAAAGTGGAGACTGTCGGTTTGAGAATCACCACAGTTCGTGATCGCCAAGGAACGCTGTGGTACCTCCGAAATGGCGAAATCCTTAAAGTTGGAAATAAATCTCAAAAGCCGCGTGGCTGATTCACCATTGAGTGAGCTGCCATCTCAAGATAACTCCATAACTCAGTTTTAAGTTCTGTTTTAATCTCTAATTCATCAACCGCCGACTTCATGTGTTGTAGCCAGATATCGCGCTCGACTTCGCTGATGTGAAAATCAGAGTGGCGCATTCGTAGCCGTGGATGCCCTCTTTGCTCGCCATAAGTCTTCGGCCCACCCCAATACTGTTCAAGGAACATCAGCAAACGATTGGCTGCTCCCTTGAAATCTTCATCGGGATACATCGGACGCAAAACCGGATCGACTGCAACAAGAGCATAAAAGTGTGAAACCAGCTGTTCAAATGTAGGGCGACCGCCCATTTCCTCGTAAAGCGACACTATCGGCCAAACACAAGTTCGAAAAGATTTGCACCCTGATACATAGCGAAAATCAATGAAGCAATTACGACTCCGCCCACTCGATAAGTCACGCTACCAATCTTTGATTCTTTCCAATCTCTCTCAGGCGCATCGGAAAAGAGTCCCAGCACTCCAAAAATAACGCTTGGAATCGCAAGAACAACAAAACTCCACAATATAAATGACTCGGGACTAGAAAAGATGCTCTGCATCCAAGATGCAAAGAAAGCACCAACGAAAACCATAATCACAATCTTGGGCGCTCCCTTGGGGAGAATAAAACTTAAGATGGAAGTCTTCTTAATTTTTATCTTCTTACTAACCAATTTCAAAATGTTAGGCGTTAGGAAAAGCACTGTTCCAAGAATCAACTGAGTGGTTAGTCCCAAGAATTGGTAGGAAACAAGAAAGAAAAGCGTTGTCTTGAAGAATAATGAGACCCACGGCTGAATCGAAAATGGATCTTTGAGTTTTGCTTCTTGTCCTGCAAGGCGCGCAGGAAATGAGTACGTTGCTAAGTCTTCCAGCAATAGTCTGATTAGAATGAAGATGGATGTGAGGAGGCCAAGTCGCTCAGAATCTGCAGTAATGGAAAGTTGTACACCTGCTAGACCATTAAGCGCTCCCACAATCTTCTCCACAGCCCAGCCACCAAGCAAGATGCCCAATAAGTAATCCGTTGCACGTTCCCAGCCGCTTTCGAAATCAATCACCTTTCGTCGCAATGGACGAATCGCACTTGCCACCAAACCAGGAGTCAACAAAATTCCTGCAAGTCCCAATACCGTCATGAACTCATCTAGGGTTGTTGCGTTTCCGGAAAGTAGAACCCCCAGCAACACAACACCGGAAATCGTTAAACCAGCGAGCGCATCTAGTGTGCTGAAAAGTAAGGCAATCGCAATTAGAGAAAAGGCTGCTGGCATCGCTTGGAAATCCCGCTGGAACAACATCATTAAACCGATAACAAGCCCGCCAAGAGCTGGAAGCAAGGCAAGGGAGCTAAACATGGCTCGTAGATAAGCTCCGTCGAGCAATATGCGCGACCCCAGTGGCCAGATCTTGGAAACACTTTGGTTCCAGGTGATCAACTTACGTTCTATTGTGGGAACAAAAGCTAACTTCCAGAGATTTGATTGATCCCCCCATTTCTCAGAATCCTGATAGAACTTGAGCTTCCCTGCGTCAGCGGATGCGACATCACCCGACTCACGTTCTTCCTCTTTCTCCTCTTCTTCCTTCACTCTCGAACTGTTGCGAGAAGCACTTCCGACTAGCGAACCTGCGGCAGCTCCTCCCGCAGCAACAACAGAGAGGACTGCAAATGCCGCAACTTGCGAATCTACAGTCTTTTCAGGTTCTGAAGCCGGAACATATTCGGGTAAGTCGCTTCGAAGTTCGATTACATCTAGCGTTGATGGATCCACTAATTCGACTAAGTCCTGGCAACTATTATCCCAACTAATCTCACCATCATATGTCTTGCAAAAAGCTAAAAGTCTCTCTTCCACTACCTCTTCTTGATCATTAAAGATTTCGATGATCATCTCATGATAGCCGGGAGCAAGATCATTAGGTATTTCAATTTGAAGTGCTTCAAACTCTTCTTGCGTAATCTTCTCCAGCACAACTTGACTTGCTGAGCTTGGATTTACTCCAATTGAAATTGAAAGGAAAAGTAATGCAATCAGCTTTCTCACTATTGTTTAATCCTTGGCCTAATTGTCACTCTAACTTTTGTACCAACTTTTACATTGGAAACATTTAAAGTAACGGATTGACTCTTTACGGTGGGCGCTAGCTGCACTCTTGGTGGCGATGCAACGTTGGCGGAACTACTTCCCTTAGCGTTGGCATTACTTTTTGTTGGCTGTACGGGCAACTCTCTCTTGCTCTCAGAATTCACTGATGACTCGGTCTTCTTCTTTGAACTCTCTGCTTCTGCCTTGAGACGTGCTTCTTCAGCTGCTTTGGCTTCGGCGTCTGCCTTTGCTTTTGCTTCGGCCTCTGCCTTGAGACGCGCTTCTTCAGCTGCTTTGGCTTTGGCTTCGGCTTCTGCCTTTGCTTTTGCTTCGGCTAACAGTCTTTCCTCTTCAGCTTTTTTATCCGCATCGTTAGGTCTGATTATTACCTCTAGGGATGTGCTCTCACTTGCAAAGAAATCGTCATCATCCTTGGTGCGCACTGAAGCGACACACTTTCCTGGTCTTAGTGAGATCAAACTTCCGCGTTGATCGACTGTGCAGAGTGACGGCGTGGACGTACTCCATTCAAGTCGACCTGCGCCGGCATTTCCCACTGTACTTAGTAATTGACTCGAACCATTAGTCATTTCATTAAGACCTTGGATGCGGGGACTAAATGGTGATAGCTGTCGGTAATACTGATACCAAGAACCTGAGGTTGAACCACCCGTTCCATTGCTGTTCTTTGCCCGCAACACAACGCTGTAATTTGTCTTATCTATAAGCCCATCAATGGAGAAAGAATTGACTACTCCAATTGAATTCCAGCTTGACCCACCATTGATGCTGAACTCGTAATCTGTGATGGTCGCACTCGGAGAACTTGCCGATTGAAAACTAACCGAAACTGATCCCTTGCCAGTAAGCCTAATTTCAGTGATGTTTGGAGCAGATGGAGCCGATGCGCTTCCAACCGTGATGTTGACTACGCTGCTTGGGGTTGAAGTGCCGTATTTGTTTGTTGCTGTAACGCTTATTGCGTAACTAGTTCCCGAAGTTAATCCTGAAACTGTACAGCTGCCGTTTGAAGAATTTACTGTACAGGTATTTGAATCTGAACCCACCTTCACAGTCATTGACGATGTTCCCGCACTCCCCGTCGCCGCGATTGCATTGACTGTTACCGAGTTCGTGCCTGCCGAGGCCGATGAGATTCGCGGGGCATTTGGTGCACCGCCGACTACTGTAAACACCTTGGAAATCGTTGCATTGTTGTAGTTGCTGACATCTGCTGGAGTAAATGTTGCTGTAATAGTTGCATTTCCTGCATCACCAATTGTGAAAGTTGAGCCTGAAATGCTCACGATTAATGAGCTAGAAGATGAATAAGAATAAGTTCCAGAAATACTCGCGCTCTCTACTGGTGAAGTAACTGTAAAGGCTGGATCAAGGAAATACTTACTTACCTCGCTCCAGCTTAAGTTTGGATTCCCTTTGTTGATCGTGATTGTTGTGCTCGAACTTGAAACATCCAAGTAATTGTCGTCTCCTGCCCGTGTCGCAGTTACAACACAATCACCGACTGCGCTAGGTGAAAGATTTGAACCTGAGACAGTGCAAGATCCCGAATTCACTACATAAGAGATCGAGCCGCTGGAATTTCCCCCAGAAGTAGTGAGAGCAAGAGAGCTCCCAAAGTTTCCAGTAGTCGAAGTGATTGAGAGAGCCGATTGACTTGCCTTAGAAACAGTTATTGATACGGAATTGCTAGATGAAGCGTCTGAATAATTGTCATCAGCCGCGATTGATGCGGTAATTGTGCACGTTCCACTTCCAGCGCTAATCGTGACTGTGGCTCCAGAAACAGTGCAAGCCGTTGAGGAACCGGCGGTGTAGGTGATAGATCCCGTGCCGGCTGATGCAGTCGCTGATACAACTTGTGTTTGACCATAAGTCTTGGAGTAAGAAGTAGTGGAAAAGGAGAGAGTTCGGCTTGCTTTGCTTACCGTAATTGTGACCGAGTTACTTGAACTTTTCGAGCGATAAGAATCATCAGCCGCAATCGATGCGGTAATTGTGCACGTTCCACTTCCAGCGCTAATCGTGACTGTGGCTCCAGAAACAGTGCAAGCCGTTGAGGAACCGACGGAGTAGGTGATTGTCCCGGTGCCAGCTGATGCAGTGGCGACTACATCCTGTGTTTCACCAAATGACTTTGAGTAGGCAGTGGTGGAAAAGGAGAGGGTTCGATCAATCAAAGTGTAGCTAATTGCAACTGAACCACTTTGTCCCGCGGATCTAGATGTTGGAGAAGACGTTATCCCAGAGAGTGAAGCGGTTGTTGAAGAGCCTGCGTTGCCGCCTTTGCCATGCCATTCACTAGAAGCAGGAAAATGTACGACTCCACCCGCACCACCGTTTACACCACCACCACCACCGCCACCGCCGCCGCCATCGCCGCCACCCACATTGCTTCCACCTCCACCACTAGTACCGCTAATGGTTGAGCCAGATGTGCTATTCATGTCCGATCTAAATGATTCGTTGTTCGCACCTGCACCACCGCCGCCACCTGGTGCAACGATTGAGCTTACAGATATTTGTACCACCGTGGCAGCACCACCGCCACCACCGCCACCTGAACAGCCAGTCCCTCCCGCGTTACCACCACCGCCACCGTCATAACCAGTCAATGGATTAGTTCCACCACTACCTCCACCAGAAGAGGTGACGCATCCAGAACCATTCGTTCCGCCGGAGCCAACAGCAACGGTGATGGATAAGCCTGGCGTGACCGAGATAGTTCCAGATATGTACCCAACACTTGATCCACCAGTTCCTGCAGATTTGCCGTCACTTCCACCATTGCCGCCAGCACCGCCGTACATGACAACAGATATCTCCGTAATATCTGCAGGAACTGTGAAAGTTTCTGTTGAGCCAGTGGCAGAGAAGGTGCATGTTCTTACATTTCCACTAGTAGTGCAGGAATATGCATGTGCTTTTGTTATCGGGATCAGAGTGAGCACCGAAATCAACAGCAGGGATGATGAAAGGATTCGAACAGTTTTCATGACTTCTCGATGCAATCGCCCTTTTCCTTATTTACTCAATACACTTGCTGTAAATCGCAGTGAAAAGAATAACAACACAGCCACCAGCATTGAGGCAAAAAAGCATAGAAAGCCGTAGGAAAGAACTCCAATAATGACACCTGCAAGTGCTCCTCCCGCTGCGCCCGAAAGATTCATTACTAAATCACTTGCGCCTTGGGCAGAGACACGAAATTTCTGATCAACAGACTCAGCAAGGAGCGATGAACCAGCAATCAAAGTACATGACCAGCCAAGTCCTAATAGAAATAGACCAAAACCTAGAGTAAGTACGGCGTTTGGCTGGGAGAAGCCTGAGACTCCTGCTGAAACTATCAAGAGAATTATCCCGATTTGGATCACCCTAACTCGCCCTAATCGATCACTCATTGCTCCCACAACGGGCGAGAAGGCATACATACCTAAGACATGAACACTGATGACCAATCCAATAATTGTCAGTGTTACATCGACATGTGCCATATGTACTGGCGTCATAACCATGATTGAAACCATTGCAACATGACCGATTGCGATAGAAAGAATTGCAAAGAGCGCCTTGTCATTTCCTCGAATGTGTTTCAGTGCTGCTCGAGTAGAACCTCTTGGTTGTGCATTTATCCCAGATTGCTTTGCCGCAGTCAGAAATGGGTCGGGGCGCAAAAACATTTGAATCACGATTACTGCCAATAAAAGTGTGAAGGCTGAAACAACGTATGGACCAACTAGTCTCGGTAAACCTAAATTCTCTGCGAGGTTTCCGGATGGCTCCATCAAGTTTGGTCCTGTTACTGCGCCTACAGTGGAACCCCACACAACAAAAGAAAGTTGTTTTGCGCGGGTTTCATTGGTAGCAAGATCCACGGCAGCAAAACGCGCTTGATACCCTGCTGCGGAAGCAGCTCCCACTAAGAATGTTCCGATCAACATGAGAGTTATGTTCTTCTGCGATCCCCCAATAATTGCGAATAGTGAGCCAATGACGCCTGCAATAAAGCCTGCAGAGAGCGCGAGCCTGCGGCCTCCACGCGCAGTTAATCGTGCAAGGGGAAGAGCAAGAGCAGCGGCTCCGAGCACGGATGATGTCTGAGCAAGGCCGGCCAACGTCTCCGATTCAGTAATCGATGCAACTAAAAGAGATCCCGCTGCAACCGTGCCTGCAACGCCAACGCCATTGAGTACTTGTGCTGTTGCAAGGACCTTTACAGTCTTGTCTTGCAACGCCGCATTCGGCATTACTTGACTCGGATCCAAACTGCAGTGTCGGTTGGAAGGAGGTTTCCTTTGAGCGGCCCACTTGCAACAAGAACTTCACTGTTTGCAGGTAATTCGATATCTGCACCGAAATTGATGTAACAAGCAAAGTTTCCGGGACGAGTGAAAGCCACAACATCTTTTCCGGCTTCAATCCACTCCATAGGACCATCGCCAAGACCTGGCTCTAACTTTCGCACAGCCAGCGCTTTGCGATAAATATTCAATGTGGAGTTGGGATCACTTTCTTGAGATTCTGCCGAATACTGTCCCCACCATGAACTTGCAGGCAACCAGGCATCTTCTGGGTTTAATTTTTCATTTGTTGAAAAACCAAAGGCGCCATGAGGTGATGACTTCCACGGAATGGGAACGCGACAACCATCGCGTCCACGATCCTTATATCCACTCATCTTCCATCGCGGATCAGTGAGGCGATTTTCAGGAATATCACGAACTTCTGGAATAGCTAGCTCCTCACCTTGATAAAGGTAAGTTCCGCCAGGTAGAGCAAGTGCCATTAACGTTGCACTTCTTGCTCGAAGAGTTCCGCGTGCAATATTTAGTTTCGCAGGATCTCCTTGGCGGGAAAAAGTGGTGTCTCCATGATTTGTGAGACCGAGATCTAGGCGATCGACAGAACGCACGACATCATGATTGTTGAAGACCCATGAAGTCGGTGCACCGACTTCAGCCAGGGCTGAGATGGAATTGTTGATTTTCTTGCGGATTTCCTCTGGTTTCCAGAGAGTTGTGAGCATCTCGAAATTAAAAGAATTTTGAAGTTCGTCAGCGCGCACATACCGTGCAATTCGTGAAGCTGGGCTTACCCATGCTTCTGCTACCGCCATGCGATTACCTTCGTATGAATCTAATATTTTGCGCCAGCTGCGATAAATGTCATGAACGCCTTCCTGATCCCAGAAAGGTTTATGTTCAGGGCTAAGCATTCGTGTGAAATTGTTCCTACCAAGAATCTTCGATATCCAACTCTCTCGAATATCAGGTAGACCCTTTTCTTTAAACATTCCGTGCGCAACATCGATACGGAAACCATCAACGCCACGATCGAGCCAGAACTTCAATACATCTTCGAAATGGCTACGAACTTCCGGATTCTCCCAATTGAGATCTGGCTGTTCGACTGCAAAGAGATGGAGATACCACTGTCCCAATTTTCCGTCAGCCTCAACGACTCGATGCCATGCAGGACCACCAAAGACTGCTTGCCAATTATTTGGAGGCAGATCACCATTCGGACCTTTTCCTTCTCTGAAAATATATCGAGCGCGTTCTGGAGAACCAGGTTTTGATTTGAGTGCAGCTTGAAACCATTTATGTTGATCAGAAGTGTGATTGGGAACGATGTCGACAATTACCTTAATGCCGTGTTCATGCGCATCCTTGATTAAACGTTCGGCATCTTTCAGAGTTCCGTAATCTGGTTCGATGTTCATGTAATCAGATACGTCATAACCATGATCGTTCTGAGGAGATGGATACCAAGGTGTAATCCAAATTGCGTCAACACCAAGTTTTTGCAGGTAGCCAAGTTTTGAGCGAATACCTTCTACATCTCCGATGCCGTCGCCATTGGAATCTGCAAATGAGCGGATATAGATTTGATAGGTAACTGCATCACGCCACCAAGGGCGAACGCCACGTGGCGCAAGCGTCGAACTCACTTTTTCTCCTCTAGATATTGCTGCAAGAAAGCCCTTTCCTCGTCATTGAGTGGGCGAGATTTTGCAACGGTTTCATCGACTGCAACTTGAATAGTTTTCACTCGGGCATAGGTCTTCTTCTCATCTTTGATCTCATAGACCATCGAGAAAGAAGAGTTTCCGACAGATTCGACCCAGAGTTCCACATCAACAAAAATTCCACCATCAAAAATTGGAGCCAAAAAGTCAACTTCAGCTTTAGCTACTACCATCTGAAGAAATCCAGGTCGATTGTTTCCTTCGGCGTTCTGGACAAAAGACCACTCGAAACGTGCCTCTTGTGCAAAAGTTAGATACTTAGCGTTATTGACATGCCCCATCGCATCAAGATCGTCCCATCGAACAAATGCTTTATGGTGATACTTCATCGAGTTAACTTTCGATATGTAACGCGATGAGGACGAGCGGCTTCTGGGCCAAGGCGCTCAACTTTGTTTTTCTCGTACGATTCAAAGTTTCCTTCAAACCAGAACCATTGAGAATCACCTTCATAAGCCAAGATGTGGGTTGCAACTCGATCTAAGAACCAGCGATCGTGCGAGATAACAACGGCGCATCCTGGAAATTCCAGAAGAGCATTTTCAAGAGAACCAAGTGTTTCAACATCAAGATCATTCGTGGGCTCATCAAGCAAGAGAAGATTTCCACCCATCTTGAGAGTCAGAGCAAGATTGAGACGATTTCGCTCTCCTCCAGATAGAACTCCCGCAGCTTTCTGTTGATCTGGTCCTTTGAATCCAAAAGCAGAAACATAAGCGCGGCTCGGCATTTCAACAGCGCCAACCTTCATGAAATCTAAGCCATCAGAGACAACTTCCCAGAGTGATTTCTTGGGATCAATGCCTCCACGGGATTGGTCAACGTACGAAGTTTTTACAGTTTCGCCGACTTTGATGGTTCCGGAATCAGGTTTCTCTAAACCGAGAATCATCTTAAATAGCGTTGTTTTACCTGCTCCATTGGGGCCAATCACACCAACAATTCCATTTCGCGGAAGAGAGAATGACAAGTTATCGATCAATAATCTCTCGCCAAATCCCTTTGATAAATTCTCAACCTCAACCACAATATTTCCTAAGCGTGGCCCCATAGGAATTTGAATCTCTTCAAAATCAAGCTTCCGCGCTTTTTCAGCTTCAGCGGCCATTTCTTCATAGCGAGCAAGACGAGCCTTTGATTTAGCTTGGCGACCTTTAGCATTCTGGCGTACCCAATCTAATTCTTCCGCCAAACGTTTAGC
>JACCDY011460722.1_pt1 | contig 10913 bp, 9 predicted proteins | sample 7446391 | NCBI WGS metagenome assembly JACCDY01 (sample SAMN15323451, study PRJNA562643) | freshwater metagenome | isolation source: river surface water | place: USA:Blue River Watershed | collected 2017-08-18
AGCGCGATTGGCACTTCCCGCTACCGAATTAGCTTCATGCAATACCAATGGCTTTTTCAAAAACTTGGTCATCAAGCCGCCCGGAAATGTAATGTATCCACCCATACCTAAAACCACATTTGGCTTAATACGGCGCATGATTTTCAAACTCTGAAAACTCGCCCTTGCCAGGTTAAATGGCAGCATCAATTTTGTTTTGAGGCCTTTGCCGCGCAAGCCACTAAACTCAACAGCGTCAAATGGGAAGTCGCAAGCTTTTACCAAGCGATATTCCATGCCGCTTTGATTACCAAGCCAAAAAACTTTCCAGCCACAGATGCGTAGGTATTCAGCAACGGCCAGGCCCGGGAAAATATGTCCACCGGTACCGCCGGCCATAATCAAAATAGATGGCTTGGTCATAACTTGCCACCCCGCATCAATATTCGGTTTTCATAGTCAATACGCAGAAGCATTGCTACTGCGACTGCGTTCATCAAAATTCCTGATCCGCCATAGCTAACCAAAGGAAGAGTCAAGCCTTTGGTGGGAAGCAAACCTAGATTCACACCCATATTGATAAATGCCTGCCAACCAATCCATATCGCCACACCTTTAGCGGCAAGACCCGCAAAGCTACGATCTAATTGCAATGCAGTGCGTCCAATCAAGAATGCGCGACGTACGATCCAATAAAACAAGAAAATCATCACTACTACACCAACGAATCCAAGCTCTTCACCAATCACTGCCATGATGAAATCGGTATGCGCTTCTGGTAGGTAATGTAATTTTTCAACACTGCCACCAAGGCCCAAGCCGAACCATTCGCCACGTCCAAATGCCATGAGCGAGTGAGTTAATTGATAGCCTTTATTTGCTGCGTTATCTACTTGCCAAGGATCAATAAAGGCCATGATTCGCTTTTGACGGAAAGGCGAGAAGGCGATGATTGTGACTGCACTTAATATTCCGACGGCTAATAAGCCGCCAAATAATTTTGCGTTAATGCCACCTAAAAATAAGATTCCAAATGCAATCAGCGATATAACGACAAGTGCACCCATATCTGGTTCAGCCATGAGTAAGCCGCCAACTAAGGCAACCGCAATACCCATTGGCAGCATACCCTTAACAAATGAGTGTAAATATTCTTGGCGCTGCACTGTGTAACTTGCGGCAAAAATCACGGCAGCAAATTTCATCAATTCAGATGGCTGGAAGTTCATGAGACCCAGAGGGATCCAACGCTTTGCACCATTTACACCCTTACCTATGCCAGGGATAAGCACAGCAATTAATAGCAAAACCGTAAAACCAAAAATGATAGGTGAGTAGCGATCCCATACTTTGGTTGGAATCTTAAATACCCAAATACCAACACCAATGGCAATCACTAATGAAATGCAATGACGAATTAAGAAAAAGTTGCTACTGTAGTTTGCGTACTTAGGGCCATCGGCCAAAGTAATAGACGCGGAGTAGACCATCACTAAACCAATTAAAGCTAAAGACAGTACCGCCCAGACCAACAGCTGGTCATAGTCCATCATGCGTGAGCGGGTTTGCTCAACGCCAGAGACCGCATCCCTCAGGCCGCTGCGGAAATTATCTATCCCACCTCTAGAAAAATTCCAGAAGCGGTCAAGACCTAAACGATTCTCAGGAAAGAGTTTTTCCTTCAAACTCATGCATCAGCTCCTTCGAATTGCATTCCCAATTCCTGAACTTCAGCAACAAACGCTTCGGCACGCGCCACGTAATCACTAAACTGATCAAAGCTGGCACAGGCTGGGGACAGCAATACAATGTCGCCAGACTGGGCTTGCTTTGCTGCTTCGGTCACCGCATTTTGTAAAGTCTCACTCATGACGTATGGCACTGCCTCAGTCAAAGCCTCAGCAATAATTTGCGCATCTTTACCAATTAGGAAAACACCCTTTACAAAGCGTAGTGCTGGATCGCGTAAGGGACTAAAGTCCTGTCCCTTACCTTCACCACCAGCAATCAACCATATCCGCTTGCCAGAATCATTAGCACTCAGGCCATTCAATGCAGCAACGGTAGCCCCTACATTGGTGCCCTTACTATCATCCACATATTCAACATTTGAAACAATCGCAACGCTTTGAACGCGATGAGGTTCACCATGGTAATCACGCAAACCATGCAAGAGCATATTCATTGGTAAACCAGCTGCCCTCGCTAAGGCTAATGCGGCTAATGCATTTAATGCATTGTGGCGACCACGAATACGCAAAGCATCAGCAGGTATCAAACGCTTCAGTCTTAATGGTTCGTCTTCTACAACAACTGCTTTACGGCGACGCTTTGGCTGAGGCTCAAGATCTTCATCTACTTCAGCCCAGACTAACCAGTCAATTCCACCAGCACGTAGATCATGCTCGATTCCAAAAGCGCCTTGCTCATCTGGACGGCCAGCACCAAAAGTAATGACTGCTTGATTGGCTTTTTGTTCATCTGAGAGCAAACTCATCACCAAAGAATCATCGCGATTTAAGATACAGACAGTGTCTTGCCCAAAGATATTTGCTTTTGCATCAACATAGGCTTGCATATCACCATGCCAATCCAAGTGATCTTGCGAAATATTTAATACAGTGGCCGCTGTTGCATTAAAGGTTCTTGTGTAAACCAGTTGGAAGCTAGAGAGCTCAAGCACCCAAATTTCAGGCATGTCAGCAACCTGATCAGATGCATCAAGGCAAGACATCAACTTATCCAAAGCTGCGGGGCTGATATTTCCAGCAATAGCAACCCGCTTACCAGCGCGCTCACACAACTGCCCCGTCAGCGCAGTCGTGGTTGTCTTTCCATTGGTTCCAGTAATCGCCAATAAGGCAGGCTTATATTGCGACTGATCCGCCTGAGCCATGCGATCCAATGCGGCAATAGCTCTGGCAAAAAATTCCAACTCTCCCCAGATATCAATACTGGCTTCTTGTACTTTAACCAAGAATGAGGCTACCGGCTCTTGAATTGGCGATAAACCAGGGCTAATTCCGATGACATCAATATTTTTTAGATTCAGGGCATCAAGAGGACCAAAATATGCTTCTTTAAGTCCTGCAAATTCAAGATCCGCTAACCAGGCTTTTTGTCGCTCATTCAGCTTTTCACGATCACGCGTATCAGCTAGGCTAACTTGTGCAGCGTTCCGCAAACACCACTTGGCCATGGCGTAGCCAGACTCACCCAATCCTAATATCAAGAAATTTTGTGGTGCTGTATAGCCTTCATCTACGATGAGGGCTGGATTAGCGAAGGCTTGATCTAAGTTATGCATATTCTTTGGCTTACCGTAATTTCAGGCTGGAGAGGCCAATGAGGACTAATAAAATGGTGATGATCCAGAAGCGAACCACTACCTGTGTTTCGCGCCAGCCACCTAATTCGAAATGGTGATGTAGTGGTGCCATCCTAAAAATACGACGGCCTTCACCAAAACGCTTCTTAGTAAATTTGAACCAGAACACCTGCAACATCACTGATAGTGTTTCTGCCACAAAGATCCCACCCATAACGAAGAGCACGATTTCTTGACGAACAATCACAGCTATCGTGCCAAGTGCACCACCCAAGGCCAGTGCGCCAACGTCACCCATAAAGACTTGTGCAGGATGCGTGTTGTACCAAAGAAATGCTAACCCAGCGCCACCCATAGCCCCGCAGAAAATCATGAGCTCACCCGCCCCAGGAATATATGGGAACAATAAGTACTTTGCGTAAATTGCATTACCCATCACATAAGCAAAAGCGCCCAAGGCAGCACCAACCAATATCACTGGCATGATCACCAGACCATCGAGTCCATCCGTGAGATTCACGGCATTACTGCTGCCAACAATCACCAAGTAACTCAAGATGATGAAGCCCATCACACCCAATGGATAGCTGACTTCTTTCATGAAAGGAATGAGTAAGTTTGATTTAGCAGGCAAGTCCAACGCAAAGCCACTCTTAAGCCAATCAAAGAACAACTGCAAGACTTTGAGGTTATTCACCTCAGACACTGAAAAAGCCAAGTAAATAGCGGCAAATAATCCAATCAAAGTTTGCCAAAAGAATTTCTCTCTTGAGGCCATTCCTTTAGGATCTTTGCGCGCAACTTTGCGGTAATCATCAACCCAGCCGACCAAACCAAATCCAAAAGTCACAATCATCACAATCCAAATAAAGCGATTGCTCAAATCAGCCCACAACATGCATGAGATAAAAATACCCAGAAGGATCAACACACCTCCCATCGTGGGAGTGCCTGATTTCACTAAATGGGTTTGTGGACCATCCGTACGAACCGCTTGACCCATCTTTAATGCGGTCAACTTTCGAATCACCCACGGACCAGCCGCTAGGCCAATCAACAAAGCAGTCACTGTTGCCATGACCGCTCTAAAAGTGATGTAGTTAAAGACTCGGAAAAATCCAAAATCGTCCTGCAACCATTGCGCCAACATTAAGAGCATGTTTTAGCCTCCTCTAACAAGGCCTGTACTACACGCTCCATGCGCATAAAACGAGATCCCTTAACCAAAATATCTAAGTGCAACTGCTTGCTTGACTCTTGATCTGCTAGCGCCACATTAAGCCCCTCAAGCAACTGATCCAATGTGGTGAAGTGCGCAGCACCACTAGCATGATGAGCCTTTGATGAATCATTAAATCCCTGCACAGCAAATTTGCACTGCTCTCCAAGAGCGAATAACCTACTTACTCCCTGCTCGGCAGCATAGGTGCCAACTTCCTTATGAAATGCAGGGCTTTGATCACCGACCTCGCCCATGTCTCCCAATACCAACCAGGAGACATTCCCAGACTGCTTCAGCGCATCAATAGCTGCTCTTACAGAATCAGGGTTAGCGTTGTAACTATCGTCAATTAATGTACGGCCTGCATCCAAAAGCTTTGATTGCATACGTCCATTTACTGGATGAAAAGATTCCAGACCCACTTTGATTTGCTCCAAACTTAACCCAGCACCCAGAGCAACTGCACTAGCCGCTAGGGCATTGCGCACATTGTGACTTCCTAAGGTATTGAGTTGAACCTCAACTTTGCCAAGTTCAGTTGAAATCTCAATTTTTCCGCTAGCTAATAACTTTCCAGTCACAGTAGCCTTGGCTAAAGTGGAGTCAATAGATAAAGCAAAATCAATTACCTTGCGTCCAGCAGCAGCTTTCCGCCAAACACTAGAAAATTCAGAATCTGCTGGGAATACTGCAACACCATCCGCAGGGAGTACCGCTAAAGCTGATGCATGTTCTTGCGCAACAGCTTCTACCGTCGCCATAAATTCTTGATGCTCACGCTGCGCATTGTTAATCAACGCAATATTGGCCTGGGCAATGACGGCCAACTCTGTAGTTTCGCCAGGATGATTCATTCCCAACTCAATCACCGCCAAGCGATCCGTTGAGCGCATGCGTAACAAAGTTAAAGGCAGGCCAATATCGTTATTGAAGTTACCTTTAGTGACTAGAGTGCCCTCATCACCCACAGCCGCCCTGAAGATTGAAGCAATCATCTCTTTTACTGTGGTCTTGCCATTAGATCCAGTTACCAAAGCTACTGGAATAGAAAACTGTGCACGCCATGCTTTTGCTAGCTCACCCAAGCCTTGCTTAACATCCTGAACACAAACTGCAGGCAAGTTCTCTGGACATGTTTGCGCATTGCTAATGAGCGCAGCGCTAGCGCCCGCTGCAGCTACATCACCCAAAAAATGATGTGCATCAAAACGTTCGCCCGACAAGGCAATGAATAATTCACCAGACTGGATCTGACGACTATCACTGGCAACATGAGAAATAGAAATTCCTTCAGCAGACTTTGCATCAGCATGAATCAACTGACTACCTGGCAACATGGTGTGCACTCGGGCGAGATTAGTCATAGGCACACTCATACGCCACCCCCTGCTGCCAAACGAATATGCTCTTGATCAGAAAAATCAAATTTCTTGCCATTGATTTCTTGAGTAGACTCATGCCCTTTGCCAGCAACCAAAACAATATCTTTGGTATCAGCATGTCTTACTGCAGCCATAATTGCAGCAGCCCTGTCAGACAGCACTTGAACATTTGCCAAGTCGCCAGACATACCAGACTGGATCATCGCAATAATCGATTCTGGATCTTCAGAGCGCGGGTTATCACTTGTAATCACAATGTGATCGGCAAAATCTTGAGCAACCCTACCCATTTTTGAGCGCTTACCTGAATCCCGATCACCGCCACAACCAAAGACACACCACACTTTTCCGTCACGTTGATCTGCAATAGGGCGCAAGGCGCTCAATGCTTTAGTGAGAGCATCTGGTGTATGCGCGTAATCAACAACTACCAATGGACCCTCGGTTCTTTGCGTTTTATTCACAGGAATCAATTCCATACGGCCTGGAACGGGACTTAATTTACACATACGCTTGGAGGCTTCATGTGGATTCAAGCCCTGCGCCAATAGAACCGTCCAAACCGCAAGACAATTGCTCAGATTGAATTCACCTAATACTGCAAGTTGGACAGCACATGGTCCAGATGCATCACAGCTAAATTCAGATTCATAGCCTGTAGCTGTAAATACAATGTTTTCTGTACGGGCACGCTTCAGACGATCGCGAAATTTTTCAAACCCAGAAAATGCATCAATACTTAATGCGTAGCCCCATACTCGAGGACCGTCGACAGCGAGGAGCTTCATTGCTAATTCGCGACCAAAGGGATCATCAAAATTAATAATGGCATTTTCAAGCCGAGGCAATTGGAATAGCTTTGCTTTTGCCTCAGCGTATTCACCCATCGTGCCGTGATAATCCAGATGATCTTGGGTCAAATTGGTAAATACCGCGGTACGCACATCCAAACCAGTAACGCGATCTTGATCGAGTGCATGAGAGGAGATCTCTATCGCCACTTGCTGAGCACCTAAATCAAGCAATTCTTTCAATTGAGTTTGTAGGCGTGGCGCATCGGGTGTGGTGTAACCAGTCTGAACTAATGCTCCTGGAAATCCAGTACCTAAGGTGCCCAATACTGCTGTTCGATGATTTGACTCATCCAAGGCCTGTGCTAACCACTGAGTGATACTGGTTTTGCCATTGGTACCGGTAACGCCGATAACATTCAGCTGTTTACCTGGGTAGTCATACCACTCTGCACAAAGCTTTCCAACCAAGCTTGATAAATTCTCAACAGCAAAACATTCTGGGCGATCTAAGTATTCATTAGCTACGCCATCTGCAGGATCAAACACAACTGCCGCAGCACCATTGGCTAAGGCGGCAGTAATGTAATGACGACCATCACGCAGGGCATTTCCATGACCAACAGGGTACGCAAAGAAGATATCGCCAGATTGAATTTGACGGCTATCTGCGGACACCTTTGCGTCTACAGATGTGAGATCGCGTAAGTGCGAGATCAAGAGATGCGGTTCGATATTCACCATTGCCATCATCTCTTTAAAACCGCGGTATTTGTTTTGACCGCAGCACTCTGAATATCTACACTATTTTTATCTTCCAACATTGCCTGATTCACATTGCTATCAGGAGCCACATTCAGTGTGCGCAAGGTCTCACTCACAATAGTAGAAAACACTGGTGCAGCTACATCACCGCCGTAGTGACTTCCGCCAGTTGGTTCATCGATCATTACCGCCACTACAATACGTGGCGCACTAATTGGCGCTAGACCTGCAAAGTACGCACGGTATTTATTGCCATAACCCTTACCCACTAATTTATGGGCTGTACCTGTTTTTCCGCCAACCCGATAACCTTCAGCCTGCGCTTTGATTGCAGTGCCGCCAGGCTCTGTTACCGACTCCATCATGCTGCGCATTTCCATAGCAGTCTTAGCGGAAATAACATGTGTGCCTGGCTTAAATTCTGGGCTGCGCTCAATCGTGAGTGGCACTAATTCTCCATCGCGGGCAAAGATGGTGTAAGCACGAGCAACTTGAAAAAGTGAGCCTGAGATGCCATAGCCAAAAGCAATCCGCGCCTGGTCTGTTGGCATCCACTTTTTATAAGGATGAACTGTGCCAGCTACAGCACCAGGGAATCCAATCTTCGGTGCCTGACCCAAGCCAACAGAGGTGTAGAAATTCCACATCTCTTCTGCAGTTAAATTGTTCATCGCAATTTTGGCTGTACCAATGTTGCTTGATTTTTGAATAATTTGAGAAATAGTTAAGTTGCCGTAGGGATGTGTATCTGTAATGGGTTTGGGGCCCACTAAATATTTAGCACCAATCACCATATTGGTGTTGGGAGCAATGGCACCTTTTTCCAAGGCAATTGCTACCGTTAATGGCTTGATTGTTGAGCCGGGTTCAAAGGTGTCAGTTAAAACGCGATTACGCAACTGCTCACCCGTTAACTTCTTGCGATCGTTAGGGTTATAGCTTGGGTAATTTGCTAAAGCCAAGATCTCACCAGTCTGAGTATCCAATACCACTGCGCCACCTGCGCTAGCGCGGTGTTGCTCGACCGCACTCTTAACTGCGTTATAGGCTAAAAACTGAATCTTGCTGTCAATAGAAAGTTGCAGATCCTTGCCATTTTGTGGCAACTGCAAAATGGCTACATCTTCAACTACGCGACCCAGGCGATCTACAACTACTCGACGCGCGCCTGGATGTCCCGCTAAGTCTTTTTCTCGAGAGAGCTCCATACCCTCTTGACCACGATCTTCCACATTTGTAAAGCCAACAACGTGCGCCATCGCTTCACCCTCTGGATAAAAGCGACGGTATTCATTATTTAAGCCAATGCCGGGAATTTCTAATTGTTTAATCTGTTGCGCCACCACGGGATCTACTTGGCGCTTCAAGAAAACCTGCTTACGATCTTCTTTTAACTTTTTACGCAGTTCTGATTCGCTGATCTGCAATAGTCTTGCTAACTTTTGCACCTTATCAACAGCCAAATCATCCGGCACGGTGTCGTTATAGGCAATCACAGACTTTGCCTCCAAGCTTGTAGCAATCACTTGGCCATTACGATCCAATATCTTTCCGCGAGAAGCCGGCAACTCTAACTCGCGCTGCGTGCCACGAACACCTTTGGCCTCATAAAACGCATTGCCTGGACCCTGAATCCAAAAAGCGCGCACTAATAACAGCATGAAAACGAAGAACAACATAAATAGCATGAGGCGTGACCGCCACATTGGCAGACGCAATACTAAATTTGGAGTAGTAGAAAAACCTACCGTCCTCATCTAGCCTCCTTCAGGTACAAAGTACGCTCTGGAGATATGGGCACCATCCGCAACTGATTGCGAGCAACATCGCGAATCCGCGCAGACTTAGATAGATTGCGCTGCTCATACTCTAAGCGTAACCAGTCTTGATTTAATTTACGCTCTTCAATTTGCGCGCGATCTAAAGAAATAAATAATTTACGTGCACGCTGCTGTGCTGCCACCAAAGATAGCGCGCAGACTAATAGCAATACCAACAAGGTCAGCGTGGCGCGATTCAAGCTGGCACTCCCGCACGTTTTTCAGCAACGCGCATGATGGCGGAACGAGCACGTGGATTCTCTCGAACCTCCTCATCACTTGGCTTAACCCGTCCAATAATTTCTAAGGCACTTTGCGGTAGATCTCTATCGCGTACTGGCAAACCCCGTGGGATTTCAACCTTCGCGTGCGACTGCATGAATTGCTTCACGATGCGATCTTCAAGCGAATGAAAACTGATTACCGCTAAGCGTGCACCTGGCTTTAATAAATTGAGCGCAGCCTTCAATCCGAGCTCCAAATCTTCCAACTCACGATTAATGAATATTCGGAGAGCTTGGAAAGTTCTCGTGGCGGGATCTTGCCCCACTTCTCTTGTGCGAACCACGCTGGCCACCAAGCCTGCTAGCTGCAAGGTTGTTTTTGGAGGCAAGCCTTCTTCTCGCTTTGCCACAATGGCTTTAGCGATCTGAAATGCAAAACGTTCCTCACCATAAGTCTTAATCACGCGCGTGATGTCCTCTTGTGATGCTTGCTCCAACCATTCTGCTGCCGTTAAACCGTGATCCGTGTTCATGCGCATATCCAGCGGACCATCCTTGCGAAAGGAAAATCCCCGATGCGCTTCGTCCACTTGTGGAGAGCTGATCCCAAGGTCTAACAAAATTCCATCGACTGATTCTGGCTCCGCGTACCGGTCCATCTGCGCAAAACTGTCGTGCACGATTCGTAAACGGGGATCGTTGATTTTTTCCGCTACTGCGATCGCATCTGAATCCTTGTCGAAAGAAATCATTTGCGCGCTTGGAGGCAATTGCAAGAGCAGTGCTTGCGTATGGCCACCGCGCCCAAAGGTTCCATCGATCAAGAGTGGATTTTTTGATGCCTCGGAAGAGGTGATGCGTGGACCACTGATCAGCGCCGTCACCGCCTCGGCCAGTAATACTGGGCGATGAGTTATGTTCATGGCACCCTGTCATCAAAAATTAAATTGCTTCAGGGCTTCAGGCATACCTTGTGCAATGGCAGCCTGTTCTTTTGCAGCGTAAGTAGCAGCGTCCCACAACTCCAGATGACTACCCATTCCGAGCAGCATCACTTCTTTTTCAATGCCGGCAGCTGAGCGCAGCTCTGGGCTCACCAAAATTCTTCCAGCGCTATCCAAATCAATTTCGGCAGCATTACCAAGGAAGATACGTCGCCACCAATGGGCATCCATTGGCAGTTGCGCAACACGCGAGCGGAAGGTTTCCCACTCAGGGCGTGGGAACAGCAGCAAGCATCCGTCGGGGTGTTTTGTGAGCGTAATTCGGCCCTCGCCTTGAACTAACAAGGCGTCACGATGCTTTGCCGGCACAGACATGCGGCCTTTTGCATCTAAATTGAGAGCTGACGCACCTTGAAACACCATTTACCCCACTTTTTCACACTTCCTCCCACTTTAGA
>JACCDY011414386.1_pt1 | contig 10909 bp, 12 predicted proteins | sample 7446391 | NCBI WGS metagenome assembly JACCDY01 (sample SAMN15323451, study PRJNA562643) | freshwater metagenome | isolation source: river surface water | place: USA:Blue River Watershed | collected 2017-08-18
GCCAGAAACCCTCTTTTCAAGTAGAAGTTGTTGTTTCGGAGAATGCTAAAAAAAGAGGACTTATGTTTCGTGATAGACTTCCTCCCCAGCGAGGAATGCTCTTTTATAATCAAGATGAACCCAGAAGAAGAAGTATGTGGATGCCGAACATGCGATTTCCTTTGGATATTGTCTGGTTAGATGCAAACTTCAAAATTGTATCTATAAGAAACAATGTTGAACCTTGTCCTGATATTCGCAGATGTCCTAGCATATCCTCCATTTATAAATGCCAACATGCGATTGAGTTTCCAGCGGGAGAAGTAGGTGCACTTGGGCTCCGTGTAGGAGATGTGTTGACACTTAGTGCAACGTAAATAAGTACAACAACTGATTGAGTTCAGCCAACATCTCATCACGAAGATTCACTAAATCAGTATCTTGGGGTTTGAGTTTCTTTGTTAAGTCTTTCACAAGATAAGAAATACAACTCTTTATAAACTTCAAGATACCGATTTCACTTAGATTGGTTACACGAATGGTATTGTTCCGGGCTGTCATGCGAGGACGGCCATACTTGCCCATAAAGACCTCCACATATTTGTCAATACTTTCATCCAAAGCAGTAATGACTGCATCCGTGGCTTTGTGGCGAGGGTAGGACTTTGTTTGCCAGTGATACAGTTTGATTTGTTCACGCATTTGGAAAAAAAATTGGACGTCGGCTGCGCTCATTAAATGGTACTCCTATTTATGTGCAGTATTTGTAAGCCGATTCTTCGTAATCTGGCTTTGAAGCATGAACCAAATGAATGTCCTTTTAAGAAATCTCTTTGGTGCGAGTTTTGTGCTGCTACAGGACATACTCCAAACCTATGCCCTGATCGCACAAGGCGGGAGGCGCAGTACTTGAGAACATCCCTTGAGGCAAATTATTGTCACCCAGAAAGCAAGAATCTTTACAAGAAACCCATTATTTACATGCCTCAGACAGAACGTGGGATTCGTGCTATGTTGAAAGGGTTTGGAGGAAGTTATGCAACCGATCCTGAAGTCACAAAGGAAAGGCTTCATAAGAAACTTCGTTCACTCAACTACGAAATTCTTACACATAATCAGAATGAAGACGAGAAAGGTCCTCAGACATAAGAGACGTCTTTTACGAACAAACCAGACTCTTCGTAAATATAAACGTCAAAGAGGTGGTGCTTTTGGATTTCCGAAGTTATCAAAGCAGAATGCAAAATATGCTGTGGTAACTATCACTCCAGATACACGTGACGAAGACTCTTTAGAAACGACTATGACACTTGAGCAAGCAGAAGAGCTTTTAGAAAATGCTCAGGTCTAAGATGCAGAGGTGTCCGACGATATTTTTTTGCGGTTTGTTGGAGAAAAGGCAAACCCACCCTCCTTTAGATGTCACGGGATAGTCCTCAATTAACATCGCAAAGAGTGAATGCAATAACTTCCTTTGCGAGTACTGATTTTGGAGAGGTTTTAGATGTGCAGCCTTCTGATGAACGCTTTGATCTAGGTGGGCTCAGTCATGCAGCACCCTTCCAAACAACCGTGAGCAATATTGTAAGCCTTCATACGAGTCAAATAAAAGATTCTGTGTATCCTCGTGTACTTTCTGCATTGGATACCTCCAAACATTGGAAACGAAGACTTCGTGAATTTATTTTAGAAAAATCAAATATACTTCTTGAAAATCTCGGAAAACCCCTAGCAAGTCACCCCACATTGAGTCGCGCAGAGTACTTGATTCGCAGATTTGGGAAAAAACCCTTTGATCCCACACACCCTTCTTTAAAAGATATTGTATTGGATGCGTCAGGTGTAAATATCATTGAGCAACTCAATAAAGGGATAGATTCTATTCAAACACATGGAATCAGAAGATACTCAGATGAAACCCAATATCTTTTTGACATGTACAGATCTTCTGGAGAAGAAATACTTCGTTTAGAGGAAAATCTTCAAATCCGTCTAGCCATTTTTGACAAAATACAAGAAAAGATCAGCGGTATTGAAGAACTCCAAGCCAATGAACGCTTTCAACCTCTTGCAGAAGCCATGGAAAAATATCTTGAAAAAATTTTTGAAGATAATTCTATTGACGAATGCTATAACAATATTATTGAAGCGTATAGAAAATTTGTAGCCCTTCGTGAGATCATTATCATGCGCAGAGGACCTATGGCAACTGAATCACAACCTGAATGTATCATTTGTTGTGCGGAACCTGTTATGTTCACATTGGTACCCTGTGGGCATTGCTTCTGCCAAAAATGCCTTCATCGCCAAATCAATAACTGTTATCTCTGTCGCACACCCGTGAAAGATAGAATTAAGATTTATTTTGGCTAGTCTTATATGAGTTGGACTTCATAATCATTCGGACGAAGAAAGACTTTTCGGAGTGCATTTGCTCGCTCTTCATCCAACTTATAAACTTGGATTGCCAGCTCCACGACCTGTTCCGCAACTCTAAACCAATACGTTTCTAAGAAGAATGTTCCTTCTTGCAAGCGTGTTTCCATACATTCCTATGGGGAACTCCAAGTCCCAATTTTTACGACCTGCATCCCCCGACTAAAGAATAAAATCACAAGACACTATAGTATGACGAAAAGAAGTGTCAGAAAGTTTAACAAAAATAAAAGACAGAACCTTAAGGCTCAAAAAGGTGGTTCACAAACGACACTTGTTCCTGTTTATTTACCTGTTGACAAAGAACTTCTAGAATCAAATGTTTGGTTTCCCTTAGGATTTCCATCTATTTCCATTACCAATTTTGATGATGTTGAAAAGAGCGAACGAGAGGCAGGTGCACCTTATTCTGTTTTTGTAAAAGATGAGGCTTCTTTCAAGCAAGCGGTTGAGGCAATTCAATCAGCGGAACAAACCATTACGAAACTTCAAGATAGACCCTATTTTGATATTGAATTCAAAAAAATGTTAACAGAGGGATCTGCAGTAAACTATGATGCAGAACAAGTTTGGTTATCCTGGCAAACCTATGGTATTGAAATGAAAAAGATGATTAAGAACTGGCAACGAGATATGAAACATTATCTTCTTCGTGAAGTTCTAAATTCATTGGAACAGAGTTTGCAGGAAAATTTCAATGAATACATGAAACAACTTCCTTTGCTAGAAAATAAAGTTCTTCAAGATATTCAACCACTAGTCACCAAGGCACAGGAAGCTCAAGAACCTTATATCAAAGAGCAAGCCGCAATTGCTTTACCCAAAGCCACCGCAGATGCCATTGATAAGAAGGTCATTGCTTTACAACAATTTTTTAAGGATGAAAAGGACTACTTTGGAAAAGCAGAGGAGGAATGGAGAACTATAAATTCATCCTTTAATCACATCACACCTTTACTTGAATGGACGCGCTTTTCACCCGAACCTTTCTTTGATGAATTAAAAGATCTTCATGCAAAAGAAGTTGAAATTGCAACGGTAGAAGCCAATCTTCAAAGTGAAATTCCTAGTGAAAGTTATTTGGAGAATTTGCGAAACAAGGTAAAGAGTCTGGAGGCTACAAATAACACGAATGATAAAGAGGAATATAAAAAGGTGAAACTAGACCTTGAGGGTGCAGAAGCCAAAGCCAAGGCTCTACAAGAACAAAGAAGTCAAATAGAGGCCCAAGTCCCTATTCTGAAGCAAAAGATGGATATGGTGCGAACTGAGATGAGCACAACAAGAGACCAGAAGATTCAACAAAAGAAACAAGAAGGACTCCAGTATTTTGAAGAACAATATTCTTCTTGGAGAAATGATAACATAGGACTTCTTGAGAAGACTTCTAGTGAGTTGCTTCTTTCTTTGCAGAAAAAAGCGGTGACCAAGTTTACACAAACGAAATCTGTATTGGAGCCAGATACACTCCCTCCTCTTCTAGCCAGCCAACAAAAGGAGATTAAAAAGGCTGAAGAAATAAAGGATGCGCAAGCAGATGCTAGAATTGCCCTTTTACAAAAAGAGGAACAAGGGCTAGTACAGAAAGATAAACAAGAATTTTATGAAAAACACGGTGAAGATCTTGCTGCAAAAGCAGAAGAAGATAAGAAAAAGAAACGAAAGGAGGTTGAATCTAGTACCACTGATTTACAAGAAATAATTAATCAATATCAAGCCTCTTTAACATCCTTGAAAGAACTTTCTAATATCGTAACAAATTCTCTTCAGGAAGCTGAGTCTTTTGATTCTAAAATAAGTACTTCCCAACAGCAAATGCAGACATTCTCAGAAAAATTAGAAGACAATGCCAAAGATATAGAAGTTGTGAGAAATGAATCGGCAGAAGTAAAAATTCTTTTGAGTACATTGAATGGATACAAAGAGAAAGTGCAAACCTACAAACAATCTCTTTCTACATTTCAAGCAGAGATAAAAGAAAAAATTCGCGAATGTGAGGTATCTGAACCTATTTTAAATTCGTATGAAGAAGGCATTGTGGAGAAGTTGAAGCGCATTGACGCGGGTGAGAATGTGGAATCAGTCTTTTTGGATGTAAAGAGACAAGTTGAAGAGTCTACAAAAGTAAGAGATCTTACAAAAGGGTCCCTTACAACTCTGCAAACAAAAGAAGCAGCACTCCAAAAAGAAAAAACTGTCATTCTGGAAATTTTCAAAAAAGTAGATGAGATGCTTGAGAAGACAAAAACACTTTCTGAAAGCTATGGAAAAGAAAAGGAAACCTTTCTTGAATCCAATCTAGAGAGAAAACAGGAGGATTTAACGCGAAAGGTCACAGACGATAAATCACTTGTAGACACGATTCGCATCACTGCTGAAACTTCATTGAAACAGATTGATCAACTTTTGACACAGGTACCTGCCATCCTTGAACTTGAAAAACCTCTTTCTACAATTGAAACAGAAGATGGCCAAAAACTTGCCCTGGAATTAACAGCTGTTTTAGAAAAGGTAAAGATTCAGAGAAATAATTTAAATGAAAAGAAATCAGATTTAACGATTGCCCTTCAGAAAGCCATTACTACATCAAAGCAAATCCAAGATATTAATTCTGCAGTGAAAGCGGCTGCAACATCCGATCTTGAAACAAAGAGAGATGAAATTGTTGAAGGTTTGGATAAAGTAAAAGTGTTCCATGATGACTTAAATGGAGCAATTGATATCATTAATAAAAGCAGGGATGGTGTGTTAGAGTCTCAGAAAGATCTAGAAGATTTGCATGACAAAGCCAAACAATTTAGATCGTTGATTGATCAGGCAGAAAAGGTGACTGTTCTTTCGCAGCCCCAAAACAAAAATCAAACAGAAAAGAATAATAAACTCATTGAGACCTACAGAAATGTTGCGAATCAAGCTAATAACATTGTTCAGCAAGGAGGTCAACATGCGGTTGTTGAAACTGCACGACAAATTGCAGAAGATGCATTAAAGACAATTCAGGAGTTAGAACAGAAGCAACAGGGAGGAAAAAGAAGAAAAACAAGAAGAAATAAAAATAAAAGTAAACAATAAACCATAAAAGGGCTAAACAATTTGTAAGAAAATAGAATAGGATGGTGTGCTATCGTATTTTCTTATTATGTCCATTATTTGCTATTGAAAATCGCAATACATTAAATGATAAATGCCTTAAATTATTAGTGAAACAAAACAATGGATATCTTATTGAAATCCGAGAAAGTCATGGTTCTAATATTATTGTATTAGATATTTGTGATAAAGATGCAAGTCATTTTATGTGGCATTTACCCTTCCCCTTTACAGTTCTTTTTGTAGTGGTAAGAAATACAAATGCCCTTTTGTTTTCCCATCGTATTTTTAAATTTAAAGTTCCTTGTATTTCACGAGATTCCATTGTCAAAGGCGTTTACTGGTCGGCCAAGTCCTTGGAAAATCACTTAGGTAATGTAAAAATTGAAATTGAGGACTACCTTCATGCACTCCAACCAAATGAAAAATGATCAATGTCTCATCTGTTTGGATGATAAGGGGGATATATCCACAAAACACACACATCTTGGATGTAAGTGCAAAGTACCTGTTCATACGCATTGCTGGATGCAATACGTAAAAACAAAGAATGGCCAGTTGGAGTGTCCAATTTGTCACGTACTTACAATCAGAAACCCTATTTTACCTGCTTCTATTACAGGCCTTCCTAAAGAGGTCTATGTTCCAAGGCATTCAGTTCAAGATGAACAGGTCACTACCGATAGATGTGTAGGAAAACTATTGTGTTGTTGTGTACTGAGTTGGCTAGGAAGTATAACTGTGGGAGTTCTCTTTGCCTAAGGAGGTTAAACCTCTAAGATCAAATAATCCCAAAGAATATTCAATTTTTTTCCATATAAGAAACGATTGAAGACAAATGTCCACCATTGGTGGAGGCCAACAGGATCCTCTGTGAAGTAACTTTCTACAAAGGTTGCTACTCCATAGGGCTTCGCAGGAAGCCATGTGAGACCTTGCTCTACAATTCCTTGTGCAACAAAAGAATCTTGCATTTCTGTTTTTTTACAGCCTAAGCAGATTTTTAACATCGCAGAACGTCTTCTAAGAGTGAGCCCAGACCCCCCTGGTGATTCCAAATCCCATCCCCAAGGAGTTCCCACATAATCATACTCTAAGAGTTCTTCTGGAATGGGCTTTCGCAAATAACAATCAGTTTCCATAACACAAATATGTTCTGCTTGTATCCTTTGCCAAAAAGAATATTCCTGAAGTAACTGATTGTATTCGCGCACACCTTCTTCTGCACTCACAACTTTATCAAAAATAGGAATAATATTCACCGTGTTTTTATTCTTTCCACAAATTGTTTTACAGAATTCATAATTTTGCTCTGAGCAGAATAGGTAAATACTCCAGTCTTTTCCAAAATAAAACATATTGTGCAAGACAAACTCCAAATTCGGATGACAACGTCTCTCTACAATGACAAAGGCTTTATTAGAGAGCTGAGGAGGTTGATGAGTATCCCAGAAATGTTCTAACTCATATCCATAGCGTTTCTTCAGAATATCAAACACAGGAACTTCATAGCGATTTCTCCAGATGCGTAACCATTTTTTCGGATCTTTTTTGTATTCTTCTAATTCTCCAGGAATTTCATCAAAGAGATGTTCCATCTAAAAAAACTTTTTGTTTTCTTTTTAAATCTTACAAATACTACAAATAATACAAACGCACATATTTTTCTTTAATGTTCACAAGCAGGTACACCGAATCCTGCAACACCACACCAGCCCTCTTTACCCTGAGCCTTATGACAGGGGCAGGGATAAGGAAACCCGTTACTCTTCTTCCATGAAGAAGGGTCATTCTTAGCATCCTCTACTGCCTTCGCATAGCGAAGCATGCCACCCACTTGCTCATCAATGTCTGGAATCTGTGCACGCATACCAGGATCCTTCTGAATTGCATTTGCAAAAGCGGTAAGGCTATCAGTAGGAGCAGTTGCGATAAAGTTATCTACTGCAGTGGCGGTAGCAACAAGAGAAGTAAGAGATTCCGTGGGCGCCTTGTAAGAATCTACTCCATGTCCGTGCGTGGGGCATGCAAGGGTCCAGTGGTTACCACTGCAAGAGCTACAGAACGGAGTTACAACTTCACCTTCCATTACAATCTTTGGACGCTCTCGCTCTGCGTGCCAATCTTCCACAAGCATATTCTTACGAGCAAGACAACCTGCGCAAGGGTATCCGCCAGTGCACCCCTTTGCAAGAGCAGCACGGATCTTTTCCTCACGAGTCATTTCCTTCTTTGGATTTGTGAGTTCCGCAATCTGCTGACGAAGGCGAGCATTCTCATCCTCAAGCTGAATTACCTTCTTCTGGAGAGTCTTCTTGATATTGTTTGTACGAAGGTCAACATATCCATCCCAACCATTCTTTGCGATGTACTCCATAGCACGCATAACAAAACCATACGAAGATCCACTGTGACCGCTATCTGCATCAAGAATAGCATGCTCAATTTGAGTGAGCTTGTAAGGGGCATTGCGAACAAACATGAATCCTTCCCCCTCTGGAGGAGAATATGTCTTCAAGAACTCCCATGCATTGTCAACACTTGAAACTGCCTTGTAGGCACTGTCAAGCATTGTAACTTCGTGAGAATCGGTAATAAAACTGAAATCACCAGGAGTTGCGCTCATTTTTGTTGGTACATTCAAGCATGCATGGTTTGGTTTCAATTTTTTATGCAGTTTGTTCAAACATAAATTCACCCACTTTCAAGAGTTTATTTTCTGCTACAAAGTTGTCTACATTGAAATATCCTCTTTCTGCTGGCTTTTCTTCTAATCTTAATGGACCTGCTTGACTATACATCGTTATAAAATACCTATGAGTTCCTGAAGGAGGGGATGGAGGAGCATAGTTCATGATAACTTCTCCTCTCTTCACATCTCCTTCTTCTGCATTAATGACAAGCCAATGGAGCCAACTCTTTGCTTGAGCATCGGGATCCCACATGATTACTGTATACAGTCCAGAACCCGAGAAATTTACTTCTGGAGCATTGTTTCCTCGTAATCGGACGTCAAGCGCACCGCCCCTTTGCTTTCCTTTTTGCCTTTGCGATCTTGTTGCTTTTCGTTTTAGTTTTCTTGTTTTTCTTATTCGTTTCCCCATTCTATTAGTATGAAGTAAAATTGAAAAGGAACTGCCGCTGCAATATGTATGGCACAAATGGAAAAGACTTGGATTGACGAACGAAGTTTTGAACAGATTACTCTTGAAACAGTCCCTACTGGAAAGTATAATGACACATATAAGATGATTCTTGAAAATCCAAAACTATTCTCTACAGATATTTCAATTTATGATTGGGATATCGCTAAACTTGCTCAAAAAATTCAGGATACAAAACTAGAAGTAGAAATCTTGAATAGACGAATTGAGAAAATCAAGAATCCTCCTAAGAAAAAGAAAGCAAAGAAGACCGATAGTGAAGAAGAGGATGAAGAATACGATGATTCAGTAAATGTTGCTCTGCAACTTGATAAACTTCATTCTGTTATTGCAGAGAAACAAGGAGTTCTAAAAACGATTCAAGAGTATGAACTTGAACTTGAAATTCTCAAATATACCAGAGAAATGAATATTAAGAAAACTAGATCTTTAAACAGACTTATTAAAGAATACAATGTAACAAAAGATACTACTTACCTTGAAAAAGGTGTTCATTGGATTTCTGAGTATGCTGATAGTATGATTGAGCGAGAGAAGAGGCATATGACTACACGCATGATTCAATAGTCATGTTAGTATTGTTTCCGTAAATTGTAGATAAATGCAGAAGGGGATGCGGATGGTGTGGGAAAGGGCGAATATGTCACGGTTGGTGTACTAAAAGGACCGGATGTTGGAGTTGCGCTTGGCAAAGCAGAGGGTAGAAAGGTACCAGTGGGAGAAGTTACTCGTAATTTTTCAATAGGGGAGGCGAGGAGTTCATGAAACAAAGTTAGAAAGAGTAAGTATTTCAACATGTTGGCTACAAAATATGCTATTATGCTAATAGTCAATTTTGAGGATAATTAATTACGCAGTACACTTAAGCAGACTCTGGTGCAGGAGCTTCCGCAGGAGCTTCAACAGGAGCTTCCACAGGAGCCTCTACAGGAGCTTCTACAGGAGCTTCCGCAGGGGCTTCCGCAGGGGCTTCCACAGGAGCTTCCACAGGAGCTTCCACAGGAGCTTCCACAGGAGCCTCTACAGGGGCTTCCACAGGAGCCTCCACAGGAGCAACTTCAACAGGAGCAACCTCAACAGGAGCAACCTCAACAGGGGCAACCTCAACAGGAGCAACTTCAACAGGAGCAGTTTCCACGATAACAGGTGCAGCATGCACAGTATTTACAATAACCTCATTTTGAGGGTTTTCATCAGGGATCTCAACTTCAACCATCTGGCCATTTTCAAAGTTAACAGCCTTTCCAGTTAGGCGATTCAAGAAGTCACCGTGGCTAATTACTAAAATCTTACGATTAAAATAAATGAGGCATAAATAATCTTTAAAATTTTCTACACGTGCTTGTAATTCCTCCTCAGTTTCAGGTACAGTCTCATCTTCACCCTCAACATAATCACAGATATCCTTCTTTAATTCGCGACAGATAGGTGTGTAAAATATATTGTCATAAACAATATTACTCTCCTTAAGAGTTTCGCGACAACGTTTCATCGTAGAACAGACGACTATATCGTAATTTCCAGAGAGGAGTTTGGCTTGCGCCTTTCCAGACTCGGAGAGTCCGCAATCTTTTTCAGAGACTCCAGTCTCGTTGAAAATACTTCTTGCATGGCGGAGGACAGTAAGTTTCATTTCTATTTGAATTAGAGAATCTTTTCTTAGACCCAATAACTAACTAAATTTGATGAATGGATAATTTCATATATAAAGTATCAAAACAATGCCGCTCCAAACAGGATTTCTTTACAGTTTCTGTGCTGCGTGTAATCCCCTTTATAAAACAAGGATTATTGACAATTATCCTGCTCGTGCAGATGGATATTTTACAATGAATCCAGTATCCTTTCCTTATCTTCTTGAAAATCCTGCAGTCAAGAATCTGAGTCCAGGTTATTATGAAGTTGTTTTACACAGTTTAAAAATGGTTGAAAAATGTACACCCTACACGAATGAAGTTCGTAAATGCTCTCATCTCGTGTTTACATTCAAGGATACTCCAATCCTTGTCTTTGAGAATCTTTCCATTGCAAATTCTGATTGGATTATGAAGGTTGATATGAGTTACTTGATTCCTCACTGGATCTCTGTTGATGCCTTGGAATCAAGGACACTTGCTGAAAAGCGTTTGACAGTACTGAGTCTTCTTGGTTTGTTCTTAGGCTATGGCCTCTTGAAGTAGCGCCGCGTAAAAAAATTGAAACGGCCGCCCGCCAAACAATCGTCAGCAGTAGTTACTTTA
>JACCDY010053453.1_pt1 | contig 10906 bp, 9 predicted proteins | sample 7446391 | NCBI WGS metagenome assembly JACCDY01 (sample SAMN15323451, study PRJNA562643) | freshwater metagenome | isolation source: river surface water | place: USA:Blue River Watershed | collected 2017-08-18
CCTCTGCCCCCATCGATCCTTTAGCCGGCACCCCCCAAAAGTCGGCCCCGCCCCTTCAGACAGTCTCCGGCAAACCCGCACCCATTGTGGGTGACACCACCACTCTCCAACTAGGGGAATGGGAGAGCTTTTTTCTCAATGCTGGGATTGGTGGTGCACTTCAGGGCCAGCTCACCGCCCGGAGGATATGGAACGGGAACAATCGACAGGCTTATCCTTATACGTACACATCGGGCCCATTAACTGGGGTTGAAGTTGCAGGTGAAAATTTCACTTTTAATCCTGGCTTTAGGCTCGATGTGGAATTCGGATACAACTTTTATGAGTGGCTCGGTGTGGGGCTGCAGACCGGCTTGACCTACAACGGGATTAATCAGTACAACGCCACTTTTAACACCAGCCCAGGGGGAGGACTACCGGCCGGTTCCTACAACATGTCGGCGGATGGTGATTTGGTTCAAGTCCCGGTTCAAATCAACGGAATTCTGCGTTGGCCGGGCCAAGTCAAATTCCGCCCCTTCATCGGGGGTGGGGTGGGTGCCATTTGGCAGCAGTTAGACGTCAACAACTACTATCTGGCCAATACGGACATCCAAGGTAACTACTGCCGCAGCGCCTTTCAGTTTGGCTGGAACGCGCAACTTGGTGCTACTTACACTGTCGAACCGGGCGTTGATTTTTACGGCGCTTTCAAAATGCTCAGCGCCTTCATGCCGGTCATCGGCAACTACCAGTTTGAGAACAGTTACAATTTCGCCATCGAAGTCGGTATCCAGTCCCGCTTTTAATTTTCCTCCAAGCTGATATCGCCGGCCTTCAGGCCGTGACAAATCCCGCGCTTCGTTTTCTCAATAAAATCAGAGAACTCCTTCACTTCCTTGACCTTGGCATCTTTGCCTCGGCGGATTTCCTCGAGTGCTTGGGCTCGGTTCTTTCCCCCGAAGAAAAACCCCTCATACACCCTCTGTAAAGCTTTCCGGTTGTCCGGCCCCACCCCGGCTCTCCGTAACCCCACCAGATTCAGCCCACACACCCCGTTCGTTGCCACCGCCATACAGTAGGGCGGCAGATCCATGCCCACCCGGGTCTGACCCCGCACCATCGCCAACTTCCCAATCCGGACAAACTGATGCACAACCACCGCCCCTCCCAGAAACGCCCTTTCCTCCACCTCCACATACCCCGCCAAAAGCACGTTATTGACCAGGATCACCCCATCCGCCAGACGGCAGTTATGGGCCACATGAGCTCCCACCATGAGAAAACAGCCATTTCCAATCACCGTATCCGTCCCCTCCTTGGTTCCCCGATGAATCGTCACATATTCCCGAAACACATTCCCGTCCCCCACCACCACCCCGCTGCGCGCTCCTTGATAGGCTAAATCCTGCGGCTCTCCCCCAATCACCGCTCCTACTCCAATACGATTTTTCGCCCCCATCCGGACTCTTCCCTCCAACACGGCCCGCGGCCCTACCACACATCCCTCACCCAGCTCCACTTCCGACCCCACGATCGCCCCGGGTCCGATCACACAACCGGCCCCCAACTTGGCCCCCTTCTCCACCAGTGCCGTGGAATGAATTTCAGCTTTGCTCAAAGGTAACCTGCCTCACGAAAGCTATAATACCCGGATCGACCCTCCCGGGCGACGCCGATAATCACATGGTCCTGGAGCGTCACCCCCACCGCTTTCGCCCCATCCCGTAACCTCCGGGTGAAATCCAAGTCAGCCGGACTAGGTGCTGGATCCCCCGAGGGATGATTGTGTACGGCGATCAACGCGTAAACCGTCTCCGAACCCAGCGCCTGCCGCAAAAGATCCTGCGGTTGCACCGCCGTTTCATTCACTGACCCCCGGCTGATCTGCACTTTCCGGATCAACCTCAGCTTGGTGTTCAAAAGGAGCGCCCAAACTTCCTCCCGATCCTTGTGCCTCAACTCCGGGCCGATCACCGCCTCCACTTTCCCCGGATGATCCATCGCCTCCCCCGCCACTTCCGCCGAACCCACCCGCCGTCCCAGCTCAATCGCAGCGGCAATCTGGCATGCCTTGGCCACCCCAAGCCCCTGAAACTCTTTTTGCAGGTTCTGCGGCGTGATCCGGGCCAGACTTCCCAGCCCCTCCCGCGAACGCAAAATCTCCCCCGCCAGTTCGATCGCCGATTTACCGGGTCGCCCCGTTCCCAGCAGGATCCCCAACAGCTCCGCCGTCGAAAGTGCTTCCGGCCCCCGGGCCATCAGCCTCTCCCGGGGTCTCTCCTCCGACGGCAATTCCCGTATCCGTGTCACTTCCCGGAACAATAAAGGGAGCCACCTTCCCCCTCAAGAAAGGCGGAATGTGCGCCTGCAGGACTACTTCGTTCCCCTCATACTTCTTTTCCAGGATCCGGCCGGCCCGCGCCAAGAGCGCCAACAATGCCCCCTCGCTCTGGGGAACCCTCAAATGCACCCGCATGCTCCACGCGGTCAACATGGCCGCCAGTTCGGAAAAAAATCCTGCCATGCCATCCCCCGTTTTGGCCGAAACCAGCACCCCGTGGGTCACGCCCCCCGCCTCACGATCCAATCCGATCCGGTTTTCCATCCGATCTACCTTGTTCCAGACCGTGAGCGTGTGCTTGTCCCCCGCGCCGATCTTTTTCAAAACCTCATCCACCGCCCGCATCTGCTCCAGGCGTTGGGGGTGGCTCGCATCCACCACGTGAATCAACACATCGGCAAACGCCACCTCTTCCAAAGTGGATTGAAACGATTCCACCAGATGGGTCGGTAGCTTCTTCAGGAAACCAACGGTGTCGGTTAACAGGACCCGCACCCCGTTCGGCATTCGAAACTGCCGGATCGTTGGATCCAGCGTGGCAAACAGCCGGTCCTCTGCCGCCACCTCTGCATGGGTGAGGCGGTTCATGAGCGTCGACTTACCCGCATTGGTATACCCCACCAGGGCCGCCACCGGCCAATGCTGCCGCAAGCGCCCCTCTCGCTGGATCGTCCGATGCTTCCTCACCTCGGCCAAATCCCTCTCCAGCCGGGTAATCCGCTCCTGCACCCGCCGGCGGTCCACTTCCAACTGCGTCTCGCCCGGTCCCCGCATTCCGATGCCACCCGTCTGCCGCGATAAGTGGGTCCACATCCGGGTCAGCCTCGGCAGTAAATACACCAGTTGGGCCAGTTCGATCTGCAATTTCCCCTCCTTCGACTTCGCCCGCTGGGCAAAAATATCGAGGATCAGTTGGGTCCGATCCAGCACCTTGCAGGAAAAGATCTGCTCCAAATTCCGCGCCTGCGCCGGACTCAGTTCATCGTCAAAAATAACCGTGTCGGCCTTCTTCTCCTTCGCCGTTTTGGCCAGCTCCACCGCTTTCCCGCTGCCGATGTAAGTGGGCGCCACCGGAGAATCCATTCTTTGCGTGGCCCGATCCGCCACCTCGCCTCCGGCGCTCTCCACCAGCAACCCCAGCTCGTCCAGCGACTCCCCTACCTCCCAACGGCTGCTTTTGGAGGTCTCCAAGCCCACCAGAAAAGCCCGCTCTGTCGGACGATCCCGACCTGTGGAAATAATCATTCGGGAAAGGTTCCCCCGCCCAGGGCCTTCGCCAGCTTCTCCACCCCCGACGAATGCGGGGCTTTTCCAAGATTCGCTTCGATAGGCACTAAATTAGGAATCCGTTTCAGCCAGGTCAATTGACGCTTCGCGTAGGCCCGCGTGGCCGCCACAATTTTGTCACCCGCCTCCTCCCGGCTCATCTTCCCGGCCACCCAAAGCTCGATCTCGTGGTATCCGATCGCCCGGCTTCCCGGGCAGCCCCGCCATCCCGGCCGTTCCCTTAATTTCCGGACCTCCTCTGCCCAGCCGTCCTGAATCATCTCTGCCACCCGCCCCCGAATCACCGCCGCCAAGGCATCCAGATCCGGCACCAGTGCGAAGGTTTGAACCCCTGCCAAGGGCCCGGGCTGGGTTTCCTCGCTTTGCCAAGCCGACATCTTGCGAGCCGTCTGCCGCCAGACTGCCAAGGCCCGAATCAAACGCCTCCGGTTTTGTAGATCTGCCTTTCCCGACCATTCGGGATCGACCCGCCGGATCTCCTCCACGAGTTCCGGCGTCGACTTCGCCTCCAACTCCGCCGCCACCTTCCCATCGGTCCCTGGAGCCTTGGCCAAACCCTCCGTGAGTAGCTTGTGATACAAGCCGGTCCCACCCACCCAAACCGCGCCCCGGCGCCTTTGCTGTAAGTCCCCCAGAACCTTTCCGGCTGCCTTCAAATAGTCCGCCGCCGTAAAAGGCTCCTCCGGCTCCACCAAGTCCAACAAATGGTGCGGCACCTCTTTTCGTGCAAATGGTGAAGGCTTGGCGGTCCCCAAATCCAATCCCCGATAAATCTGAAAAGCATCGACCGAGCAGATCTCCGCACCCGTCGTTCGGGCAACCTCCATCGCCAACCGTGTCTTTCCGGAGGCCGTCGGTCCGAGAAGAAAAATCACCGCTTAAGCTAACTCCAGTCCCCTGAGCCGCCCCCGCCCTTCACCCGCCACACATTGACCAGATCCCGGTTCAGCTCATTGAGGAAGCGCGAGGGCGTCTGCCATGCATCCCCACCTTTGCCCATGCGGAGCCGGGGATGGGTCAGGTACAGCTCGTCCTTGGCCCGGGTCACCGCCACGTAAAACAACCGCCTCTCCTCTTCCTCCCCCTCCTCCGACTCGATCGACCGGGCGGAAGGAAACAGTCCGTCACATAACATGATCACGAAAACCGTCCCGTACTCCAATCCCTTGGCCTGATGCACGGTGCTAAGCTTCACCGCCTCCCCTTCATGGTCCGCCCCCCGGGCCGCCACCTCGGTCTCCGTGTTCCCCAGCAAGGCCAACTCCGCCAGAAAATCCGCCGTGTTCGTGAAGCCGTTGGCGTAATCCTCCAGCTGGCGCAGATCATCCAACCGGTTCACGGCATTGGCGTACCGGGCCCGGACGTAGTCCCCGTAGCTCCCTTCCACCACCAGCTTCACCTGCTCTGACGGAGGCTTTCCCGCAATTTGCCTCAGCGTCTCCACGAGTTGCGCCCAGCCCTTGGCGCTTTTCTCGGAGACCTTCAGCTGCGCCAGCGGTTTCCCGCTGGAAACCTCGTGCCACATCTTCGTGGCCGACTTGGGCCCCACCCCGGGCAACAACCGTGCCAAGCGGTGAAAAGCCACCTCGTCCTTCGCATTCGCCCCCACCCGGAGATGGGCCGCCACATCCTTGATGTGGGCCTGCTCAAAAAAACGAAGGCCGGAAGTGATCGTGTAGGGAATATTCCTCCGGGTTAGCTCCAGCTGCATCTCCATCGCATGGAAATGGGCCCGGTAAAGAATCGCGATATCCGAAAGATTCGTCCCCTCCTCATGCAACTCCAGGATCCGCTGGGCCACAAAGGCCGCCTGCTGCCCACCATCTTCGAGTGCTACCATCGCCGGCTTGACCCCCCCCTCCCGTACCGCCCGGAGGTTTTTCGGAAACTGCTTGGGGTTGTGACTGATCGCGTGGTTCGCCAGATCCAGAATCTGCGGAATACTCCGGTAGTTCGTCTCCAACCGGACCACCCTCGTCCCCGGATGTCGTTCCGGAAAACTCAAGATGTGCTCCACCTTGGCCCCGCGCCAGGAGTAGATGCTCTGCGCATCATCCCCCACCGCCATAATCTGGTGATGCCCGGCCCCGATCGCATCGACGAAGTCCGACTGTAAACGGTTGGTGTCCTGATACTCGTCGACCAGCACATGCTGGAATCGCTCCCGGTACCGCTCCCGTAGATCCGGTTGCTCCAGGATCTGCAGGGAGAGCGTCAGCAGATCGTCGTAATCCATCGCCGCGCTCTCCCGTTTCCGGCGCAGGTAAATCTCCCCCACCTTGCTGATCCAGCTTTCCAGCTCCACAAAGTAACCAAACTGCTTCTTCAGGATCGCTCCACAGGTGGTGCGATGGTTGGCCGCCAGGCTGAAGATCTCCGCCAACACCTCGGGTTTGGGGAAGCGCTTGTCCTTGGGATCCACCCCCGCCTCCCCAAGGCTGGCACTGATCAGATCCTCCGCATCCTCCCGGTCCAGGATCGTGTAGTCCTTCGGATACCCCACCCGGTCGGCATGCCTTCGCAGGATCCGGTTGCCGACATGATGAAAAGTCCCACCCCAAAGTCGGGAAAGGTCGTGCGGCAAAAGCGATGCCACCCGTGCCAGCATCTCCTTCGAGGCCTTGTTGGTGAAGGTCAGCAGCAGGATCTGCTCCGGCGCCACCCCCTGCTCCACCAGCCAGGCCACCCGGTAGGTCAATGTCCGCGTCTTGCCGCTCCCCGCCCCGGCGATCACCAGAATCGGACCGGGCGGCGCCGTGACCGCCTGCAACTGCTCCGGATTCAGCTCCGCCGCGTAGTCAATCGTCGGCCCCCCTGCCGGCCGGTCCTCCTGTCTTAAAACGTATTCCACCCGCACACCTCATCCGCCAAGGCACCCTCGTATAGGGCCCGACCCACGATCACTCCCTCCACCCCACCGGCCTGATCGAGGGCCTGCAGATCCTTGAGTCCACTGATTCCGCCGGAAGCGATCACCTTGCCCGGGAAGCTTTTCACCATTTCCTGCACGGCCGGAATATTCGGTCCAGTCATCATCCCGTCCCGGGTCACGTCGGTATAGATGATCCGGATCACCCCGGCCTTGGTCATCCGCGCCGCCAGATCCTTGGCCACCCATCCGCTGGGCTTGGTCCAGCCGCGGGTCTCCACCACCCCGTTGCGGGCGTCGATCCCCACCACCACCTTTTCCGGCCCGAAGCGCTTAACCGCCTCCTCAATGGTTTCCGGCTGATCGCAGGCGATGCTGCCAAAAATCACGCGGGCCGCCCCGGTCTTGAGAATTTTTTCCGCCACGGCTAAATCCCGGATCCCTCCCCCCACCTCACACGGCATCTGCACACTTCGGGCAATCTGCCCGATCATCTCCAGATTCCGCATCTCCCCCTCAAAAGCGCCCTCCAAGTCGACCAGATGAAGCACCCGGCCTCCCGCCTTCTCCCAACGCCGCGCACAGGCCATCGGATCCCGGCTGTAGACCTTTTTCTCGGTGGCCTTGCCTTGGGCGAGCCGCACCACCTCCCCGGCCATCAGGTCGATCGAAGGAAGAACGAACATCAATCCATGCCCAACTTTTTGCGGCCGTCCGGCGTGATCATCTGCGGTCCCCACGGCGGATCCCAGACCACATCCACCTGCGCCTCCTGAATTCCCTCCAACGAAAGGATCTTCTGTCGGGCGTCGGCGGCGATGGAGGGCCCCATCCCGCAGCCCTGCGCCGTGAGGGTCATCTTTACGTCCACCCGCCGGCCCCCGCCGTCACTCTTCTTGATCTCCAGGCTGTAGATCAGTCCCAAATCCACAATGTTGACCGGGATCTCCGGGTCATAGCAGGTCTTCAAAACCGTCCACACGGCATCCTCATCCACCGTCCCGCTGCCGCTGGATTTCGTCCCCGTGGCCACCGCCCGGCCTAGGGCATCCCCGTCCTTCCCTTGAATCCGGTAAAGCCCTCCCTCGTGGGGGGTGTGCACGGTAAAGGTCCCGCCCAGCTCCTGGGTGATCACCACCTCCGTGCCGGCCGCCAGCTTGCGACTCGTTCCCGCCGGAATCGCAATCGCCTCCACTTCCCTGGAAAGTTTGATCTCTTCGCTCATGCCTTGAACCTAGTCAGTTCACGGCCGGAAAAAACCTTAATCCTAATCTTCATCTGCATCCCATACCCGTAGCCACGCGCCGCGGGTCGTGCACCCGCCAAACCATCGGCTGCCTCCGGGCAAGGAGCTCCCGGTTCCACCAGTCCAGCGCCTCCTCCCGATCCTTCAGTTTCTTCTCCACCTTGGTGGCCTCCAGGAAAGACTTCCGGGACAGTCCCCATAACAGTGGGCGCTCTAAACCCGACCAGTCCGCCTCCAAAAGGGCCCGGTTATGTTCCAACGTCTTCCCAAAACCGATCCCCACGTCCAGTAGCACTCTCTCCCTCGCCACCCCGGCCGTGGCCAGTCCCTCCAGACGCTTGGCAAGAAAATCCCCCACCTCAGCCACCACCTCCCGATAAACCGGATTCTTTTGCATCTCCTGCGGACGCCCACCGGCATGCATGCCCACGTAACCGGCTCCGCTCCGCGCCACCACGGCCAGCATCGCCTCATCCCACCGCCCTGCTCCCACGTCATTGATCACATCGACCCCGGCTTCTTCCACCGCCGCTTTCGCCACCTCCGCCTTATAGGTGTCCACGGACAAGAAGGCTTCAGGCCGTTCCCGGCGGAGTTCCACGAGCACCGGAATCACCCGCGCTCTCTCCTCTTTCGCGGAAACCGGCTCCGCCCCGGGCCGGGTCGACTCCCCACCCACGTCGACCCCGTCCCCCGCATCCAACAAAGCCATTCCTTGGCGGACGGCTTCCGCTTGGCGGACATATTTTCCTCCATCCGAAAAGGAGTCGGGCGTGACATTCAGAATACCGAGGAGAAATGGCCTATCCGAGGACAGCTCAACGGTTCGCTTCCCACAAAGCCACGTCTCCGTGGCGGATACCGGCATGGGCGGGAAAGTTCCTTACGCTCCCGCGGGAGCGCCTTCGAGACCGGGAAGAATGGTACCTTTGTCCTTCACCTTTTCCACCGGACGGTTGGCAGACAGCGGCTCGCTGGGCGTGGGAGCAGTGGGTGCGCTTAAGCCCTTGGGCGGAGGGTTCAGAATCCGGCCATGCTTGATGATCTCCTCCACCTGAGAGCCATCGAGCGTCTCATACTCCAGCAAAGCCGCGGCGATTTTTTCCACCTTGTCCCGGTTTTCCCCGAGGATCTTTTTGGCCCGTTCATACGCCCCGCTGACGATCTGATGCACCTCTTCGTCAATCTCCCGCGCGGTCTGCTCGCTGTAGCCACGCGACCGGCCGATTTCCCGCCCGAGAAAGACATAATCCTCGTGATCGCCGTACTCCACCATGCCCATCCGGCCGCTCATCCCCCACTCGCACACCATCTTTTTGGCGTACCAGGTGGCCATCTTGATGTCACCGCTCGCCCCGCTGGAAATATCCCCGAGGAACAGTTCCTCCGCCACCCGACCCCCCATGGCCACACAGAGATCATCGGTCACCTTCCTCTTGCCGTACCCGTACCGGTCTTCGGTCGGCAGCATCATCGTCACCCCTAGGGCCGGTCCCCGCGGAATAATAGAAACCTTGTGCAGCGGGTCGGTGTGTTCGAGGACGATGTTCAGGAGTGCGTGGCCGGCCTCATGATAGGCCGTCAGTTTCTTTTGCTCGTCGCTCATGGCGAGGCTACGCCGCTCCCGCCCGAAGCGGACCTTGTCCCGGGCTTCCTCGAGATCCTTCTGGGTGATGGCCTCGGCATCACGCCGGGCCGCCAGCAGGGCCGCCTCGTTGATCACGTTGGCCAGCTCCGCCCCGGAAAAGCCCGGGGTGCTCCGCGCCAGCGTCGACCAGCAGACCTCCGGCGAAGCCTTCACCTTCTTGGCATGGACCTTAAGAATCTCCTCCCGGCCTTTCACATCCGGCAGATTGATATGCACCTCACGGTCAAACCGCCCCGGCCGCATCAACGCCGGATCCAACACATCCTTGCGGTTGGTCGCGGCGATAATGATGACCCCTTCCGCGGTATCGATGCCGTCCATCTCCACGAGTAAGGCATTTAAGGTCTGCTCCCGCTCGTCGTGCCCGCCCCCCAGGCCATGGCCGCGACTCCGCCCGACCGCATCGATTTCGTCGATAAAGATCAGGCACGGGGCGGTTTTCTTGCCCTGCTCAAACATGTCCCGGACGCGGGAAGCACCCACGCCGACAAACATCTCCACAAAATCGGAGCCGCTGATGCCGTAGAAAGGCACGTCCGCCTCACCGGCGATCGCCTTGGCGAGGAGGGTTTTACCCGTTCCAGGAGGTCCCACCATCAGGATGCCCTTGGGAATCCGTCCACCGAGTTTCTGAAACTTCTTCGGGTCGCGCAGGAACTCCACGATCTCACTTACCTCGTCCTTGGCTTCCTCGACTCCGGCCACATCGGCAAAGGTCACCTTGTTCTTGTCCTTGGACAGAATGCGGGCCTTGCTCTTGCCAAAGCTAAAGGCCGACTTCCCCGCCATCCGGATCTGCTGCCGGAAGAAGAAGTACATAATGAGAATGAAGAGCACGAACGGCAACGTGCCGGCCAGCGCCTGCCACATGGAGTTATCGATCACCTTCTGGCTCACGTTCGGGAATCCGTTTGCCGCCAGCACCTGCTCCAAATCCCGCTTAAACTCGAGATCCACGGTCACCTTGAAGCCGGTCAACCCTTGGGCATCGGTTCGCACGCTCTTGCGCAGGGCCTCAGGCGGCTCGAACTTTCCGGCCAGCCAACGCACATTGGCCGCCGGCTCGACATTGAGGGCGACCTCTTTGATCCGTCCTTCCTTAAGATATCCCTCAAACTCCGCAAAAGTCAGATCCCTCGTGGAGGCGGCCGTCTGGTTTTGGTGAGCGTAAAAAGCCAGAAGTAAAAGTGCCGCCATGCCGAGAAAGAGAACCACACCCCGCCAGTTTGGCCCCTCACCCTTGCTGGGATCAGTCCGCCGCGCCGGCGGCCGCGGCAGCTTCGGTGGCTTCTTATTGGGATTACGGGGAGTCGCCATTTCGAACAGTTAACTTATCACCGGCAGATGGCTTTAGCAATCAGACCCATTTTCTTGTGGTAGAATAACTTACCCCCGCTCCTCCGCACCCCCGCTCCTTGGCGTAGTTGCCATGCCGCGGTGGTTCCGCCGGAAAGTAGCCGCCGGATTCCCTCCACTTCCGCAAAAGTCGGGCCGGCATACGTCTGGTAGGCTAGCCACATCCGGATCGCGCGC
>JACCDY010165958.1_pt1 | contig 10900 bp, 5 predicted proteins | sample 7446391 | NCBI WGS metagenome assembly JACCDY01 (sample SAMN15323451, study PRJNA562643) | freshwater metagenome | isolation source: river surface water | place: USA:Blue River Watershed | collected 2017-08-18
AAAATTTACGCAACCGCAGCTGGATTAGGTCCAGGAGATTTATTACTACAACCTACTGGAGGAAATATCGGCATTGGCACCACAAGTGCGTCTGAAAGATTTCATTTACATACTGCAAACAGTGGATTATCTGCAATTAGATTATCTGGTTCAGCTGCTTCACAGATTCCATATGATATCCGACAGGGTATAGTTGGCGTTAATAATGCAGGATTTAGTATCTATGATGTTACTGCAGCGGCTACTAGATTTGCCATTGATTCTGTTGGAAATATTGGAGTCGGAGTTGCTAATCCTGTAGCTAAACTTCATGTTGATGGTTCCATCCATCAAACTTGGCACGATGGTAGAATAGGAATTTTCTATGATAATGATTTTCGTCAGGGATTAACGTATAGTACTTCAACTCGTACTCTTAAAATATTCAGCACCTCAGGTGATACGGGTGGTAATATCGCATTTTACACGAGACTTGGTGTTGGGGCATCTGATACTGATTATGGTAGTGAGAAACTAAGAATTACAGCTAATGGTAATGTTGGAATTGGAATAACAAACCCAACGTATACATTGGATGTAAATGGTGATATAAGAGCAGAAAGATACAGAGCAATCAACAGTTTAATTCTCAACTCATATCAAACTGTTAATCCTGGATCTAATGTTTTTCTGTATTCTCAGCCAAATGATAGAGATTCTTGGATCTATTTAGATTCTGCTGATACTGGGTCTAACTGGGGTATCTATCATAGACAAATAGATTCTACTGTTAATGATTTACCCGCAAACTCAATAGGGTTTATTGGCGGCGGAAATAGTCAAGTTAAAGCCTATATTTCCCTATGGTCGGGAAATGGTTACTTTTCAGGCAATGTTGGAATAGGAACCACAAATCCAACTGCAGCTCTTCATGTAATTGGTGGTGGCACTTTTACTGGATCTACTACTTCTACAAATTTTGCAGACATAACTGGAAGTTATAATGTTAACTTGGGCAGTGGTGGATTAGAAGGTCGTGGATTAGTTGCCGGATACTCTGGCGGTTCATATGGTGGTATTGGATATAATGTAAGGCATACTACAACTGGGGGAACGTATATTGCTCCTCTTGCTGATACTTCAAATTATCTGCTATTCAATCAAGGATTTACATTTTTTGGAGCTGCTACTGGAACCGCTGGAAGAACATTATCATATACTAATCTAGCATCTTTAAATAATAGTGGTAATTTAACTGTTACTGGAAGTGTTACTGTTGGTGGTCCTATATTCCGTTCAGTAGCAGGAACCTCTGGGTATCTAAATGGAAATTATAATTCAGTAGAAACTTCAACAACTCCAGGTACTATTTACACAATTGGTGGTGCATACGTTCCAACTGCAACTACTCTTGGTAATATGTATGGTATTGGGTACGGATATGCTGGATATGCTGGAATTGGAAATCCAGCTGGAGTCCCTACAGCTACCTGGGGAATGTATGTTGCTTCTAATGGAACTGCAAGAATATTTTTAGATTCCGATTATGGAAGAGGATTCTTTAATGCAAATGTTACTACTTCTGGAGGATTTTATTCTCCTGGGGAAGTTGGATTTTACAGTAGTACGTTTGCAAATAATGTACGAAATCCTATCTGGAGATTTGCAAATGCTGATGGTTATGGACTTAGTTATTTCCAAGGTGGTGCAGGAGTAAGTCCAGCAGGTGGTGGAGATACTCTTGGTTTCCATTTTGGAACCGCAACTGCTGCTACTTCTCTTTTACAATTAAATGCTGGCTGGGGTGCAGTTGTTAATGGAAACTTTGGTGTAACTGGAAATGTTGGAATTGGAACAACAAATCCAAGTGCTAAGTTGCATATTATAGGTGCTTCTATTCTCTCAAATAACACAAGTATAGACCCAGACTCCTATCCAAATTCCATAGTTGCAGGTGGTATTGCAGATGGTTCTGGTTGGGGAGTGACATCTGCTATTGGCGGAAATGCTGGAGTTGGTGATAGTTGGGCTCTGGGTCATAATGGAGGAGCATTGTTTTTTGGTATGCAAAATGGGTCAGCGAATGACACCATGCAGACATACATAAAATTAGACCCAAATAGAAATCTATTACTGGTTCCAACATCTGGAAATGTTGGAATCGGAATCGAAAATCCAAATTATAAGTTGCATGTTGTTGGAACAGGTTCTGTAATTCAAAGAGATTTATATATTTCTGGAAATACTAGTGGAAATTATGGTAATAGACTTGTTGTAGGTAATACTGATACATCATTCACATTACAAGATACTAATCTTAGACCAACTATACAAGCTCATGGGGCATATCCAGTATTATCACTTAATCATACAATAACTGGTAATACAAGTCACGGCCCAACCATTCAATTTACATGTAATGGAACTGGAAATCAATTTGTAATTGGTACTACTGGAAATGGTTCTAGACTTGATATTGGTACGGCATCCACTGGTGATTGGAACCCACATAATGGTATTGCTAATCACAGTGGCACCACTCATATGTCGTTTACGACATCTGGAAATGTTGGAGTTGGGACATTAAACCCAACCGCAAAATTAGTTGTTGATGGTGGAGGAACAAGTTCAATTGCATTTAGAGATGACTCTATTGAAAACCACAAGCGGGACTCAGATTCAGCTGCAATAGTCCTTAACTATTTTGGATTAAATGGAGGAACAAGTAGGTTTAGAGACGTTGCCATCTATAATGGTAAGCAGGGACTTATTTCTATTTTTGATGGATCAACTGGTAATGTTGGAATTGGAACAGAAGTTCCTCTTCAAAAACTTGATGTCCGTGGCAAATTCCTCCTCGCTGCAAATGATACTACATCAACCCACATCACCCAAGTCCCATACACTATCAACAATGGCACCTTGAGTTGGGAAGGATCAGCTGGTCAACTCTTCTCCATCACTAACAATCTCACCTCTGGAAGTATTTTTTCTGTCAATGATATTTCTGGACTACCTTCTATAGACGTAGATGCTGATGGTACTATAAAATTAGCCCCATATGGTGGCACTGTGGTCCTAAAACAAGTTACAGAAACAGTAGCAAATACTTTTACCACTACTCTTGCTCCTTCTTCTGGTACGCTCACAGTTGATATATCACTGGGAACTGTAATTCTTGGAGATCTCAATGCTCCTGTAATTACTTGGGCATTCACTAATGTCCCAACAGCAAACAGTAGAGCAACAACAATAACTCTAATTATTGATGGAGATACAGCACATACTTATGGTGAAGCTTGTAGTGTAAATGGTTCTGCTATTACTGGTGGAGTTAAGTGGGTTGGTGGAAATGCCCCAACACCAACAGTTCATTTTGATATAATTACATTTACCATTGTAAGAGATAGTGCTGGAACTATCATCGTATTTGGTTCAGGCAATACAAATCTTTTTACTTAAGGTGTAAAATGAGTCCAATAGCATTTGGTTTAGGAAGCAGCAGAGCATTTGGTATAGGAAAATCTTCAGGAAGTATACCATACTGGCTGCAAAGTATAAATTTAAATTTTAGTTCCTCACAAAGTGACGCATATTATACACAAGATATTGCCAAAGATAGTAGTGGCAATATTTATGTTCTTGGAAATTCATCATATGATTGGTCTTCAAGTAGTTATTGTGTTGTAGTCAAATTTAATGAATCTGGAGATCCGCAATGGACCGCTAGAATTCCCAACAATGCATCATCAATAATACATTGGGGAACTAATTTACATGTCACACCAGATGGATCTACAGTTTATGTAATAGGAACAACTTACTCTGCAGCTTTTGGAACTGCTAGTGATGTTCTTGTTGTAAAAATAACCACCTCAAATATTTCTCCACCTGGACAATATGGTAGCACTATTCCACTTGAAGTATACAGGATGTATTTAACCGATGGATCACTCGATGAGCAAGAAGATAATGTCTTATCTGTAGTAGATTCTTCTGGTAATATTTACGTAGCATATAACCATTTTGGTGACAACGGTACATTTACAGATGTAATTTTAACCAAATGTTCTATAAGTTCTAATACTTTGAATGTAGCTTGGTCTAAAATAATTACTGCATCTGCTGGTGCATCCAATCAATTTGTAAATGGAATTCATCTAGATTCAAGCGAGAATATATATTGGTCTGGATCTACTGATGGTCAAACCATTCCACTTATAGGAAAACACAATAAAACAAATGGTAGCTTAATTTGGTGTAAGCAAATTCAAATTACTGATTATGTTCCGTATACTAGCCCATTACATATTGATTCCAACGATAACATATATCTAACTGGATTTTCTGGAAGAATAGCAACAAGTAATTATGGACTATCATTAACAAAGATAAATTCTAGTGCTTCACTTGTGTGGCAAAGAATAATACAATCACCAACTTTTAATTCTTCTGAAATTATCGCTGGTGCGAGAGTAACAACAGATACCTCTAATAATGTATACATTTTAGGTCAAACTAATGTTAATACAGCTGGAGGTTCTGATGTCTTTTTAGGAAAATTTGATCCATCAAACGGAAATCTTCTTTTTGGACGATCATTTGGTGGAGATTTGGATGATTTCAGTACAGGATTTAATGGTAATACACCAGCATATAAGATAATAGCTGATTCTAATTCATTAATATTTGCTGGAATACTTGGGAATATTGTTCCATTTCAACCCGAAGAAACATGTGGATTGCTATGTAAATTACCAGTAGATGGATCAAAAACTGGTGCATATATGACAAAACTAAGTAATGCTAGTTTTGGTGGAATGTTAACAAGTTATATTGTTCAATATAACACATTTTCTTGGGGGACTAATGGTGATTTTACATCTAATACAACCATCTCTGATTTTGCCGTAACACTATTAAATGCAACTCAAACTACAGCAAATATTAGTGAATCTGGACTTAATTTCCCAATCAATACATTTAAAACATCAATATGATACTACAAGGATTTTTAAACGTTCCAGAGATTAACTCTAGTTATAATAACTATATGATATACTAGACAATTTTTAGTCTAAATATATGCATAGGTATAATTTACTTCTTGGATATAATTAATTATGGCACTTTCTCACTCTCCCTCTATCGTAACTAATGGATTGGTTTTATGCCTAGATGCAGCAAATCTCAAGAGTTTTAAAGGAGTTAATGCAACTAATATTTTAAACTCTATAGCGTATAATCAAATCAACCAAAGTTCTGCCACATATAGAGTAACGAATGGTGAAGAATCTGTCTATATACCCTCACTTGGAGTTGTAACTTCTAAATATGTAGATTTTTATAATGATTATGGCGGTTCTGGAGTTTGTTGTCCAAACTTATATTCTTATGGTACTGGATTATCAGTTTCTCCAAATACAACATACACATATTCAATAATTTATAAAACTACCAGTGGATATAGTCATCCAAACTACATGTATCGGTATGAATATGCAAGTAATGGTGCTTATGCTGGAGAAGCTGGAGTACATAGCACCAGTAATAGAACATCTCTAGGAGATGGTTGGTGGTTTGCTTGGGGACAATTCACCACATCAGCAACAACAGCAACTCTAAATACGTTCCTGTTTCATTATGAATATGGAACACAAAACCGAGTTTATGTCTATCGTGCTGCATTATACCAAGGAACATATATAATCCCACCAGAACATATGCTTAATATTGGTCAAGTGAGAGGAACCACCGTGGCAACAGGTGGTGGTTGGGCAGATTTAAGTGGAATAGGAAGTAATGGAGAACTTATTAACGGAACAACTTATAGTAGTTCTAATGGTAAAGGTATAAGTTTTGATGGTGTTAATGATTACGTAGATGTAACACAGAACCTAGGGGTATTATCAGAATATACATTTTGTCATTGGTCAAGAAGAGATGTTGAGGGCAGAATGCCAATAGGATGGAGAGGTGGACCAACTTTTTACCAATACGGAGATAATAGTTGGTTTTATACTCATGGAGGTGTTCAAGGTGAATATTATTACCCCAAATCAGTCAGTATACCAACCGGAACCTGGGGATTTTATTGTATTACATATGATGGAACTGCGGTGAGAATATATAGAAATTCTGTTTTAGAAGGTTCCCAAGCAACATCAGGAACTGCTGACTGGACTAACGGAGTTCGTATTGGATTTTGGTCTGGTGGTGGAGGTTATTATTACCAAGGTGCTATTGCGAATGTTTCTATGTATAATAGAGCACTTACAGCAGCACAAGTTCAGCAAAACTTTAATGCTCTCAGAGGGAGGTACGGAATCTAATGGCAATAGCATATAACCCCCAGATAATACCGCATGGTTTAGTATTTCTTTTCGATGCAGCGAATCGAAAATGTATTTCCCCCCTAGGTTGTACCGGATTCAATACTGCACCACAACTTATAAGGAATTTAATGTCTCCGTCAGACGTAATTAATTCCTATAATGGAGTTAAACTTGGTAACCTCTCATACTATACTGTTTTTGCTATTGATTATCCTGAAGGTTCTCATGGCGGAGATGCTGCAGGCAGAAATGGTATTACTCCAGGATATAATGTAAGGAGCGGAACTAAACTCTTTGAGTATCAAAGAGCATTAAACTACGCAGTTTATAATAATCCAACACAATCTTGGGTAAAAGCCACTGTATATGATACATACGCATATGCCTCAGAGGTAGATAGATTTGTGTCTGAATATGCAACTGCGGTAGCTGCATACCCAGATGCTGTTCACATTGTTGCTGGTTCTCATAGAGATAGTTATCATAATGCTGCAGAATATAACATTTTAAGAGATCTAGGTGCTCCGAGTAATGTGGATTCAATTATTGGATTCCCTTCTCCAGAATGGATTTTAGTTGGAAAACCTGGATTGGGTGCAGGAAATGCATATGGGTGGGTATTCCAAAATTATTCAACAAACCCAGACCAAGTTGCCCACTTGAACTTTGGTTTACCGATTTACGGTGGTACTGGTAACTATTTGGAGTTTGATGGTACTGACGATTACATATCAGCACCAAATACTTCATTAATTCATAGAACTTCTAACTGGGCATATTCTGCATGGGTTAATTTTAGTGGGACTCCGAGTTTAGGAACTATTTTTGAGAATGGTTCTTGGGGAAATTGTTTGTTAATAAGATTTGAAACAAATGGTATAACAATACACTCTATGAGTTCTTATTGGGGAAAATTCAGTTTTTCTCCGACTATAGGCACATGGTATAAGTTAGATTTTATCAGAAATGGAAATGTCATTGATTTTTATTTAAATGGTTCTTATTCTCAATCAATTAGTTTTACTGCAGATATTCAACCATCCCCCAATCTTTTTATCGGGATGTCCCAACACGCTGCTGGCCAGTGTTTTCATGGAAAAATGGCATATATACAAATATACAATAGAGCGCTTTCTGCAGCAGAAATTCAACAAAATTTCAATGCACTTCGTGGTCGTTTTTCGATCTAACTACTTAAAAAAAACTATGTACGAATCAAGAAATTTCATAATCTTCTCAGTAGAAGAAATCAACAAAATTGACTTCAATTCTGTCTTAGAGACATCAGCAGATACTTTGAGAAGATCCACCGACGGAACCAAGACCTTTGTCAAGTGGGACCAAGCACCATTTGATCCGACTCCATACACATTTATAAACGCAGAGACAGGTATAGAGGAGACTATCATCCCCCAAGAACCCACTCCACCAAGCTTCATAAATGATCTTCAAACAAAAGAAGGTCCTTATACATATGAAGAAATGTTAATTATTTTAAATAGTCCTGAATGGACTGCACCTATGCCAATGGGAGAGGAGTAAAGTGGGAGCTTACTCAGGACCTGATATAAATGAAAATGGCTTGGTGTTGGCATTTGATGGTGCAAACTATAAGAGTTTTAAAGGTGAAGCAACCATTAATTTAATTCCATCTCCAACAATTAATGCATATCCAACAACTGGAAATGGTTGGGGAACTTATAATACAAATCAATATGGTTCAGGAACTTATTTTTCTATTGGAACTGTAAGTAATGTAACAAATAATATCATTACGATGACATCTGCTCATTCGTTAAGAACCTATGATGTAATGCAACCACAAACAACTGGTGGTGGAGTAACTGCAGGAACTAATTATTTTATAAAGAAAGTATCAGATACTTCATTTACACTTCATGCATATAATGGTTCTCAAGATGGGTCACAAGGATACATAAGTTCATCCACAGGAACTCATAAAGTTTATGATAGTATTGCAAATGATGTAAGAGTATCTGTAAACTCTACAAGTTTTCCTACGATGTGGTGGGGATATCCACATTTACCAAACTCTGGTCTCGTAAAAGAATTAAGATATGGTGAGTTTAATGCAATACCAAATCTTCCAGCAAATGATTGTATTAGATTACATTATATTAGAACTGACGATGTAAAAGATGGAATGTCTTATGGTGTAGATTGTACAGTAACACCAAGTTCTCCAGTTACAATATCTTTTTACACTAGAGCAGCAAATGCAAATGCTGTTGGTAAAATTATTCAATATCAAATTTATAATTATACTGGAGGAAGTGCTGCTGGGTATGCTTGGAATTTTACTTTGGGTGCAGCAGGTGTTTGGGAAAGGCAATCATTTACTTATACTCCAGCATATGGAACCATGATTTCATATTGGTTTCCTGTAACCGGTGGAGTTTATGCCTGGGATTGGTCTTGTATGCAGGTGGAGCAAAAGTCTTATTCTACTAACTTTATTGCTGGTACAAGAGGTACTACTGTAGCAACAGGTGGTGGTTGGGCAAATTTAACTGGAAGTGGAAATAATGCAGAACTTATAAATGGAGTGAGAGAGAACAATGATAAGTTGGGATCTTTGAGTTTTGATGGAATGGATGATTATGTAAATTGTGGGACATTATCTGGGTCATTTTCCTCATTTACAATAATTACTTGGTTCTATCCAACAGTAGTTGCCAACTATAATAATGTACTAGACTGCAATTCTGGATATTATTCATCTGGAAATGTAGGACCAAGATTGGAGATGAATAGTTCAGGCACTCTCGGCTGGGTATATTCAAACAACACTGGAAACAACAGTGAATTTTATTTCCACAATGTGGTAAATAGTGGATTAATGGCAAATACTTGGCATTGTGTTGCAATTACATACAATGGAGGAGAAAATATTTCAACAACTTATTATAATGGAAATGCCACTGGAGTGACTAGAGGCTCGTCTGGGAATCCTAGTGGATTTGTCGGTACGTTTAATAATTTGAACATCGGAAGAGGATTTTTTAATGCCAGGTATTTTCAAGGAAGAATATCTCAAACACAAATATACAACAAAGCGCTCACATTAGCAGAAATCCAACAAAACTTTAATGCTCTTAGAGGCAGATTCGGCTTATAGGTACGTAGATACGATAGATATCCCGTGTATTACGGAGGATAATCGCCCCGCGACTTTGAGTTTAAAGTGATACTAGAAATATAGTAGTAATCAGAGTTTGCTCCATGGCCCTTACTCGCATTGACTCGTACCTCGTTGACCTAGATTCGCTCGGAGGGATTACCTTTGATGACCAGGCAGGAACCCCGACGTTTAAAGTCGATGCAGTAAATCACCGAGTGGGCATCGGCACCACAAATCCACTAGCAAAATTATCAGTAGGATCCGGTTCTATATCAGATCCAAATGTACCTATTCAAATAAACGCTCCTACCGGACAAATAATATATTTTGGAGCTAATAAAAACGGATCTTATGGAGCATTATTTGGACATGACTTTAGTATCGGTGGTGGAGTTGTTAGAACAGTAGATCCACTAGATAGTGTAAATATTGTAGTTAATAATACTACTCTTGCTCTAAGGGCTGTTTCAAATGGAAATATCGGCATAGGAACCACAAATCCAATAACAAAATTAGATACCAGAGGTGCTCTTCATGTAGGTGGAGGTTCTGACGGAATTTGGTTGGGAAATGCTGGAGATAATACCGCATATGATAATGTTAAATTATATTACACTGGGTTTAATTCTGGAAACCCAAGAATATATCTAACTCCAAGAACCCAACCAGGATCTGGAACTATTAACACTTACTTACACTTACTATCTAGCACTGGAGTCGGTTCTAATAACATGGGACTTTTGGTAGATGGAAATGTCGGCATTGGCACCACAAATCCTGTATCTGGATTGAGTGTAACAAAATCAGGAACTTTATTTTTCGCAGATTCGGTTTGGATGCAACCATCTGGCAATACTTTGATAACTGCTAGAGGTGCGTCTGGACAAGATAACTGGATGGGAATTGGTGGACATTATTATGCAACTTCTGGATCAGCAAATCTATTATTGCAAGCTAATTTTGGCGATCTTGGTAGTGTAGTTGGACATTATATTTCGTCCACAGCAACCGGAATAGGTTCTTCGTATTTTTCTATTGGCAGAATGATTGCTGGGGGCGGGATAGGAACTCCAGCAGCAAAACAACCACAATTAAACATTGATGTTTCTGGAAATGTCGGCATCGGCACCACCAATCCCCCAACAAAACTATCAATTTATGATACTACAGGATCACATATAACTCTTTCAAATAGCTGGGTATCTGGTTCTCATGCTATATCCTTTGTGGGAGGATCACCTACCTCTAATGGAACTGTCGCACAACAAACTGCAGCTAGAATAGTATGCGTTGCAACTGCCCCAGCAGGAAAAGCAACTGGGGATCTTAAATTTGTTACGAACTCTGGGGATAGTTTTGTTAATGCTTTATATATAGCTCCTAATGGTAATGTCGGCATTGGCACTACAGACCCGCTCGCTCTATTACACGTCTACGGAAACGT
>JACCDY011302814.1_pt1 | contig 10896 bp, 8 predicted proteins | sample 7446391 | NCBI WGS metagenome assembly JACCDY01 (sample SAMN15323451, study PRJNA562643) | freshwater metagenome | isolation source: river surface water | place: USA:Blue River Watershed | collected 2017-08-18
ATTTGAAAACCCAAATCAAGCAAAGCATTCCTAAATTCGGATGCTGCCTTGCGTTCTTTCTTTGTATTGGTTGGTAAGTCGAATAAAACTTGAATCCACAAAATTCTATAAGCTGAAAGTTGACTCATTTAAGAAATTATCAATTCAGTAGGAAGAGGTGAAAGAGGGAAGTCTAACTTGGCTTCATTACTTTCAAGGCTTCTTACAAAAGACTGACATAATCGTGCAAGGCAGTTAACTATTGGAGTTGTGCCAGCAGATGTTGACAGATCAAGACTGAGAATTTTAGTAAGTGATCTTTTGATTTCAGGAGTGAGTTCTTCGATTTTTCCGTTTTCTTCGGAAATCTTTTTGACCACAAAATCAACAATTGGTCTAAAGGGTTCCATCAAGTCATCTACTAAACAAAAAGCATTTTCTTGGTTGGTGTGATGAATCCCGATTGCTGGGTGAAGGCCGCTAGCAAATATTGCACGAGCAGTTGCTGATCGTAAAATTGCATAGCCATAATTGAGCATTGAATTGATTCCGTTGCTCTCAAAATTTCTTCTAAATTCTGGTCCAAAAAGCCTTTGCCAATATTTTCTTGCTGCTTGGGCTTCGAAATTTTCTTTATCTCCTGAACTGACTTTTTTGGCTAATTCGAGTAATTGTTTCTCATCTTCAGAAGTAAAGAACGAAAGGATTGAAGCCTGATTTAGAATTTTTGCTTTTACCACCTGCTGCCAAAGTCTTTTCTCTAAAGGCTTGGAAGAAGAGATTTGCAGACTGATTTTTTGTTTATGTAAGTAATGCGGATCTGTTGGATAAAAAATTCCTGAAGGTGAGTAATTTGAACCAAGAACTACAACCATAACTCCAACTTCTAGCATTGAATTAAGCAGATTGGTGGTGATTGATGCGCCAGTGCCATTCAGTATCAAAATACCGATATCTTCGATGGCGATTTTGCTTTTTTCAGTTCCTTCAATCTTAACTGACATAAAACCGCGACTCATCGAAAGTGAAACTAGAGGATCTGAAATTTCGATGATGCGGTTGGTCATTACTTTTCTGATGTTTTGGTTTTTAGAATTGGGCCAGAGTCAAATATTTTACCGATGGGAGTAATAAATATTTTGGTAAGTGCGGTATCTTTAAAACTAGAGAATGGTAGGTAAAACTCTTTGGCCTCCTTCCCTGCTGCATTATGAGAAGTACCAATAATTTTATTTCCTGCGGGATTAAGCTTTGTAATTCTGACAATTTCTTCTTTGCCCTCATACAGTACTTTTACCAAATCCTTTCCGTGAATTTTGGTGATCAATCGTGCTGCAGGATGTGGTTTAAACTGATTCTCATCTCCTTTCGCAGCTTCAAAAGATGAAGCGCAAGAAACTGCATAAGTGCAATCTTTTGCGATCCAATTCTTTAGTTTTTCTTGATGAGTTTTAAACCTTTCAAATTTTGCTCTCTCAGCTTCCGAAATTTTGTCTAAAGCGGTTTCAAGTTTTTTACCTTTGAGATGAATAAGTGGTAGAAATTCTAGTTTCGGTAATTCCCAAATCGCGATATGATGATTTGAACCGACAACCGCTTTGCTATGAGTTTTTTCTTCGACTCCACCAATCTCTTTTTTCTGAAGAGAGATTTGTTTATTTGAAATGGTTGCAAAGCGATTTTCTTTTTTTACTAGCCTAATGTTTTTGACCTTAACTTCGCCATTTCTGGTTAAAAGTTTGTAGTTCGATAAAATATCTCCGATTTCTTTTTTGCCTGTGACTCCTTCCAACTTTTTCTTCAAATCTCGATAAATTTTTTCATCTCTGATTCTTTCAATTTCATTATCTGAGAGACTAGCTAGAGGTTTTGAGTAAACGAAATTATAGCCTTCGTTTTTGCCATCTTTTCTTTCAAGAGTGATTGGTGATTCAATAACTCCATAATAAGTTTCTTCATGGAGCTGCGTATTTTTGCCATGATCTGGCCTGTGCGAAACAATAATCTTCTCAATCGCCTCAATTGCATCTTCTCTGAACCTATTCCAATGTCCCGGTAAGTTTATAACTAAACGATCTAGATCATGTCCACGAGCATTATCACGAGAAATTTGCTGTAATAATTTTGTCTCGGTCATAGCAATTACAATAGCATCAACAGCATGGTGACGATGATCGTCGCGATTTTTTGGTTTCGATTTTTTATTTTTTTCTGATGATTCTGATTTAAGAATCTCACCAGTTTCTGGATCGAAAAGTTCTTTATTTAAGATGGAATTTAATCCCCAGTTATGGCGTAGAAGTGCAGTTAATTTGCCGTTAGCAACTCTGATTTTGTTCGGATCGCAAACTTGCGCTAAATATTGGCGGGCGATTCTTGATAAATAGCGTGTGTCGTTGAGTTGACGTTCTTGAAAGCCGCTTTCATCTTGGAATTTTTCCATAGCATTTTCATAAAAACGCCATCTTTTATTTTTTGGTAAGTTTTGGATTCTTTCAAAAGTAGTATCACCAAAAGCTTCAAATGGTGATCGGTTTCCTTTCTTTTGATTACAACTTCTGTGAGCTAAAGTTTTGTTGGCAATTGAGTCATCATAAGTTTTCGAGAATGGCAAAATATGTTCGACTTCAATTTCAGGGCTAAAAATTCTGCTTCTTCCAATTTGAGTTCCACAAAAAGGACATTTGCGATCATTGCAATCACTTAAATTCAGCTCTTCCCAAAGTTTCAATTTTAGTCGATTACTGTATGTATTTTCCTGTCCAAAATCTTTTAGATCTTTTGCAAATCTTTCATTTTCTTTCTGATTTTTTGATTGGTTGGTTTCGATTTCGCGTTTTTCATCTTTGCTAATTTTTAGATCGCGTGCCAATTCAACATGAATCTCGCTTGGATTGCCGTTTTCATCGATGATGGCATTTACAACTTTTCTTAGTTGATTGAGAGCTGCGTGAACTGTTGGGTTGGCGATTTTTCCAAATCTTTCTTCTTCAGTGTAATTTTCAGGTTTTTTGTTTTTGTCAATTTTGACTTTTACCACAGAAGTTGGAATTGCCTCTCCATAATAACTTAATTCTTTCCTGTTACCATTCGCATAAACTTCATCACTATGATCAATTTCAAGATTTTTTAAGGCTTGGTTATAGGTGCATTTTTTTCCTTCTGAATTTTGTTTTTCGATCTCAGTAACGAGTCTTTGCAAAATCTCTTTGGACATGTTTCCAACCGAGGTTTTGCCAAATTTACCAATGTTTAATTTAACAATATTTTCGGCTTGCTCTTTTGTTAAATTCCAATTTTCCAAAGCCTCTTTGAGAATATCTTCATCTTTTTTGTCAAACAAAAATTCTACTATTCGATCTCTTTCCTCTAGGCTTTTTTCGCTCCATTTTTGACCAAAATATTCTTCCTCTTTCAATAAATTATCGGTTTTATTCGCTTCCAAAGATTTCCTGCTTCTTTGCAAATTAAATTCAAAATCATCTGGGGAATAGGTGATCGCTTTGGTGCTAATTTCTTTTAGAATTGTTTTGAAATCAGGGTCTGATTTTTGGTTGTTAAGTTTTTTAATTATTTTTGCTCTTTCTTCGGGTTTCAAAAATATTTCTTCGCCTGTTTTTTTATTTAGAAGTTCAAGATTATTAGCGTCTGATAGGATTTTAAATTGAACATAGCTTGGAAGAGCAAGATAGGCTCTGGGTATTCCGAATGGAAATTTCTCTTCATCTCTTTTTTTTAGAACCTCAATCGCAAATGGCGGTAATTTACCTTCTCTTAATTTGTGAATATTTAAGAAACGACAGACGCCTTTTTCCTGAGGTTTTAGAGGTCTTTGATGAAAAATTATTTCTCTAATTTCTTGCCAGTTTTTTTCGTTTAATTTTTGGTTTTGGAATTGTGTTTCTTTAATTGCATCAAACTCATATTCGTACATATCTCGAGTTGGATAGAGTCCTGATTCATCGGGTTTAGCGCGCGCTGGAAGTTCTTTTGAAATGCGCTCTTTGTAGAAAAATTCACCGAGAGTTCGTGAATTTGTTTCGATAATTTTCTTTTTTAAATCTTCTTGATTCTGTTTGGTTTCGCTAAGTTTTTTATCATCAGAAACCTGTTCTTTACGATTGCTCTTAAACCCTCTTCTTTGATTCAAATGAAAGATTGCGCGGCCAAGTTCGTGAGGATTTAATGCTTCATCAAGTGCTTTAGCTCTTAATTCGTAAGGATTTAGTAATTCTAATTTTTTGCGTTCAATTTCATCTTTTGGCATTAACCCAAGATGGATTAAGCAATTCATCAATTTCGATTTTCTTGCCAAAAATCGATCGCGTCTGCGACGCATTCCGCGTGCCTCTCTTCTTGCAACTGCTAAAGGAGTTCCGTCTTTTGGATTTCTGCCGTCGGAAAAAATTCTCGTTCCTGCATCGATAATTTTGTAAGGTTCGCTATTTTTGTTTAGGGCTAGTATCGCCCAACCAATTGAATTAGTTCCGAGATCTAAACCTAATCTATAACTTTGTTTCTGAACGTCTGTCATGTGAACTTCGGTGTAAGGTGAAAAAGGTGTTGAGGAATAAAAAATCCAAAAAATACTGACACTCACTATTTTGGCTCTTACGGGAATTTGCAGTCAAGCTGGTAACAAGTGTTCCTTTCAAAAAGGAACGCACAAAATTTGAAAGCGGGGTACGCCCCGCTTTTTTTGTGCCTGATTTTCAGCGTTTTAAGAGTAGGATTTTTTCTGAGTATTAATTCTCAGTTGTGTAGTTCGGCGACTCAGAAGTAATTGTGATTGAGTGTGGATGAGATTCACGAAGGCCTGAATTAGTGATTCGCACGAAGTTACAATTTTTTCTCATTTCATCAATTGTAGCGCAGCCGGTGTAACCCATTGACGATTTCAATCCGCCAACCAGTTGATGTAAGATGTCGGAAACTGGGCCTTTGTAAGCGACGCGGCCTTCAACACCTTCAGGAACTAATTTCAATTTGTCAGAAACATCTTCTTGGAAATAACGATCTGCTGAGCCACGAGCCATTGCGCCAAGCGATCCCATGCCGCGATAAACTTTGTAAGAACGACCTTTGAACAATACAATTTCACCAGGTGTTTCTTCAGCGCCAGCCAATAATCCGCCAAGCATAACACAAGATGCGCCGGCAGCGATGGCTTTCGCCAGGTCACCAGAGAAGCGAATACCGCCGTCAGAAATTAACGGAACTTTTACTTTGTCACAAAATTCAGCAACATCTATTACGGCGGATAATTGAGGGACGCCAACACCAGCAACTACACGTGTTGTACAAATTGATCCTGGGCCAATACCGACTTTTACAGCGTCAGCACCAGCGTCAACCAACGCTTTTGCAGCGTCAGCGGTGGCGATATTTCCGGCGATAAAATTTTGTTTTGGATAGGTCTTTTTGAGGTAACGCAGAGTTTCAATAACGCCATTTGAGTGGCCGTGGGCAGTGTCGATGATGATTACATCGGCGCCAGCTTCGATTAAACTTTCAGCGCGTTTGATGCCATCTTTGCTTACGCCAGTAGCGGCCGCAACCAGTAAACGACCTTCTTCATCTTTAGCAGCGTGAGGAAATTGTTTGGTTTTTTCTAAATCTTTACCAGTCATTAAACCAATACAGTTGCCGCTTGCGTCAGTAATGATGATGCGTTCGATTTTATTTTTGTGTAAAAGTGCTTTGGCATCCGCCTTACTTACGTTTGATCTGGCGGTAACAAGACCGTCTTTGGTCATCAACTCTTTGATTGGTTGTTTTTTGTCAGTGGCGAAGCGTACGTCGCGATTGGTCAAGATTCCGACTAGTTTTTTGCTGCCAGATTTTACTACAGGAATTCCCGAAATTCCGTAATTATTCATCAAATGTAGTGCATCACCCAAAGTGGCATCGGGGGCTATGGTAACTGGATCGAGAACCATGCCAGATTCAAATCTTTTTACGCGACGAACTTCGTCAGCTTGATCTTTGATCGAAAGATTTTTGTGAATGCAACCAATGCCGCCAGACTGCGCCATTGCAATCGCTAAGCGGCTTTCAGTAACAGTATCCATTGCCGAAGAAATGATCGGAATGTTGAGCGAAATATTTTTAGTGATTTTGGTTTTGGTTGTAGCGTCAGCGGGAAGAACATTAGAAAATGCTGGCTTCAGAAGCACATCATCAAAAGTTAAAGAAGGAGCGGCGGTTTCGATAATTTTGCGATTTTTTGTCATATCATTTCGAAGATTGGGATGAGAAAGAGCTGGTAAATTATTGTCGGTGCTTAAAAAATTAAAAGCAATTAGCCTGTAGCCTAATTACTTCTAAAACCCCTAAGATGCTTTGAATATGCAGTCTCAAATCGAAAGACTTTGTGAAGAAAGAAATATTAGACTTACCGAAAATCGTCGCGTAATTGCTCGTGTAATTTCTGAAAGTGACGATCATCCAGATGTTGAAGAAGTATTTCGTCGTGCTTCTAAAATCAGTCCAAAAATTGGCATCGCAACCGTGTATCGTGCGGTAAAAATGTTTGAAGAATCGGGCGTAATCGCCAAACATGACTTCGGTGGTAAAGGTCGAGCGCGCTACGAAAAATTAGAAGGAGAAGATCATCATGATCATTTAGTTGATATCACAACTGATGAGGTGATCGAATTTTTTAGTGAAGAATTGGAAGTTCTAAAAGATAAAGTTGCTCGTGAAATGGGTTACGAGTTAGTTGGTCACAAGCTTGAGCTTTATTGTCGACCTTTAAAGAAGTAATTTTCTAATTTGTTGTTTGCTGCGGCATGACATCCAAAATTGGTGCGATGTCGCGCACAATTTTACCGGCAACAGGAGCCGCAACCATACCACCTGTATTAAAAGTATAGTTCGGGCGATCAAAAACTACGTAGATTAGATATTTCGGTTTTGACATTGGAAATACAGCTACAAAAGAAGCCATAGTTGATCTTTCATTGTAACCTCCACCTTCGGCGCGATTGGCAGTTCCAGTTTTGCCGCCAACTTCATAACCTTCGATATTTGAATTGCGTCCAGTACCTTCAACTACAACTTTACGCAGCATTTGGCGCATGATGTTTGAGGTAGATTCTTTAATGATTCGTTCACCTTTTGGTTGGTCGGTTAGTTTAAGAAATGAAGGTTTATAAAGAATGCCGCCATTGGAAATTGCTGAAACGGTTGTTGCAATGTGAAGTGGTGTGATAGCAATACCATGGCCGTAAGAAATTGTGTAGAGGTTAATTTCGCGCCATAGTTTTGGACAAATTGGACGACCGAGTCCGGGAAATTCAGCATCAACTTTTTTTAAGAGTCCGAATTTTTCCAAAGAATCTTTTTCTAAATCGATGCCAATTTTTTTAGCAATTTGCACAGTTCCGATGTTGGAAGAGAAAGCGAAAATTTCGCCAACAGTCATTTCATCTTTCACAGCATGGTCGTCATTAATGGTAAAACGACCGTATTTTATTGGATCCCGCACATTATAGACATCATTAATCTTTATTAAATTTTCATCAAAAGCAGTGGTATTGGTAAAGATTTTGAAGATGGAGCCTAACTCATAAACCCCGTTAATTACACGGTTGAAACGCTGCTCTGGCGAGGCTTCATGTTGTAAATTTGGATCAAAGTCTGGCAAAGAAGATACGGCTAAAACTTCGCCATTGGTGACATCCATGATAATCCCAGCAGCAGCTTTGGCGCGATATTGTTCCATGCCGTTTGAAAGTTCATCGTGCAAAACATCTTGAACGCGAATATCAAGGGCAAGTTGTAAATCTAAACCGCCGCGAGCAAGCTGTTTGTCGTATTGCATTTCAATTCCTGAAAGACCTTTGCGGTCAAGATCGACATAGCCAACTAGATGGCTGGTAATTGATTTTTGTGGATAAACGCGAATGCGATCATCTTCAAAAATTAATCCGGCAATTTTTAGATTCTGTACTTGTTCAGCTTGGCTGGGGGTTAGATTACGTTTGAGCAGAATCCAATTTTTACTGCTTTTGTTATCGGTAATTTTTTTGTAAACTTCTTGGTAAGATAAATCAGGAAATATACCAGCAACCGCTGTAGCAACCATTTGCGGATCTTTGATTAGAATACTGCTTAAATACAGTGATTTTGTTTTTAGATCGGTTGCTACCAAAACTCCGTTGCGATCAAGAATATTGCCGCGTTTGGTTAATTTTCTTTGATCGTAGGTGTTGCTGACTTTGACCTTATCTCCAAAAGTGACGACAAAAAACATACGCAAAATTATGGCGGCAAAGGCAGCCAAAATGCAGAAATAGATAAAGACTAATCTGGATTTTTTGTTTTCGATGTCGGTCATGGTTTTGGAATTTGGCTAAAGAAACCCTCCGACCCCTGCGGGGTCAACCCCTTAACAGGGGGGCTTGGAGTACTGCCTGGCCCCCCTGTTAAGGGGTTGACCCCGCAGGGGTCGGAGGGTTTCTCGTCAAAATCTCGATATTCTTACAACTTAACTTCCGCAACCAACTTTCTAACCGCCTCAACCGAGCGATTAAACATCGTCAATTCTTGAGCGTTTAGTTTAATCTCAACCACTTTTTCCACACCATTTTTACCAATGATTGCTGGAACGCCGATGTACAAATCTTTCACGCCATATTCACCGTTCAAATTAGCTGCGACTGGCAACACTCTTCTTTTGTCGAACAAATAGCTTTCTGCCATTAAAATCGCTGAAGAAGCTGGAGCGTAAAAAGCTGAACCAGTTCCGAGAAGTTTTACGATTTCCGCACCACCATCACGAGTTCTTTGAACGATTTCTTCGATTTTAGTTTTAGTAGTCCAACCCATTTCGATCAAATCAGGAACTGGGATGCCAGCAACTGAAGAGTAACGAATCAACGGTACCATTGTGTCGCCGTGACCGCCCAAAACGCAGGCGTTTACATCTTCAACTGAAACATTGAATTCACGAGCCAAGAAAAGTGACATTCTTGAAGAATCAAGCACGCCAGCCATACCAACAACTTTATTTGCTGGAAGGCCAGAAACTTTTTGCATCACGTAAACCATTGCGTCGAGTGGGTTAGTGATCACGATTACAAAAGCGTTTGGCGCATGTTCTTTGATTCCTTCGGCAACAGATTTGATGATTGCGGTATTGGTATTCATTAAGTCATCGCGGCTCATGCCAGGTTTTCTAGCGATTCCGGCAGTAACAATAACAACGTCAGCGCCAGCGATGTCGGCGTAGTTGCTGGTTCCAGAAATTGCGGCATCAAAATCTTCTACAACTGAAGATTGTTCTAAATCCAAAGCTTTGCCTTTAGCAACGCCTTCATTGACGTCCAAAACAACAACGTCACCTAAATTTTTTAAACCAGCAAGATGTGCTAAAGTGCCACCAATATTGCCTGCGCCGACTAGGGCGATTCTATTTCTTTTTGCCATAATGTTTTAATTTGAGGTTAAAATTTTGATAATTTCTGCGGAAATTTCTGAAAGATTTTGAGTTCCATCAATGACCTTAATTCGTGAATTTTTCTTGGCTAGTTGCAAAAAACCACTCCGAACTTTTTGGTGAAAATCGTGTCCTAATTTTTCGTAACGATTATTGTCTGCTCGGTTGGCAATGCGTGCAAATGCTGTTTCTACTGGCACATCGATTAGAAAAGTAATGTCAGGAACAAAGTTGCTAATCGACATGTTTTTGACATCATCAATTAGTTTTTCATCAATGCCAAAAGCGCTGCCTTGATAAGCATAAGTTGAGTCAAAAAAACGATCGGAAATTACGATTTTATTTTGTGCAAGTGATGGTTTGATAAGCTTCTCAACATGTTCTAAACGTGCGGCGAAGTTGAGAAATAATTCAGTTTTAGCTTCAAGCTTGTCGAGATTTTCATCGATTAAAATGCTACGGATTTGCTCAGAAGCCTTAGTTCCTCCAGGTTCGCGAGTTAGAACTGAAGCGATATTTTGCGATTGAAAATACTCGTGTAATTTTTTTGCCTGTGTAGATTTTCCGCAGCCTTCAATTCCTTCAAACGTAATAAATTTCGCTCTCATTTTATGCAGAATCCTAAAAATATTTTAATAACCGGTGCTGGAAGTGGGATCGGTCGCGCCCTTGCTTTCGCTTACTCGGCAACCGATGTGAATTTGTTTTTATGTGGTCGTGATATAAAAAAATTACAGGAAACAAAAATCCTCTGTGAGCAATTAAAAGCAAATGTTCATTTAGAAATTATTGATGTTGTTGACGAGCTCGCGCTTTGGGATTGGATCAATAAAATTGAAGAAAAATATCCGCTAGATCTGGTAATTGCCAATGCTGGAATTTCGGCGGGAACTGAAGGCGGTCCTGAATCTTTCGAACAGGTGAAGAAAATTTTTGCTACCAATGTTGATGGAGTTCTGAATTTGATTCATCCGGTGGTTGATAAAATGAAGGTGAGAAAAAAAGGTCAGATCGCGATTGTTTCTTCGCTTGCGGGATTTCGTGGTTTGCCAAGTTCACCAGCTTACAGCGCAACTAAATCGGCAGTACGAGTTTATGGTGAAGCTTTACGTGGAAATCTTGCTCCGCTCGGAATTGAAGTGAATTTAATTTGTCCTGGTTATGTCAAAACGCCGATGACCGATGTTAATAAATTTCCTATGCCGTTCTTGATGGATGTAACTAAGGCGGCGGAAATTATTAAAAATGGTTTAGCTAAAAATAAGTCGCGAATTGCTTTTCCGTTTCCGCTTTATTTTGTGGTGTGGTTGGCAACTTTGCTGTCGACTAAAATTACTGATCCGATTTTTGCGCGATTGCCAGGGAAGAAGGCGTTGTAAGGTTGATCGCCGGGAAAACAAACCCCCCGACCCCTACGGGGCCACCCCCCTTGACAGGGGGGCAAGTTCGGCTAAAGCCCCCCCTGTCAAGGGGGG
>JACCDY011008788.1_pt1 | contig 10887 bp, 8 predicted proteins | sample 7446391 | NCBI WGS metagenome assembly JACCDY01 (sample SAMN15323451, study PRJNA562643) | freshwater metagenome | isolation source: river surface water | place: USA:Blue River Watershed | collected 2017-08-18
CAGGTAGTGATATTGCTGTAGTCAGCGTGGTCACAGATGCAAGTACAGGAACCAGCGGAACTGGTGCTAGTTTGATTACTGTAACTACTCTAAACAGTCACGGCCTGCTTGTAGGAACTCCTATTACTATTAAGGCTCTTGCTAATAGTATATTAGGATTTAATAGAGCAGAAGGTAGTTTTCTTGTAAATTCTGTACCTAGTTCAACTACCTTTACCTATTATGCTAAATCTAAAGTTGGTTCTACCAACGGTGAAACATTAAGTAACACTTATACTCAGTTAAGAAAAGCAGCCTATTATACAGGATCTAACGTCGGTAGCCCTTCATTTAGTGTATTCAGCCAAGGATCCACAGGTACAGTCACTACAAGTTTGACCACAATAGTAGGTTCCGACATCATTGGTTTCTCTGGTTCTCCGCCGCCACTTGGTGCCCCTCTGTCTGGAACTAACATTCCTAGTGGATCACAAATTACTGCGGTTACAGGCGGTGGTGGTACTGCGGCTACAACTACATTGACTACAAAAGCCAACATCGGTGATACTTTTGTCAATGTTGATGACACTACAAATATCGGGCCAGGTCTTGTATTTGATCGAGGAGACGGCAACGCTGTTGCTGTAACAAACGTTGTAGGTAATACTGTATCATTAAATGGTGCGCTAACTTCAACATTTATAGGTACTACTGAAACATATCCGGCTTTGTTACAAAGTTCAACTTCGGGTACAGGTACAAATGCTGTATTTGATGTATCTAGAAATAATGCTGCCTATATTACCACTGTGGTTACTCCAGGATCTGGATACGCTGTCAATGATACTATCACAATCTTAGGTACAAATTTAGGAGGAACTGCTCCAACTAACAATGCTACAATTACAGTTACAGGTGCTAGTCCAAAAAATACAGTTATTTCTCTAGATGACACTACCTTGGTAGGCGGTAGCGGATATACTAATTCATTTAATGTAGCAACCACAGGCGGCGGAGGTACTGGCCTAACTGTTGACATTACTACCAGTGGTGGTACAGTTACTGGCGTATTAATACAAAGTCCCGGTAGCGGCTATACTGCTGGTGCTAAAGTTACTATCATTGGTTGGAATGCCAGAGTTACTGGCATCAGTTCTCCTACACTAGGTGGTTCTGGATACTCTAGTGGTACTAATGTTTCAACAACTGGCGGTACTGGTACTGGTTTGACTGTTAATGTAACAGCATTAGATAACTTAGGTATTGTTTCAGCTATTACAGTTACCAATCCGGGTTCAGGGTATACCAGCGGTGTAACCGGCACAACAGGTGGTAGTGGTAGCAGTCTTACAGTTAATATTGCGGCTTCGCCGATTGTTCTAGGTCCAAACTTGCAAACTGGCGGTAGTGGTTATGCCGATACTACTTATAACACCACAGGCGGTTCAGGCACTGGAATGCAAGTTATAGTTAGCACCGGATCAACTACACAACTAACCATTACCAATGCAGGTACAGGATATACCACCGGTATCAAAGGAACCAGCGGTGGTCTCGGAAGTGGGCTTATTTTAAACGTTACTGCTAGTGGAGGTCTTGTTACTGCTGTTACTATAAATCAAGCAGGTAGCGGATATGTTAACAACGACGTAGTTACTATTAATACTGGTGGCAACAATGCCACTGTTAGATTAAATTTCACACTAGGAGTAGTCACTGGTGTTAATATTACCAATAATGGTAGTGGTTATCTAGCAAATGATCTAATTACCATTACCGGTGGTAACAACGGAGCTACTTTTAGATTACAAAATACCGGTGGTGCTGTTACTAATGCTACAATTTCTAATGCAGGATCAGGATATACTGTAGGCAACGTAGTAACAGTTAGCGGCGGCGGCGGCAATGCCACGCTAACTATCAGTGGCGCTTCAAACGGTCAAGTCACTGCGGTATCTATTAACCAGCAAGGTCAAGGATACACCGTAGGCGACAATATTATTATTTCAGGCGGTAATAACAATGCAGGCTTTAATGTTACAGCAACAACTCAACCTGCAACAATTGACATTTTAAGTGTTAATACTGGCGGTGTTATTACAAACGTATCTACAACAGGTACACCTATTACTGCACCTGCAAGAAACTTTATTAGTGCATTTACAATCAACGGAACTGTTGAAGGAACTATTGCATCAGGATCAACTTTAAATTATGGTGCTATTGCCACTATTGAAGTTTCATTCGCTACTGCTCACGGATTTGTTCCTGGAGATACACTAACAGTAGCAATATCTAGCACTGGCACAAATGCTCAGTTAGCCGCTGGACCTTATTTTGTCGAACAAGTTCCAACTGCTACAACTATTCGCTATACTGCAAGGGCACCAGGAACTATTGCAAATACACTTACAGGTTTGGTATATGCAAGACCAGATAGCTTCTTCTTACATAGACCGTTTGACGGTGGTGTACAATTAGGCACCGGTGGACCGGCTCACGGTGCTGCTGCTCTTCGTATGAGTAAGAAATACATTCGTTATCAGTCAGGTAAGGGTGTAATGTATAACACTGGTGCATTGTTTGCTCCTAGTTATGATATTAGCACAATTACTGCCACAGGAACAATTGTTGGTAGTATTATAACTATTACCACTGATGACACTGATCACGGTTGTCAAGTTGGTAGTCAAGTGACTATCAGTGGAGTTAAAACTTCTGGCTACAACGGTGTTTATACTGTAACTGATATTGTAGACGAAAGAACCTACAAGGTAAATGCTTTCCAGACACTTGGCTCAACTACTCCTGTGCTAGATAGCCCTTGTCAGATGACCATTAGAAAGTGGCACGGTGCTACTGTTCGAGCTGGTATTTTTGACGATCAAAATGGTATGTTCTATCAGTATGACGGACAAAGACTTGCAGTAGTTAGAAGATCTAGTACATTCCAGGTTGCTGGAGTAATTGCTATCAATGCTAATAGTAATTTTGTTACAGGAACAAATACTAGATTTACTCAACAGTTAGCCAACGGTGATCGAGTGGTTATTCGAGGAATGACTCATACTGTTACACAGGTTATCAGTGACAGTCAACTAACAGTTGCACCCGACTATCGAGGTGTAAACAATGCAACCAATGTGAAAATGTGTAAGACTATCGACCTAATTGTTCCTCAAGAAAATTGGAATTTAGATCCTTGCAACGGGTCTGGTCCTAGCGGCTATAATTTAGACATTGGCAAAATGCAAATGATTGGTATTCAACATACTTGGTATGGTGCAGGTTTTATTGACTTTATGTTAAGAGGCCCAGAAGGCAATTATATCTTTGTTCATAGATTCCGTAACAGCAACGTAAACACAGAAGCTTATATGCGTACAGGTAACCAACCGGTTCGTTATGAAGTTGTCAATGAAGGTGCCAGATCAAGATTGTTCTCTGCAATTGACGGAACTCAAACTGTAATTCCATTAGAGGATAGCTATTTCTTCCCTAGTTCTGGAACTGTGTTAATTGACAACGAATTAATACGTTATACTGGAAACACTGGAAATACTCTCACTGGTTGTACACGAGGTACAAATTTAACACAGTTTGCAGCCGGTGCTCAGAGAACTTTCTCTGGAGGTGCAGGTGCTCCGCACACTGAATCAACTGGTGTAGTATTAATATCAAATACAATTACTCCTATTATTAGCCATTGGGGTAGTGCGTTCATGATCGACGGACAGTTTGACAGCGATCGCGGATACATTTTTAACTATGCGGCTACTGGTTTTAATGCTAGTGTTGATAAAACTACTGCATTCTTAATTAGATTGGCTCCTAGTGTTTCAAATGCACAAACCGGCGACCTCGGTGAAAGAGAACTGCTAAACAGAGCTCAACTACTACTAAGCTCAATATCTGTAACATCTGATACAGGCACAGGCGGAGGTGCTATTGTGGTTGAAGGAGTTTTAAATCCTAGCAACTACCCAGAAGATCCAACTAAGATTACTTGGACTACACTAAACTCCCAGGCAGCTGGCGGCCAGCCAAGTTTTGCACAGGTAGCATCTGGTGGTTCTGTAACTTGGAGTGCCACTGGTACTACTGAAACTACAGCAACTATTCAAGGAGCATTTACTACTTCATTAACAGCAGTGAGCTTTGCACCTGTTACTACTACACTAACTGCTACTTCTTTCAGTACAGTTACAAACACTGCTACAGCCCAAGCAACTAACTTTGGAACGTATTTAAGAGCATTTGATACAACTCGATCTGATGTGTTAATTCCTAACACTACCTATGATGCGTTTACAACTCCGTTAAGAGTAGGTGATTCTGTTTTCCAATCTAGTTTCTTGAACCCAGCTAGAACTATTACTAGTCTTACAAGAAACTTTATTACTATTGATGGTGTTCCTTGTACTAGAATTGTTATGAGTGCTAACTCATCAGCAAACAGTACTAATAATACAGATGTCACTGGATTAACATTTACTAGCTCAATTTCAACTACCTACAATACTGCGTTAAGTGCATCTAGAACTGATTTCTTAATACCACAGACTCAGGCTGCATCAACTACAGCAACTACCACAGACGTATTATCTGTAGCAACATTTATTACTGGTAGCCAAACTATCAGTAGCATTACTCAAAACTTTGCCACAGTGAACGGTGTAGCATATGCTAGAGTAATTATGAGCGGTAACGCTAACTCTACTAGTACATCCGGTACTGGTAACAATATTACTGTTACAGTTACTTCGGCTGCAACAGCACGTTATGGTAGTGCTCTAAGTACTGCTAGAAACGACTTCTTGATCACAAATACTCAAGCATCCACTGCTGGAGTAGCAGTTGGCGATAGTTTAAGTTTAGCTACATTCTTAACTGGAGGCCAAACCATTACTGGTATTACTACTAGCTTTATAACAATTAACTCTGTAACTTACACGAGAATTACAATGAGTTCAAATGCTAACAGTACTTCCACTAGTGGCGGTGGCAACAACCAAAGCGTTACTGTAACCGCAGCCGGTTCTGCCGCAAGTTATGTCAACTCAAGTGTGTTATTCTTTACATCAGCAACTTGGGTAGCTAGTGGAGCTGTTCTTGGTACTCGTATTGCTAGTGATCAAACTCAGTTCCCAGCTGGTACAACTGTTAACGGAATTAGCACAAGAACATTTGGTGCTACTACTGTTTACAGAGTATCATTTACTCAAGCGGCTAATGCCACAATTGCCTCAGGTAGTACAATTAAGTTTACATTCGGTGCCTTATATGCATTACCAGGTGAACAAGTATTCTCATTCGTAAGTAACCCAGGTGGTACTGATACACTAGACTTAACTGAACTAAAAGAATTAACTAGTACGGCCATTGGCGGACGTGGTACATTCCCTAATGGTCCAGACGTGTTGGCTATTAACGTGTATAAGGTTAGCGGAACAGCAACACCGGCTAACGTTATTCTAAGATGGGGTGAAGCCCAGGCATAAAAAAAGGGCCCTTGGGGCCCTTTTTTATTATTGTCAAATTAGAAAGAATATCTAATTCCTGCGGCAACTCTATTGCCATTGTATTGATTAACACGGTCTTGTCCGTATTGTCGGGCAACATCAGCTGTTAAACTAACTTGTTTGGTAACAGGAACGCTTGCACCAAGTCCAACTGTCATGGCGTAGCCATCAGTATCACGTGCATTGTTTAGGTAAGCTACTCCAACTTTTGGTGTCAGTGTAACTGGACCAACTTTGGCAACATCGTAACCAGCTGTTAAACTGTAACGATCTTGACGCTGATCTCGATATGCACCGTCGGTGGGCTGTGTAATTGGGCTACCGCCGTCATTGCGAGCGAAACCAGCAGTTACACTTAGTTTGTCGTATTTTTGTCCAACTGTAATTCCATATTCTGTACGGTCAGTACCTTGAGTACAGGTCATTGGACCAATGATAAATCCACAATCTGCACTGTTATTCTTTGCATAGTTTTTTCCCACAGTTAGACCAACTTCAATAGCCGATGCGGCTGTAGCTGCCAAAGAGATAGCAGTTGCAATTAAGATTTTTTTCATATTTTATTTCCTTTCATACATGACATTTAGTCATAGCACTAGTATATAGTGTTTATACTGAGAGGTCAAGAAAAAAGGCATCCGAAGATGCCTTTTTACTATTTTTGGTTACAAGGTATAGCTACCCCGGTACTTGCTGTTTCTTAGGCAGCTAGAGCAAATTGCTCTTCGTTGGCACTTAGGCTAACTGGAGCTTGCCAGTACTGAAATGCTGATTTTGCATTTATTAGTTTTGCTTGATTTACGGTCATCGCCTACCGTGCTGTCCACTCTGTTACTCTTTGCCCTGTCGAAACCAGGCACCCCCACCGCAAGATACTTTTTCAAATACCCTCCGGTGGAGGTGGGGGGAATCGAACCCCCGTCCAAGACACTTTTCTCTTTGCTTCATACAGCAATAACTTATAGTTTACAGTAAAACTACCATAAACACAAATACACAGGCTAACATTCCTATGAGAAAATGTACCAAATTATCATCGTTTGGATCGTACACACTATTCTCCGTCTTCGTGCTGATCGTGCCAGTCTATTAGCCACCAAATAGCAATACTTCCAATTAATGCTAATAAAATCCAAAATAGAAAACTCATACTATTATTTATAAATATGAATAATAGGAGCGAAAACTATGGATTTTTTAAAATTGGTAGCCGAAGTAGGGTTTCCAATCGCAGGAGCATTAGCGGCTGGATACTTTGTGTTTCTAACACTAAAATTTATTTTAGCTGGTGTTACTAGCAGTGTCAACGGAATGGGCGGAATTATCAAAGGCTTAGATGCTCGTGTTGATACTATGACCAACCAATTACAACGTATTGATGTTAAAGTAAGTCACGCACTAGGACTACAGCCAGACTATGATAGAATTAGCAGAGCTGAACAAGCTGATCAAAGGAAAGACTAATGAAATACTTTGATTATGATTGGGACTTACACAAAGATCGAATAATCTTAGACAGAGAGATTAATATTGATAAACTAGAGTGGCGAGCAGGCGACCATTTTGAAGTTAGAAATGTCAATGGCAGAATAGAATTAGTCAAAGTTGACCCTGTGGTAAAATTTATAAAAGGATATAAGTAATGGATCTAGCAGAAATGATTAACAAGTATGGTTTCCCTGTTATTGCGGCTGCAGGTATGGGTTACTTTATATATTATGTATGGACTTGGGTTACTACAGAAATTAAGCCTGTTATTGGAGCTGCCAATGGAACTCTCATTGCTCTTATTGATCGTATTCGTATGCTTGATAACGATCTTATCAGGTTAAATCAAAAAGTTGAAACTGTTATGGAACTTCGCGGTAAGACTATTGAGTATGAACGAATTATGGCTGAGAAGAAAATTAACGAAGTAGTAGACAAAGAAGACATTCCCATTGGCAAGCGTAAAGCTACTAAACAAGAAATCAAAGACGCTGCCGGAGATTAAGGTTTACAAATAGGGCGAGCACCGTTTAGTGTTACGCCCAAGCTCACCCAATCATCAACATTACCTGCTACAAAATATGGCCAGTAGTACAATACTAGCCATTGTCTTATAAATTCGTCATACCACCAAAAGTATAAATCATTATTTGCTTGTAGCACGGAATACTCCATCCCAATCAGCAGGTAAACCTGCATTACGCATTTCTTCAATACGCTCTAACCAAAGTTCGTAGTAATGATCCATGCCTCCGGCAAAGCTGCCTTTTAGCTCATTGATTAAATCTATAGCTTTATTCCATTCTTGTTTACGGTAGTGTGCTAGCATTAGATTATGATATTCCCTGTTTTGCTTCCAAGTTTCTAATTCTACTACGCTAGAAGGATTATAAAACACTGTATAGATATTAACACCTTCTTTTTTACCTTTAACTGCAATACAATCTAACTCAAGTGTAAAGTATTCGTCCCCTACACGTTCGGCAGTTATGGGACCAAGTACAATGAGGACGCCATAGTTTTTACTTTGTCCTTCAAGTCTGGATGCAAGATTGACAGCGTCGCCAAGACAAGTATAGTCAAAACGCTGCTCGCTGCCCATATTACCAACAACCACAGTCCCAGTGTTAATGCCAATACCCATGCCAAAGGGCGGAACACCTTCTTCTTTAATACTGTTGTTAAACCCATCTAAACTCCCTAACATTTCAAGTGCAGCCTTTACTGCATCTTTGCAGTGTTTTGTTTCATCTAACGGTGCGTTCCAAAAAGCCATCTGCGCATCGCCAATATACTTATCAAGTGTACCACCTGTTTCTAAAATTGTGCGAGTCATCGCAGTCATATAGCGATTCATAATGCTGGTTAGACCTTGTACGTCACGTCCATAATGTTCACTAATACTAGTAAAGCCGCGAACGTCTGTAAACATAATACTCAATTCTTTTTCTTCGCCGCCAAGTTTTAATAGGCTTGGGTCTTTGATCAGTTTAGCAACTAAATCGGGGCTAAGGTAGCTTTGGAATTGTTTTCTAATCTGTTGCTTTTGTAAAAATTCTGAGACGAATTTGACCATGTAGGCGTGCAAAGCGACCAGTCCCAGGCCAACTGCTGGGGCAGTTGCGTCATATAAAAATAAGAAGTTACTGTAAGAATACATACTGCCAGCAATAATGCCGCCAATTGTAATAACAGTCGCCACAATGCCAACATAAGTCCACCTCATTAAAAATATTAACGCAATACCAAATGCTAGTATTGCATATAATTCATATTCGTCTGCACTAACCGGACGCTGTATATTAGTCTGAGTCATCATTGTGCCTACAACAGCACCTTGTAGATAATGAGGCCAAACTTCGCCTGCGGCTGTACCTACAGGATTAGCTAGTCCGGCAGCACTAAGTCCCACAATAACTATGCCGCTGTTAAAACTTTTTGGTAATTCTGCTAGACTATGTTCTGCTAGTCGACCTGCCCAATCAATCCAAATGCGACTTAGGTTATCTGTGTTAATACGTCCTATTTTAGGAACACGTACAGCTTCGACTCCAGTGTCTCCTACTTTAACCTGTATACGATCTTGTGCAGCCACACGTACAGTTTCTAAGCTAAGTGCAGGATGTACATTTTCACCTGCGGCAATTACTAACGGCATACGACGAACAACACCGTCAATTTCTGGAAAGGTATTGACAACTCCAACTCCAGCAGCCAGTTCTGAGATTTTATCCACAGAGTTAATCAATCCTGGGTACTCTACAAATTTACCGCTAGGATCTTGTCCTACTAACTGCACAGGACTTCCGCGATCAGTATTTTTGCCTTTAGTATGTCCTAGTGCAGGCAAAACTACTGGATGTTGTTTGATAGTTTCTGCTAGAATACCGTCTTTTCCAAAACGATCTCTTTCTGGCATTAGCACGTTGAATACAACTAAGCCTGCTTCACGCTTGTACAAATCTTTGATTATGTCAGCGTATATGTCTCTAGGAAAAGGAAACTGTCCGTATTTGTCTAAGGCTGCCTCGTCAATATTCACTGTATGAATAGGAACATCTTTCTTAGGTTGACTAATAATCAGTTGATCAAAATAGCGAAGTCTAACTGATTCTACAAAGCTAGGATCTACAAAGCGTACTCCTAGTACCACAGCTAAAGTAATAAGAGCTGTCCAGGGGTTGAGAAATAATTTTTTCATAGTATAATATTTATTGTTAAATAAACCTACGAAACAAGGTTAGAACAATGGATATTATCACAAATACAGTTAGAAATACGTTTGAATGGATTAAAGAAGATTTTAAAATTTGGCCGTTGCGTTTTATTTTAGAAATAACTGCTTGGGTTATGAGCATTGGATGTAGTATAGCAATGGCACTAACGGTACCAAATCCGCCATTTCTTATTTTATACCCAATCTTTATAGCGCAATGTGCTATTTTTGGATGGGCCGCTTGGACTAGAAGAAGTTCTGGAATGGTTGCTAATTATCTACTTTTAGTGACCATTGACACTATTGGGCTAGCTCGATTAATTTTAAATTAAATTCGCCACTTAGGCAGCGGCTTATGCTGTCCTATACGTTGTTGTAGTTCAGCTAATTCTTTTGCCTTGCGAGCTTCTTCTGCTTTACGTTTTTCATAGGCAGCTAATCGTTCATCTAAAGTCATAGGTGTTATGCCCAACTCTGCTTGTAAGCGTCTTGTATGGGCAACGACTTCATCGTACTTCTTTTGAAGTTCTGGAGTTAAGGACCAGTCCCCTGGGTCACGCTTACTGAACATCCTGATAAATTAGCACACTGCTGAGTAATACTGTATACCTGAGGTGTGCTTCCTTGTTGAATTAGCGTAGCATTGCTAGACCCGCCGGCATTGATTAAACTAATAGTAGCTTTATGACTTCCGCTGCCAGTTTGTGTAATATTAGCATTGTTGGCATTGCCTGTTAAGGTTAAATCTAGATAATGATTTCCAGTTCCGCTTTGAACTACAGTATCGTTATTATGATTTCCGGTTATGCTGACCCAAGCACGTTTTTCGCCGTCGTTCATTTGTGTAACTCGGTGTGTACCGCCACTACCAGACATATTATAACTTAAGAAATGTCCGCTGTTTAGGCCGCCGTCATTGCCTTGTCGTAAAACAAATGTAGCAACGTCGCCTGTTTGACTTAACCTTACAATATGGCCGCCGCTTTCATTTCCGTCAGCTGACCCTGTTATACTGCGAGCTTGACTTATAGTAACATTGTTTCCGTTACCTTGTACATATAATTCAATTAAATTTTTTCCAGAGAGCGTGTCACCTTGCTTGATATCAACTGCCGTTCCAAACCCTGCTACGTGTGCATTGGTGCCTGCGCCTCCAAGACCATGGATCTTATTCCAGCTACC
>JACCDY011494661.1_pt1 | contig 10884 bp, 8 predicted proteins | sample 7446391 | NCBI WGS metagenome assembly JACCDY01 (sample SAMN15323451, study PRJNA562643) | freshwater metagenome | isolation source: river surface water | place: USA:Blue River Watershed | collected 2017-08-18
ACCCCCAGCTTTTCAGGCCAAATTAGAACTGCTATTTTCCGATCCCGCCATAGCAAGCAATCTGTAATTGCTAATTCTTTAAATGAAGGAAGTGCTTAAATGATTATTCGAATTTTTATTATTGCTTTTTTTGCATTAGCTCTTTCAGCCTGTGCGAATAGACAGTCCGTGAGCGTTGCTCCGACCACCAACATGGCTTCACTAAAAACAATTTATGTTGTCCACCAACCAAAAGATAAAAATCAAGTCAATCAATTGATAGCTGAAAATCTGCGCTCTAGAGGCATAACGGCAACGACAGGTGCGTCACCATCACCCAATAATGTAGATGCCGTTATTACCTATATTGATCGATGGATGTGGGACATCACCATGTACTTATTACAGCTTACTGTGACAGTAAGCGATCCAAAAACTAATGCCCAGCTGGCAACTGCCACATCGCTTCATGGCTCACTTACACGCCTCTCCCCAGCTGAAATGGTAAATGAAACCATTAGCAATATTTACAATGGGAAAGTAACAGAAGAAAAGTGAAGAAAATGAATTTTTAGCAAAAATTAAGGCCTAGCTTTCTATATCTGCAAAAGCTAGGCAGTAAGAATATTGGACTTGGCTTACGTTTGCTCAGTCTTTTCCATAAAGCGTTGCATGTCCTCTTTAGAGGCTGGCAAATTCACAAGCTCAGCGTAATACGCAGCAGAACCCGGAATACTCTCGACGCTTTTTGGAGTAATGCGGCCTACCGGCACCAAATAGCCTCTCCATAAAACGCGCATGTGCATACCAAAAACACTGGCTGGAACCTTCATCTCTACCGCACGCTCAACTAGGTGCTGACATAAAGTGCCGGGTTCTTCAATACGAAGATGGTACAGATGGGGGATTTCTGACTCAGCGCGCTTTTCATATTGCTCGACATGGTAATCATGGTAAGTGCGCTGCCCAAAATCAAAGATAAAGTCTGCGATGGCGCGCGAGAACCAATACGCACCCGTACTATCGCTTCTGTGCTCTAGAGCGTCATGCAGCTTGGATTGATAGCGCTCTTTGTATTTTTGGGTTTTATAGCGATAAAAGGGGTGCTTTTGCATATAGCGCACCACTAGGCCGCCCAACACCAACAGTGATCCTATTACCAAGCCTTCTGTCATTGCGCCAAACTCTTCTAAGTAATGCTATTAATTTTAGTAAATATTCTATCGAAGGAGTAAGTCTATATGAAGATGGTATGGCGTATTAGCACAGCGATTCATGATTGCGCCAATATTGTGCATGGGTAAGGCTAGCAAAAAGCAAAAGCCAAAATAGCCGGATCATCCAAGAAGGCATTAGAGGCATAGATACTTGCCCGGTAGATCCAGGCATGCCCCACCTCGATGAGCTCAGCCCAACGATCCATTAACCGAGGTAATCCGTCTTACCCAACTCAACGCCGTTATGACGCAAGATGTTGTAAGCGGTTGTGATGTGGAAATAAAAGTTCGGAATAATCCAAGTCAGCACATATTGCTCACCCACAAACTCAAAGCTCCACTCTTTAATGGAGAACTTAATCTCTTTAGTTTCCGTGCCATCAATCTGCTCGGGCTTGATGCTATCCATAAAGGCAATTGTTTTAGCGATCCGCTCTTTTAATTGCGCCAGCGTACTTTCCGTATCGTCAAATTTAGGCGCTTCAACACTGGCCAAGCGTGCCAAACCAAACTTCACTTGATCACAAGCAATTTGCACCTGCTTAGCCAGAGGAAACATATCCGGAAATAAACGCGCCTCTACCAAGACCTTGCTATCGATTCCTTTTGCAGCTGCGTGCTTTTCAGCCTTAGTAAGAATAGCGGTCAAGTTGACCAACATCTTCTTTAGCTGAGGAACCGATGCTTGGTACATGGAAATTGCCATAAAACCTTCTTATCTGAATTACTAAACTGGAAGCGAATTAAACATCACTCATGAAATCGCCGCCGCCACTGTCATCCCAGGAGCTTGCGCCACCATCATCCCAAGAGCTAGCATCACGTACGCCAAAGTTGGGATCTAAAGATGCTGGACCACCCACTTGATTCAAGTTGGGGTTGGAGCCGGCATTGGAGTGGCCGTTATCGTGACCGCCCATGAGGTTACTTGCCAATGCCTGACCAGCATACATACCAGCACCTAATGCAGCACCTGTTGCAAGACTACCCATCAAGCCGCTACCCATACCGCCTGCTGCTGGCGCTCCTGGGTATCCAGGGCCGCCAGGACCACCTGGATAACCAGCTGGGCCACCCGGAGTTCCAGGGTAACCAGCGCTTGGTGCGTTATAGACTTGTACCGCCTCAGCCTTACGACGTTTCATCACGATGATGACGCCAATAACTAGGATCGCAATCAAACCCCAGAAAAGTGGATTACTAAAAATGGAAGGCTGACTAGCTGCAGGGATGCCTGCACCACTTGCCAGCTGCACTTGAAGTTTTTGCACAGACTCAGGTTGAGCAAATGGCAAACCAGGCGCTAAGTTTTGCGCTTTGATGAAATGATTACGCGCCGCCTCTAACTTACCTTCTTTGAGGTAGAGCTCAGAAGCTACATAGTGGGCTTTTGCGCTATTAGGATGGTTTTGCAAAACTTCTTTCATCATGGCATCGGCTTTGGCCATCTGCCCAGATTGCACAGCTTGATATACCTCAGGCAAGGTTGCCTCGGCAAACGCTGCATTGCTAGTTAACAGTACCGCTGCTGCGAATACGCCAACGAATAAATTGATTACTTTACGAATGTTCATCAAGACTCCTTGTAGGATGTTTCGTGCGAATTTCATTATCCCTAGTTTGGGGATTTTTGCTATTCCCTACTTATATAGGGTCTTTAAAGAGGATTTCAAGGGCTGGGAATTAAGCTATCTCGGCGATCTCACCCTTAGAGGAGATTAAAAAGGCCTTAGCTGGCTTATCTGGGCGAATTCTGCCTAGCTCTTGTTTGTAGTTGTTTAGCTGTGCGCGGTACTTCTCATACGCCTCGCTACCCACCTCCGGAATGGTGAGCTTGTAATCCAAAATGGCTAAGTGATCCTCAAACTCTACTAGGCGATCTAGGCGAAAGCTTCTGCCGTCCAAACTAACAATATCAATCTCATTCCAAGCCTGTACCCACTGATTATCTGTAAGGTATGACCGGAGCTCTTTAGAAGTTAGAACGGTGTTCGCTTGATCTAGCGCTTTGCTTGCCAGCTCTTCATCAATGCCAAGCCAGCGAGCAATTTGATCCGCGCTCATCCGCTCTGGCCTCGTTGCCCCAGTTTGAAGCGTGAGATGCTCTAGCAGACGATGGAAGTGCACGCCCTCTTCCAATATTTTGGAGTTATCTGGTGCGCCAGACTCATCCTGGAATACTTCAAGGGTTACGCCACTTTCGATATCTTTTAGCTGCTGCTGATGACTGGCTTTAGCTGCATCCCAGGAAACCTCAAAGTCATCCATCAAGAAATCCGTTGGATTATTTGTCTTCTGACTGCTTGGCGCCTGGGTTTTACTATTTTTGCTGATTGACGCTACAGGTTGATCTTCCAAAATAGCTAACTGACCCACCGTCGCCCTGCCATACCAAGACTTCTCATCTAAACCTATAGGATTTTTTGCAGTAGGTGCCTTTGCCACACCACTAATCCAAAGGCCCTGCTTTGCTCTAGTCATTGCAACGTAGAGCAGATTCCAGTTCTCATTCTTACCAATGAGTAACTCGCGTTCACGCACTTCACTACGAGGATTAGTTAAGGTGGCCGAGGTATACATCGACAAATGACTTGGACTCTCGCTCTCAGGCGGCCAGTCTAATAAGACGCCGCGATGATCTGCCTTGCCTTCAGTGTGGTTGGCATCGAGCATGATCACGAATGGAGATTCCAAACCCTTTGCCCCATGAATCGTCATCATGCGCACGCGCTTGTTTTTATCTTCTTCAGATAGTTCACTCTCTTCATCAAGCTCTACTAGATCAGCATCTGCTTCAACATCACCCTCATCCGGGGTTTCATCATCATCGCCACGACGAATGGTATTGATCTCTTCAATGAAGCGGCCTAGGCTTGGGTAACGGCCACCATCCTGATTGAGCGCTAATTCGAGGAAGGCATCAAGATTTGCCAAGACCTGCGCCCGCGCAATCTCTTGAGCGGCGCCTGCATACTTGATACGTAAATCACTTTCTTGATAGATGCGGTCGAGCAAGTCATGGACTGGCAGCCGCTCACCTAGCAGACGCCAGTGCTCTAAATAACGCGCTGCCTGCATCAAGCCTGCATCTGGGCTATCTTGTAAAGCATCCCACCAAGAACGATATTGATTTAAGGCCATTACCTTCGCGAGAGACTGCATTTGGCTTTCGGTAAATGCAAAGATCGGACTTCTCAATACTTGGGCAAGCGGCAAATCATGACGCGGTGTTACCAAGACCGTTAGAAGTGCAATTAAGTCATCAATCTCTAGAGTATTGAGCAATCCACCGAGCCTTGAGCTCTCGAACGCTAAACCTGCCTCACGTAGTGCACGCTCAAATTGCGGAAGATATTTGCGACGTTTAACTAATAATAGGAAATCACTCTCTCTAGCCTTGCGCCAGACCTCTTTACCATTGATGCGATCCACTACAGGATGTGTCTGAATAAGGCGCTGTATCAATGCACTGACCTGCTGCCCTTCAAAGTAGCGCTGCGTAACGTCGGCAGTTTGTCGCGCATCTACAATCGCTTCCTCAAACGCATTGCCTGCCCTTTGCTCTAACTCTTCAGCCTCGTATTTCACAAGAGGCAATAAATAGGCTTCGCCCTCGTTTGAATATGGCGTATCTGTAGTAACTCCTGCTGGCGCTTTCCATAACGTGTTTTGTTGAGTAAATGGATAGGACTCGGGCAATTGCGCGATGCGAAAGATTTGATTGACTGCTTCATTAATTTTCGGCGCGTTACGGCGGGTCGTATTTTGATTTAATGAGGCTGCGTTCATTTCCTTTACGAAGAAAGCCTGAGCATCATTAAATAATCTCGGATCGGCACGACGGAATCGATAAATTGATTGCTTAGGATCACCTACGATAAAGACGGTAGGCCTTGATTCATCCTGACCATAGCCTTCTAGCCATGCCCGCAGGATCTGCCATTGCAAGGGATTAGTATCTTGGAACTCATCAACCAAAATATGCCTGTACTTGGCATCTAATCGAGACTGCAAATAGGCTGCATTAGCTGAGTCCGCCATTAATTGACTGACACCAATCTCCAGATCGTCAAAGTCACGGACACGCATAGACTCTTTGGTGGCATGAACGTGGTCCATCATTGCGGCACTCATGGCAAACCAAGCTTCATTTAGCGCAAAGGCTTCTTGCTCTTTTTTCCAGGCAACAAATTCTAAGAAGGCTGTTGCCCAAGCTTGCTTATAACTTACATGCTCCTGCTCACGATCTAGCTCGCCTTCTTTTTTGAGGTATTTTTTGAGATCGCCGGCGGCCTTGTCATTCGAGGTGCGATTGGTATCGTCTTGAGTCAAAAATACTGACTGCAATACAGGTGCGATCTCCATCACATCACCGCCGCTAGATTTGAGATTGATGGCAGCTTGAATCATGTGCGCATAGGCCATTTCAGTAGCGCTACTATTACTAAAGCAGCGATGCAAAAACTCTAAATCTGCTTTGGCATGAATGGCATTCCAAATTCCATTAAGCGGGTTGTCAATTTTCAGTCTAGGTAAATCAGCCTTGAGTTTCTCAATAGGAGTGCTGCCATGAGCTTTACAGGCTTGCGAGAAGAATGTCCAAGCACCCCTTTGTTTAAAGAGGCTGTAATTACTCATTAAGAATTTTTGCGTCTCACTTGCACCCAGCGTCTTTAGCAAGGTGTCGTAATGCGCTTGAATCCCTTTGGGCAAATTTCCCCACCAATCATCCAAGCACTCTTCCTGTAAACGCTTTGCATCTTCTCGTAGGCTAAAGCCTGGCTGTATACCTGTTGAAATTGGCGCTGCACCTAAAAGCCTGCCAAACCATCCATGGAATGTGTCAATCACAATGCCTTGTGGACTTGCCAGAACTTTCGCATAAAGAGACTTGGCCGTCGGTAGCAATGAGTTTGCCTCTGCTGCGCTCAGCCCACGATCAGTTAAATGTTGAATGAGTTGCTCATCGCTCGATTGTGAAAATTCCTCTAGCAGGCGATAGAGGCGATCACGCATCTCTTGCGCTGCTTTTCTGGTGAAAGTAAGCGCAAGGATTTCTTGAGGTTTTGCGCCTGCCAACAGAAGACGTGCCATACGAGTGACTAGCAACCAAGTCTTACCGCTGCCCGCGCATGCAGAGACAATGACTGAGCGACTTGGATCGCAAGCAATATCGACTGGGAAAGTAGTGTTGCTCACCACATCCCCTTTCTGCAAATGCCTCTGGCTTCGCAATACTGGCAAACGCTATCGGGCGCAAATGCCTTAAGAGGTTTGCCAGACCAGAGTGATTGCACATCCTCAGTCATTTGCTCAGAAAATTCTTGCATGAGCTTTGGCATTGCTTCAATAGCAACTGTGCGCTCAGCCTCATCACCCTCTTTCTTCACATCGGCTTTTAAAGCCACCCACTCAGCCTCATTGACTACGCGCCCAGAGATTTTCTTGCTCTCATTCGAAGCTCTGGCATAGATTAATAACTGTGGATCATCCAATACAGCCTCAGAGCGCCACTCAACCTTAGTGAGATTCTGATTTTTATAGTCAATGACAGATGCGGCTTTGGAATCATGAATACTGACATCAAAGCGGTCTGCGTAACCCTCAATCCGAATATGGCGCTCATTGCCATCGACATCGGTAAATGGAAGATCAAAGCCCACTTTAACTTCAGCGTCATGAAACTGCCAACCTTGAGCCTCACGCTCTAACTGCCAATGAATAAAACTCGGGATTTGTTTTTGCCAATCTCTTAAGACGCCCAAGACCCTAGCATCACCCTCAATTAAACGTTTAAAGACTTGTTCAGAAATCAGTGTGAGTTGGTCTTGCATCCAGGCGCGACGCAGCTCTAAATCAGCAGTCATTGGTGAAGAGGATTGTTGCGCCTCACTTTTCATGGCGTGATAAAAATTACGCAAAATCTTATGCAGAGTTTGCCCAGCAAGAGAGGCATCAAAACCTTCTTCAAAGCCTTTGAGCTTACGTAAGCCTAATAGGCTACGTACGTAATATTTATATGGACAGTCACGCAAGGCTTTATAAGCACTTGGGCTCATCGAAACTGGCATGGGCAAATCTGAATCTATTTTTGCAATTGCCATTTGTGATGGGGTTGCCGCACCACTACGAGGCGCAAATAAGGCGCTGGCATTTTGTGCCTGCCAATTTGGCAAATCCATTTGGAGTCTCTGAATCCAAGCAGATGCTCTTAAAGGCTCGCCACTCTTGCTCTTACTTTGCCAAAGAAGCTCAACACTCGAGAATGAGGTGAGTAATTGAGATAAATCTCGTGCCTGTTGAACAAATTGCGCCTCAATGCTAGATCCACCTAAGAGTCGATTTAAAGCATCAGAGAAAAATAATGGCGGTTCTGAGAATGCAGGTAGCTGCTGTTCGTCACAGCCTACCATCACAATAGCTTCAAATTCTCTAAAACGAGTAGAGCTCAGCGGCAAGATGCTGAGGGTAGCTGCTGCACTGACACCCATCTCCTCATAAGAGGACTCTTCAATCACTGTCTTTAATAAGCTCAGCCATTCATTTAAGCGCATAGCAATTTGCTGATGCTCTACATCAAAATCAAATGTTTCCAAAAGCTCAAGCAATTGCTTGCCAGCAGAATCTTTTTCTAAACCCTGCGTCATTCCTATTTGGATCAGATCATCCATCAGATACTGATGCGCAAGAGCGCAATTAATCTTGACTCCACGCCAGCGATTGAGTCGACCACGAATAGATTGTAGGAGTTCTAGTAGAAGTGGATTAGGCGCAGCTGAACCATGGGAGACTGATCCCTCAATCGCCATATGAAAAGTTTCCCAGCCAGATTTAGCTTGGCTAGCAATCAGAATATCCTCGAGCTGCGCAACCAATCCATTTAAGGACTCGGCATCACCCGTACTGTTCGCGTTAAGGCACTTACCAAGATCTAAGAATGGATTTTGTAAAAACTCCAATAGGTCCGCTGCACTAGGACCCTCAGGTGGTGCACGCAATAACTCAAGCCAACTATTGAGCGCTGCTGCCGCTCTAGTGGTGGATAACTTCCAACCAGTTTCATCTTGAATTTTGAGAGACGGTCCAAGGCGCGCCAATAATGCCCGCGCCCTTCTAGCAACTAGACGATCTTGCGCTACCAGAGCGATATTCGTTTTGCCGTCTATTAATTGTTGCTCAATTGTTTTCGCTGTTGCCCATGCCAACTCTTCGAACCGCTTAGCAGCAATCAGATGCCAATTCTCTGAATGTGCATTTTGAAGATTGGTTTGGATAGCTTGCAGCTTTTGCGCTTCAGGCATCTGGGGGCTTAATGCTTCCACCCAGAGTGCAACAGATTCCCAGTTCATCGTCACTTCAACTGCGGGAGCGAACTGCGCATAGTCCGCTAAATACCCTTGAATTAGCTGCTTATCAATTGGAGTTGGATCTGCTGTTTCTACCCAAATTAATGGCCTGACATTTGCTTGTGCAATTTTCTTGGCAGCCTCAAGATGGGCAGCCATGGCAAATTGTTTTCTGAAGGCCGGATCACTTGGGCTAGTGATATATCGCCAGAACGTCAGCAGCACTTGCGCTTCTTGATCCACTACTTTTCTAGCGAGGGCTGGATATGCCTGACCAATAGTGCGATCCAATAATGGCTCAAGAGTCTCGATCCAAGATTGCGTATTTTGGGTGATGGGCTCTTCTTGATTTGTGATCAGCTTGCGTAGTTCTTGCTGAAGACTGGGAGCTATTGAATTAGACAGGGTATCGCAGGCGGCAATAATGGCTTGTGCTAATCCCCAAGATCCTGCCTCAGTTTCCGCTTTAAACCAGGCTTGCAACTGCTTATGTTTACGAAGTGTTGCGTATACAGATAACCAACGCTCGAGATCAGATTGTTTCTTGGGGAACTTCCATGCACCTGGTGCTGCTTCTAGCCAATCGTTAAAACTCATCACCTGGGGTAAGAAAGCAATGTGGCTTGGCAGGTCCTTAGGTCGATACTTTTCTAGTGCAGCTCTCACCCCCATTAGCGGCCCTGCAGTACTCAATACGACTAATGGGCGTTGATTGGTTTGCATCGCACAATTCCAAATACCCTCAGCGAGCGACTTCAGAGCGCCGGCATTGGGCGCAATTGCCCAAGCATGTGGCTGCTTGTGCTCTTTTAGGGTTGGAAATGGGTGCGACATGCTGAGTGGGGTAGTGTGTCTAGGGCTGGCTTTAGGGTTATTTTGTGAGCGGATTATGAGAATTTAGGCAGAAAGTGTGGCTTATTGCTAATATAAGCGTTGTAGCGCAATAACTATATAAAACTAAATAAGACTAATTAAGGAATTTTCATGAATGCCGGCATCAAATATGTAACTGACGCTTCTTTCGAGCAAGACGTTCTCAAGTCCGATAAACCTGTTCTTCTCGACTTTTGGGCTGAGTGGTGTGGTCCTTGCAAGATGATCGGCCCTATCCTTGAAGAGCTGGCAGGTGAGTATGGCGACAAGATCCAAATCGCTAAGATGAACGTGGATGAGAACCAAGGCGTTCCTGCCCAGTTCAATATTCGTGGCATCCCAACATTGATCCTCTTTAAGAACGGCACTGTTGCTGCTCAAAAAGTAGGCGCTTTGGCTAAATCCCAGCTGACTGCATTTATTGATAGTCATCTGTAAATAGTCCCAGGTCACAGGTTCACTGGGTGAGCCTGTGGTTTTGAGCTGTTTTTAGTGTAGTATCTATTTCAACGCACTTTCAGTGCCCCGATTTCCAGCAAAATTCCAAGTAATTTCCCTCCCCTTCTTTTTTAGCAAACTCCCCAAAATTCTGTTTTTCCAATCTGTCTGATGTTCGTCTAGACAGCGATACCTCAAAACACATTTACATCCTTATCTACACCCGAGAACCACATGCAATTATCTGAACTCAAAGTCCTCCACGTATCCGCTCTGCTTGAAATGGCAGCCAGCCTGGAGATTGAAAATACGCAGCGTATGCGCAAACAGGAGTTGATGTTTGCCATTCTCAAGAAACGCGCCAAGGAAGGTGAATCCGTTTTCGGTGACGGCACTTTGGAAGTGTTGCCTGATGGCTTTGGTTTCTTACGCTCCCCAGATGCCTCCTATATGGCTTCTCCAGACGATATCTATATCTCACCTGCTCAGATTCGCCGCTTTAACCTGCATACGGGTGATAGCGTTGAGGGCGAGGTTCGTACCCCTAAAGATGGCGAGCGTTACTTTGCCCTGGTTAAGGTAGACAAGATCAACGGTTTGCCTCCAGAGGCCTTGAAGAACCGCATCATGTTCGAGAACTTAACGCCTTTGCATCCAAATCGCGTTGTTCAATTAGAGCGTGATATCAAGGCTGAAGAGAATTTAACTGGCCGCATTATCGATATGATCTCCCCGATTGGCTATGGCCAGCGTGGCTTGATCGTGTCTTCACCTAAATCCGGTAAGACCGTGATGATGCAGCACATTGCGCATGCGATCTCTGCAAACAACCCAGATGCGATCTTGATCGTATTGTTGGTAGATGAGCGTCCTGAAGAGGTTACTGAAATGCAGCGTTCTGTACGCGGTGAAGTCGTTGCCTCTACATTTGATGAACCAGCGGTGCGTCACGTACAAGTTGCTGAGATGGTGATTGAAAAAGCCAAGCGTTTAGTGGAGATGAAAAAAGACGTCATCATCTTGCTTGACTC
>JACCDY011325925.1_pt1 | contig 10882 bp, 7 predicted proteins | sample 7446391 | NCBI WGS metagenome assembly JACCDY01 (sample SAMN15323451, study PRJNA562643) | freshwater metagenome | isolation source: river surface water | place: USA:Blue River Watershed | collected 2017-08-18
AAGCCGGAAGAATTAGCAGAAGCATCAAATAATCCAGGCTTTCAACATGCGTTTCGTTTTTTTGATTTGGGTTTGCGGTTTGAAGGTAATCGCGAATGGAACTGGCAATTACGTCGCATGAATGAACGTCAGTTGTTGGCTGCTGCTGAATTTGCACGTCAAAGTGACGTACTAGATAGAATGGTGACAACCGCCGATCGCGCTAGAGTGGAATTAGATTTCACGCATCGTTTTCCTTCGCCGCATGATGACATCATGCATACCGCAACCCAACCCATGGGATTAGATAAAGCATGGGTATATGGATTGATACGTCAAGAATCGCGTTTTGTTAAATCAGCGCGTTCACATGTAGGTGCTTCAGGCTTAATGCAAATCATGCCAGCGACTGCAAAATATGTCGCACGTAAAATAGGTATGACTGGGTTTACATTAAATAATTTAAATGACACACGTACTAACATTACCTTAGGTACGCAATATCTCAACATGGTGTTAAATAATTTAGGTGGTTCGCAAACACTAGCAACTGCAGCTTACAATGCTGGTCCAGGGCGACCTAGATTGTGGCGTGCTTCGTTGGAAAAGCCTATAGAAGGTGCGATATTTGCTGAGACCATACCTTTTTCAGAAACGCGTAATTACGTGAAAAGCGTATTAGCGAATGCGACATGGTATGCGGCTTTATTTGAAAATAAACCGCAATCACTGAAAGCAAGATTAGGTTATGTTTTACCTAGTGATGCGAATTTGCCTGAATTAGGCGATCTTCCTTAATTTATAAATTTTGCAGAGTAACTATGCGACATGAATCTATTCTGCTTTTAGGCGGTAGCGGTTTTATTGGCACCCATATTGCAGCACAATTAGCAGCAACAGGACGACATGTCATTGTGCCTACCCGACGCTATGACAGAGCACGTCATTTGTTGGTTTTGCCTACGGTGCAAATTGTAGAAGCAGACATCATGGATGATGCGACTTTATCAGGGCTGTTGCAGCGTGCGGATACTGTGATCAATTTAGTTGGCGTCTTACATTCTCAGCAAAGCCGAGCAGGGAGTAAATGGGGGCGTGATTTCGAACGCGCACATGTAGAGTTAACACGTAAATTAGTACGCTCTTGTCGCACACAAAATGTAAGACGTTGCATACATATGAGTGCACTCGGCGTAGGATTAAATGCGCCTTCTATGTATTTGCGTTCTAAAGCAGCTGCTGAAAAAATCATGTTGGAAGCGCCATTTTTAGACGTCACTGTCATGCGTCCCTCAGTTGTGTTTGGTGAAGAAGATAAATTTCTCAATCTGTTTGCTCAGTTACAAAAATTTATGCCGGTCTTAGCGCTAGGTGGAACAGAGGCGAAATTTCAACCAGTGTATGTAAAAGATGTGGCGCGTGCATTTGTATCTGTTTTAGATAATCAACAAACTTATGGAAAAATCTATGATCTGGTTGGTTCGCACGTCTATACCTTGCGTGAATTAATTAATCTAGCAGGCGCTTACAGTGGGCATATGCGGCCATTAATAGGCTTGCCACAATTTTTAGCGAAGTTACAGGCATGGATGTTGGAGTATGTGCCAGGTGGTCCACTCATGAGTCGTGATAATGTCGATTCTATGAAAGTCGATAACGTGGCAGGACCTCGTAGTCAATTGCCACCCGATTGGCAGGCCACACCGTTAGAAGCGGTAGCGCCACATTATTTAGCGCGTGACTAAAAAAATGTCACAGCCATTTGCAATCTATACCGTAGGTGGCGCAGTGCGTGATGCTTTACTTGGTTTGTCAGTTAAAGATCGCGACTATGTCGTAGTGGGCGCAGACCCAGAGCAAATGCAAGCGTTAGGCTATGTGCCAGTGGGTAAAGATTTCCCCGTCTTTCTACATCCCGAGACACACGAAGAATATGCATTAGCTCGCACTGAGCGTAAAACTGCACCTGGTTATGCAGGGTTTGCTTTTCATGCAGCGGCTGATGTCACGCTAGAACAAGATTTATTACGCCGTGATTTAACCATCAATGCGATTGCTATGGATGGACATGGTAATTTAATCGATCCTTATGGCGGTCAAGCCGACATACAAAACAAAATCTTTCGTCATGTATCAACTGCGTTTACGGAAGATCCAGTTCGCATATTGCGACTAGCAAGATTTGCAGCTCGCTTTCCAGATTTCAGCATTGCTCCTGAAACGATGCAGCTCATGCATACAATGGTGCAAGCGGGTGAAGTAGATGCATTAGTACCTGAGCGCGTATGGCAAGAATTGTCGCGTGGCTTGATGGAGAAAAAACCGTCGCGACTGTTTCAAGTCTTACAGGAAGCTGGCGCCTTGCAAAAAATTCTGCCTGAATTATCTGCGTTTGAAAAACATACACAGACTAATTTATCTCAGCCTGAAAAAAATGCCTTTATGCGGGCATTGCAAGTAGTGGATTTTGCGGCTGAAAAAAATACTAACTTAGCTATTCGCCTTGCTGCATTACTATGTGACGTAGAAAAAGTACATGATGAGCATGAATCACACGCAACTGCGCTAGTGTCATTAAGTACAAAATTAGTTGAAACGCTCTGCGCACGAATAAAGATACAAAATGAAGTGCGTGATTTAGTCATCATGCTTGCTAGAGAGTCGACTAATCTACACCGCGTAGAAGTTTTATCTGCAGAGTTACTTGTGAAATTACTAGAGCGTTGTGATGCATTACGCAGGCCAGAGCGATTTAATGAATTGTTGATAGCAATGGAATGTCATCAACTCGTGCTGGCTGAATCACAAGATATAAAATTGCTGCAAACTACAATTCTAAGATCAGCACTTGCAGCAATACAGTCCGTCTCTGCAGGAGCCATAGCTGCAACAGTAGCGACGCAAGTTGAAAGCAATGCTGCAGTACATATTGCACAAGCTATACACAAAGCGCGAGTGATCACAGTAGAGCAAATGCTGAATCAAAAACGCTCTTCATAAATTGCAGAAATAAAAAAGGATCCGAGGGATATTCGGATCCGACACACGTAAACATCGTGTAATAAAACTTAATGTGATTTATGTCTTTTCTTCATACCCGCTTCAGCTTCTTCATGACTCAGCTTACCATCTTTATTTTTATCGAGTTTATCAAAGTCACGCACTAAACGCGGCATATCGCCACTTTCTGCTTCAGCTTTACTGAGTAAGCCATCGGCATCTTTATCTGCCAGTTTCCAACGTTCTTGCATAGCTCCTTGATATTTTTCATGCATAAGCTTGTGATGTGCTTGCATTTCGTCCTTGGTAATTGAGCCGTCTTTATTTGTATCAATTTCAACAAATAATTTGTCCATGCCTTCTTTAAGTTCTGCCTGACTGATTTTTCCATCCTTATCTTTATCAAACTGAGTAAACATAGGATTCATACCGCCATCACGCATATCACCATCGCGCTTATTATTACCTTCGTGATGATTAGCATAAGCAAAACCAGTAAAGGCTAAGCCAGTGAGTAAGACTAATTGATGTAATTTCATAAAGCCCTTTCGAAAAAATAAAAAATATTATTTGCTAAATAAGATCTGACACAGTGTCTGAATTACGCCTTGTTACACAAAACAAATATTCTACGTAGCGGCTCACGTCAACTATCTGACGCAATGCTAGAGCGAGCCACCTTACCCTTATCTTCTAAAGGGTTTCGTGAGCTGGAACATGGTATTTACATAAATAACGTGCATTGATCACAATTGATGGATATTAAGCACCATGACGTATAGGGTTAATCCCTAAAACACAGAAATTGGGCTAAAAATAATAGTTGTCAAAGTAATGAGGGCAACAAGAAGATTCCCCTTGCATGGACTACAATTCCTTATGCATAGACATGAATAATTTTGATTTGTCGGCATCGCCCACCTTGCCTATACTGCAATTTGCTAGCAACTAAATACGAGGACGGTCATGAACGCACCCCTAGAGAAACAGCACGGTCATCTCGCAGATGCGATTTCTCTCGACGATAAATACACCTTAGATCGTGGCCGCGTATTTTTGACCGGAACGCAGGCATTAATACGTCTCCCCATGATGCAAAGACAACGTGATCTAGCAGCTGGTCTAAATACAGCAGGCTTTATCACTGGTTATCGTGGCTCACCTCTAGGTAGTGTGGACCAGACTGCGATGAAGGCAAAAAAATATCTTGATGCCCATCATGTGAAGTTTCTAGCCGGTGTGAATGAGGATTTAGCAGCCACTAGTGTATGGGGCACACAGCAAGTTAATCTGTTTCCCGGCGCACAGTACGATGGTGTGTTTTCCATTTGGTATGGCAAAGGCCCTGGTGTAGATCGATCAGGCGATGTATTTAAACATGCTAATGGCGCAGGTACAGCACCCCACGGTGGTGTGTTGGTATTAGCAGGTGATGATCATGCAGCAAAGTCTTCTACCAATGCACATCAAAGTGAACACATACTCAAAGCTTGTGGCATACCAGTTTTATATCCTTCTTCGGTACAAGAATATCTAGACTATGGATTACATGGTTGGGCTATGAGTCGTTATACCGGCTTATGGGTAGCATTGAAATGCGTAACCGATATTGTAGAGTCAGGTGCTACTGTTGATATTAATCCTGAGCGTGTAAACATTATTTTGCCCGATGATTTTGCAATGCCAGCAGGTGGATTGAACATACGTTGGCCAGATGCCGTGTTGGATCAAGAAGAACGACTGGTTAATCATAAATGGTATGCAGCACTGGCTTATGTGCGCGCTAATAAAATTGATAAATTAATTTGGGATAGTCCCAAAGCACGTTTTGGCATACTTACAGCAGGTAAGTCTTATCTCGACACACGACAAGCTTTAGAAGATTTAGGCATAGATGAAACTGTAGCGCGTGACATAGGCCTACGCTTATATAAAGTCGGTATGACGTGGCCTTTAGAAGCGACCGGTGTACGCGAGTTTGCGCAAGGCTTAGAAGAAGTATTAGTAGTAGAAGAAAAACGTCAGCTACTCGAATATCAATTAAAAGAAGAGTTATATAACTGGCGTGATGATGTGCGTCCTCGTGTGGTTGGAAAATTTGATGATACGGGTGAATGGAGCAATAGTCGTCGTGAAGGTCATGGTGATTGGTTATTGCCTGCCACGTATGAACTGAATCCTACTCAAATAGCGCGCGCTATTGCTGCACGTATTGCAAAATATTATGTTGGTCATCCTATAGAAAAACGCGTCAATGAACGCATTGCATTTCTTGAGGCACGTGAATCTGTTTTAAAAGTTTCGACTAAGCCTGATACACAAACCGATCGTATTCCGCATTTTTGTTCGGGCTGCCCACATAACACCTCGACTAAAGTTCCAGAAGGAAGTCGTGCTTTAGCAGGCATAGGTTGTCATTACATGGCTTTGTGGATGGATAGATCGACTGCCACCTTTACTCATATGGGTGCAGAAGGAACCACATGGATAGGACAAGCACCATTCACCTCTGAACAACATGTCTTTGCCAACATTGGTGATGGCACTTATTTTCACTCAGGCTTATTAGCCATTCGTGCTGCTGCATCAGCCAAGGTCAATATGACCTATAAAATTTTATTTAATGATGCAGTTGCTATGACAGGTGGGCAGCATCATGATGGTCCTTTAGATCCAGCCACTATTTCACGTCAAATTGCAGCAGAAGGTGTGCATCCGATTGTCGTGGTAACAGATGAGCCCGATAAATATCTGCTTGAGACTAACTGGGCACCGGGAGTCACGATACGCCATCGTAGTGAGCTCGATGCAGTACAACGTGAACTACGTGAAGTAAAAGGCGTATCCGCCATGATTTACGATCAGACCTGTGCTTCTGAAAAAAGACGTCGTCGTAAACGCAATGCCTATCCTGATCCAGCAAAACGCACAGTGATTAATGAAGCTGTGTGTGAGGGTTGTGGTGATTGTGGTGTGCAATCGAATTGTTTATCGATCGAGCCATTAGAAACAGATTTTGGACGTAAGCGCGAAATTAATCAGTCTAGCTGTAATAAAGATTTTTCTTGTGTCACAGGTTTTTGCCCTAGCTTTGTCACTGTAGAAGGTGGTCAGTTACGTAAACCTAAGAAAGCTTCACTAGCAGATGTAACTGGTAAAAAAATATCAGCATTAGAACGTGCCGCAGCACTACCGACACCACAACTGCCATCTACAACCCAACCATATGGCGTATTGGTCACTGGCATAGGTGGTACAGGCGTAGTCACCGTAGGTCAAATTCTAGCTATGGCAGCGCATGTAGAAGGCAAAGCTTGTACTGTATTAGACATGAGCGGATTAGCGCAAAAAGGTGGGCCTGTGATGTCGCATGTGCGACTCGCTGATACGCCTGAGCAGATACATGCAACGCGAGTTGGTACGGGTGCAGCTGATCTCGTCATAGGTTGTGATGTAATAGTGGCAGCAAGTAAAGATGCATTGTCGCGCATGGGAGATCATCGTACGCATGCCGCATTGAATTCCACATTAGCGCCAACAGCAGCTTTTGTGAAAAACCCAGATTGGAAATATCCTGATGCAGGTGCAGTAGAAAAAATTCGTGCAGCATGTGGTGCTGATGCTGTCGCCGCTATAGATGCAGGAAAAATTGCAACTGCACTCATGGGTGATGCCATTGCTACCAATATGTTTATGCTGGGTTATGCATGGCAAAAGGGATGGGTACCTTTATTAGAATCAGCGATTCTGCAATCGATCGCTTTAAATGGCGTATCTATAGAATTCAATCAACAATCCTTTGCTTGGGGACGTTTAGCTGCGCATGATTTATCAGCAGTGGAAAAAGAATTAAGTGTGATCGCACCAGGACAAGTGATTACATTTAAACGCACACCGAGCTTAGATGAAGTCGTAGCACAACGTAGTACATTTTTACGTGCTTATCAAAATCAAACTTATGCAAAAAGCTATGAAGAATTTGTTGCACTGGTGCGAGCAGCAGAGGCAAAACTGAATGAAGGTAATGGCAGTTTTAAATTAACGACTGCTGTCGCAAAATATTTATGTAAACTGATGGCGTATAAAGATGAATATGAAGTAGCACGACTGCATAGCAATGGTCAGTTTAAAGCGAAAATTGCAGCTATGTTTGAAGGCGACTATGCGATCAAATATCATTTGGCTCCGCCTTTACTCTCACAGCGTGATGCACAAGGACATTTAGTTAAGCGTGAATTCGGTTCATGGGTAGGAAAATTTTTTCCTGTATTAGCTAGCCTGCGCTTCTTACGAGGCAGCTTCCTTGATCCGTTTGGCTATACAGAAGAACGCAAGACTGAACGCGCTTTGATACAACAATACAAAGCACAGATATTGTCTTTGCTACCTACATTAACCGCGAATAATTATGAACAAATCATTGCTATCGCAAATATTCCAGAAGACATACGTGGCTATGGCCATGTGAAAGAAAGACATCTACGCGCAGCAAAACAAAAAGAAAGCGATTTGCTAGCAAGTTTGTCGCTACAAAAATTTTCTAGCGATGATCAAGGTAAGCATGCTGCTTAAGTTAATGTTTTATTTTTTAGCTAGATAATCTGCATAACCGCGTGCGCGTAACTCGCACGCGGGACAACTACCGCAGCCATGTCCCCACGCATGTAAAACGCCACGTTCACCCAGATAGCAAGTGTGTGTCTCGGTACGAATTAATTCGACTAATTCCTGTCCACCTAGTGTTGCCGCTAATTGCCAGCTCTGCGCTTTATTGAGCCACATGAGTGGTGTTTGTATAGCGAGTTTGCTTGCCATGCCTAAATTAATGGCTTGTTCTAAAGACCGTAAGGTTTCATCGCGACAATCGGGATAGCCTGAGTAATCTGTTTCACACATGCCGCCTACTAAATCACTGATGCCACGTCGATAAGCTAAAGCAGCTGCACTAGTGAGAAATAATAAATTACGACCAGGGACGAATGTATTCGGTAAGCCATTCTCTTGCATAGTAATTGCAACATCGCTTGTGAGTGCGGTATCAGAGATGGCAGCTAGTAGTGAAAGATCTAATACATGATCTTCACCTAATTTGCTTTTCCAATCTGGCCGCATAGTACGTAGGTTATCTAATAATTGTGGACGCATGGTCAATTCGATTGCATGACGCTGTCCATAATCAAAGCCTAAGGTTTCAACATGATCATAACGATTGAGCGCCCATGCAAGACAGGTCGTAGAATCTTGGCCGCCTGAAAATAAAACCAGTGCTGAGTTTGTCATTTTTTTTCTATTTTTTCTAATGACTGTTCTACATAGTCACCATTTTTTTCTGAGAGTCGAATTTTTATAGGATACCAATCTAAAGAAGGCGCAAGCCAAATTTCCATGCTTTGTGCATCGGGACTCTCTGAGGGAAGTCGAGTGATTTGTATGGCATCGACTTCACCTAAACCTGTTTGTATACGTTGTGTTTTTTTAACGTCGAATAGCCAAACATCACTATCGTATGGACCTACTACAAAGAATTTATGTTTAGAGCCTGTAGAAAATTTAGTAGGAGTAGTGCGCGCTAAGCTTGCTAACTGCCACACAACACTTAATCTATCTTGCTCGCCATCCTCTAAGGATGAAGATGTTGCATTGCCTTGATAATGAATTTGACGATTTTTTCTATCTAAGCGCGTGGTAATTAACTCTTTACGAAAACGCTTAATAGAAAATATTTCTGGCGCTAATCCAGTTGATTCAATCAAGCCTTCACTTTTTTCAGCAATCAAAATACCAGTGAGTGGTGTGCGTGTTTCTGAGCTGATAGTGTATTTATCCGCACTCTTATCCCATTCTATTAAGCCTGAGCCTTCTATATTTAAGCCTTTGATATCAGCCCGAATAAAATAAAATAATTTTGCTGAAGGAGGAAGATGAAATTTAGCTTTATTCTCCGCTGCAAATGTTGGAAGAAAAAAGCAGGATGCTAAAGCGAAAAAACACACTAACTTTGCATAATCTGAAAAACGATGACAATAATTCATTCAACACTCATAAGATAAGAGAAAAATTCAACGTGTACTTGTAAACTTTTGTTCGAGTTTATTCAGTACTAATTCTAAGAAACCGCTTTTCTTGTCTGAATAAACAAGCTTCACGGGATACCATTCTTTTTCTGGTGCTAACCATAATTCGAATTGTAATTCCTGACTCTGTTCAACTGGCAGGATAGTTAAATGCCACGCTTCTACCGTTTCATTTGTAAGACGTACCGATTGTTTTCCATTGATGACGACACGCCAGACAGCTGCAGAGCGTGTGCCAGCAATCAGCATACCGAAATTCAAGCCAGGGGTGAATTTATCACTATCACCGCGTCCCATAGCCGCAATTTGCCAAATAACGCTAGCACGGTCTTGTTCGCCACCGGAAGTTGGATAGCTATTAGTGGAGGCAGAAAAGCTAATGGTTTTACGTTCACGATGAAAATGCGTATTGGTTTCTGATTTACCAAATCGTTTTTCTACATACAGCTCTGGTGTGATGCCAGACAGATCAACGCTACCAGTACTTTTATAGTTGAGTACGGTCAAAAAAATAATACCGGCATCACCAGAAATAGAATATTGCTCGCCATTGGGTTGCCAATTAATAGTGCCGCGTCCTTCTACCTTACGTCCATCACGTGCGGCTAATACGGTGTAGTTTAATTGAGCAGGAGGAGGCAAATTTACTTTAGTAAAAATACTTGAAGCGGCTACTGGCGCAGTTTGTTCTTGCGCTTGTGGCACGGCATTCGCTGTTGCAGTTTCTATTCCTACCTCTGGCTTGCTTGTTTCAGTTGGAGTTTGTGCGGAATCAACTGAGGCGGCAGCAGAGCCAGTTTCATTTGATGATTCAGCTGGAGTGGCGCTAGTTGGTGTAGCTGGATCAGTACTTGCTGTTGATTCTGGGGCGCTAGTCGTTGCTGGCGGTTCTGGTACGGGTTGAGGGGGATCAGTTTTAACGGGATGTTTTTTTTGTACACGTTGTGAAGCTGGTGCACGCAGTAATCTCACACTCGTAGTGGGCTCTAATTCCAGATCAAGTAAGGCCGCATCTGAGGGAATAGATAAAGCGAGTTTTAATTCATCTTCTACCCACTGCAGTATGAGTAGGTGTAAAAGTAGCGTTATAAAAAGAATAGCCAAAGTTGCCCAACTCAGGCGTAAAGCAGGAAAACGAAAAGGCGTGGCTATTTGAGCGGGCATAGCATAAGTGTAATGCGATCAATAATATGTTTGAAATATGAACTGTAAATGAAAGTAAGCAAATTTGCGCTTTTGGCTATACTGGCTTTTTAGTGCTTTGTTTGCCAGTCTGCGCTGATCTGCTACGCTATGGCCTTAGGAATACAACTGGCTTCTGACAGTGCAACGTTGATCAGCGATTGATAAAGTCTTTTTTTGGGGAAGAACATGTCTACACAATCTGGCAATAATGAGATACCTGGTATGAATGCCATGAACGACACTATGGAATTTGTCCGTAATATGTGGGGTGCGATGAAAGTACCTGGCATGACCATGCCCTCTCTGTCGCCAGAAGAAATCAATAAACAAATCACAGACTTGAAAGCTGTCGAGTCTTGGTTGCAGTTAAATATGAATATGTTGCGTAGCTCGATACAGGCCTTAGAAATGCAAAGCGCTACGCTCTCCACTTTGCAAACCATGGGTGATAATTTTGCGCAAACGATGAAATCCATGACGCCCGAAGCTGAGCCTGAAAAACAAGAATTTCAATCGCCTTTTTCTAGTTATGCTTATGCAAAACCAGCAGCTGCTTCGGAACCAGAGCCAGAGAAGCCTAGCCCTACTGAACATCAAGAAGATACAAATAATATGGCAGCCCAATTCGCTAATCCTGCTGCATG
>JACCDY011377418.1_pt1 | contig 10866 bp, 15 predicted proteins | sample 7446391 | NCBI WGS metagenome assembly JACCDY01 (sample SAMN15323451, study PRJNA562643) | freshwater metagenome | isolation source: river surface water | place: USA:Blue River Watershed | collected 2017-08-18
AGTGCAAGTTCATATCCGCTTGCCCCAATTTGGGCAATCCATTTCCACTTGGCTACGAATACGTCAAGAATGTCTCCATGGAAGATGAAGTACTTCTTTCCTTCCCCCAAGTCTAGGATATAGTTTTCTTCTACTTGCAGTTTCCCCAAGTGCATATGCATGAATTCATGTAAGAACTCATCGTGATTTCCACGAATCCAGACCACGGGTACCTTTCTGGATATGTCCAGTATCTTTGAGATGACCTTCGTGTGTTTTGCTCTCCACTTGTATCCCTTCGCCAATGCCCATCCATCAACGAAGTCTCCGTTGATAATAAGGATATCGGTGTGATTTTCATTTAAGAATTCCAACAACTCTGCCGCCTTACTCGCTTCAGTTCCTAAATGGACATCGGAAATGATAATTGCTTTGTGGTGTTTCATATTAATCCCAATAGTTTACTTTGGCTTTCTCAAAGTGTTTCAGATTGTTTCTGTTAAAGAAGTTTACGGTCATATACCATAACATTCCTAAGTATCCCAACTTCTTGAATCGGCGCTCATCTTGACCGAAGTAGTGGTCACCGATTTGAAATTGTTTTACATGATATTGTTTACTGAGAATATAATCTTCTGAGGTTTCGTATTTGTTAGGAAATCCACCAAAGTATTCAAACGCATCTCTTCTGGTGAGAAAGAATGCTCCGATAGCAAATGGAGTTTTCTTGGTCATAATCTTATTGATAATGTTGAACGCCCAGAAGAAAAACGATGCCCGAAGTTCTGTTCCGTAGTTTTTAAGTTTCAAGGTCATCAAATCCAGATTGAATGTTCGTATCTGATATAAGGTATCACTAATCACTCGTGGATGAAAGAACCTGACATCAGCATCCAAGAACAGTATGTATGGCGTGGTCACTAACTTCGCTCCATTATTTCGACCCACAGACACAGTTCCACCTTTAACAACCTCAATATTCAAGAGGTGATCATAAAGTTTTACAATAGAGACAGTAGTATCGGTACTATCGGCATCTGCGACAATGATACGGACATCTCCAATATCATGCTGTCGTGACAAATCTTCCAATAAACGTCCAATATACTTTTCTTCATTTTTACAGGGGATGACAATGGTAAGTAAATCCTTCATAAATTTTATGTATAGGTGGAGTATATAAATATAGGAGAGAGATGACTATAATTTCGCCTTCTTAATCAATTTTTCTTCTTTTCCGTACATTTGGCACAACTCTCGCAATTCTGCTTTGTTGTGTTTGTAGAAGATGTCGAGGTAGTCTGTAGCTTCTGCTGAGCTAACTCCATAATGTTCCCTAACCAAGTCAACCAACCACGCATCATAATCATTCTCCTTTTTACCTTTTATATACTTATTAAATTGTTTACCCTTTGGAATGACCCGACTAAAGAACGCATAGTGGAGTTCTGGTGTTAGAGTATATTTTTGTAGTTCATTAACAAACGGAAGTTGATGCGGGTTCATACTAAGGAATTTATTTACCATATAGTTATTATACGACTTTTTATCAGCGTCCGACAATGAAGTAAAATAGTCAGTACTCTGATTAGTATAAATTGCGTCTATATGGTCAAACAGACCCTTCGTTTTCGAATGGGTGTTCTGTTGCGATTGGTTCGTTGTTTTCTTCTTTGGTGGCATTTGGATTGTTTAATTTGAATTGTATATCGTCTATTAGTTGACGAATGTTTTTTGCTTCGATATATGGAGTATAATCTACATATGTTGGATTGCTATCATTGTGAAGATCGTTAAGTCGCCAGTATATATCTGTTTTTTCTCTTAGTTCTTCTATATATTCTTCACGTGGTTTTTGAAACATTTCGTGATTGACTAATTTAACAGATTTCAATCCAGAATTCAATAGGTATGGTTTTACTTCATTATGAAAATGATTTATAGTTTTGATTATATGTTCCATCTGTATTAAATCAACAGGAAACTCATCTGGATTCTCCATTCCCTCACGCAAATATTTCACCAGTGAATCTTGGTCACCCTTTCCATTAAGTTGTGCGTGAGATAATAACATCCAACTTGAAACTTGTTGAGCTATATCTAATCTTTCTGTGAGAATAATATAATCAAACTTTTGCCATGGAAACGTGTACGTTGTAAACAAACTATCATCCGTTGTTAACGAAGTGCTCGTAATTTTCATAGTGTAGTTATCACTTCTATTAACTATTTTTAGTTTCATTTGCAGACTAGTGTTTAACCAGTTCGTAGAGAACATTTCGGAATAATCTATCAAATCAAACTTTTTAGCAAATATATCTCCTAAGTAACTCGAACAAGTTCGTGGAGTTGAAACTATTGCTACTCTCATACTTTCTCCTGTAACTCTACCTTCTGTGGTTTCCATCCATTATCCACACCCTGCAACACTTCAATCTTTTCAATCACACCATCCTTGACATGTACTTTCTGAATGAGTTGGACATATTCTTTGATGTCGTTATACGGAATGACAGGAATCTTTAAGTTCTGCATCATCCGTTTCTTTTCCTTTTTATTACAGACGAAATAAATATACCGATGTTTTGCAGTTTCTTCCTTTCGCCAAAAGGTATGACCAATACTCTTTGCCAAATTTTCTACATTCTTGTTTCCGAACTTTGCCCCAACTGTTCGTGAATGTATCCACAAATCAGTTTCATTTAATCGAATACTGAAATCTGGCATCAATTTAGAATAACCGCAACCTTGATATATCCAGTTTGTTGCCCGATAGATACCACCTGTGTGTGCTTGTTCGGGGTCTGCATAACTGACCAAGACTTTCACCTTCGGGTCATTCTTCTTCATCCAATCAAAGGACTGAGCAATTACAAAACTTTCCAGATTCTTTCCGTATCCATCCAAACAGACCAATCTGGTCAATTCCAATACTTCATCTAATTCTAAATCGTCCACAATACTATCTACGGTTCTATTACTTACAGGATGCCCATAAGTCATACAACCGATTAATTGTTCGTTATCACCAGCAAAGAACATATGTTCAGTTTCCTCACGATAAAAAACCCCAAGGGCATATCGTGTGGAACTGAACTTGTGTGTGTAATGATGCTTTTCGATAAAATCCCGTGCCACAGCCTTACTGATTTCACGGACTGAGACACGGGACTTATCAACGAACTTTTCTTCCATATAACCTCACTTAATATCCTTCACCGCGTCACAAAGTTTATACTTTAATGCTTCCTGCGGTGAAAGCCATACGTCCTGCGGTGGGAGGAGTCGTTCACGGATAACCTTGTCGGACAATCCTGTACACTTCTTGTAATGATTAATCATACGAATCGTGGTAAGTTCGAATTCACGCATCGTAGCGATAAGTTCGTGCTCCTTACCAACCTGACCCCACGACCACTGGTGGGACAAGATACTGGTATTCGGTGTGATCACACGATGCTTCTTTTGACCGGAAATGAACGTCAGTAATCCAGCCGATGCGATACATCCCAAACCAACAGTACGTACAGGAATCCTACTTCCTCGCATTACATCAATGATTGAAAATGCTGCGCTGAGGTCACCACCGTAACTGGTAATCATAAGGGTAAGGTGGTCGAACTTTTTACTCTTGTTTAAATTTGCCTCAATAATCCACGACACCACATCCTTTGCGACATTTGTATTAAACTCATCACAGAGGTAATAAATCCCAGCATCACGCATATTTGTCGTGGTGGGTGGCATCATAGGTGATGGTGCGTTTGCCATATTACTTCTCCAGGGTTAGAATCGGCTTCTTTGGTGCTTCTTCAACCTGCTCTTCTTCCCGACCCTTTGGAAGAACTGGAAGGAATTGCTTATTGATGAAACCACACGCATTACATGCAAAGGTTGGAATAGGAACGATTGCTTCTTTACCCGTAGGTGAAACGAGTGCGGAGATACGCTTCATCAACATTACCTGCTCAAAGGTGTAGTTTCCACACTTCTCACATACTACATCTTCCGCCTTTGATAAATCTACATTCATCTGCGGAGCCATCGGAGGTGGACCACCAAACTTGTCTCGTGCCATAACTTCCTCAACTATTCAAAATGTTATATAATGTAGCTACGAAGTTAATCTCTTTATCAACCACGAAGCTATCGCGATACTGCCCCTCAGCAATTGCCAAGATACCCTGGGGGACTTTGGTAGGTGCGTAATCTTGCACCTTGTCAAACAATACTCTGTATAACTCTGTAAAGTCCTTTACATTACTATCTGCTACAATCTGTCGTACACCATTCACTTTGTCTTTGAGTGGAAGATTGCTTGCTAATACATCCAACACCTGCAACTTATAATCACCTGCAATAATCTCATCCACGTTAATCTGCAACTTCCCGTCTATGACTTGAAGTTGTGAGTTGTTCAATATTCTACGGATGTCTGGATAGTATGAGGTGACCAACGCTGCCAAGGTTCCTTTCTCATACGAAACATTCTCTGTATCCAAAATCTTCATTACATGCACTGCCACTTCCTTCTTGGACGGTGGAGTGAGCTTAAAGACCTGTGACCGACTGATGAGTGGGTCAATAATTCGTTCCACATAATTACAAGTCAAAATGAAACGAGTATTCTTGCTGAACACTTCCATTAGATTACGAAGTGCTGCCTGTGCCTGTGGAGTAATAAAGTCCGCCTCGTCAAGAACAATAATCTTCATCGGTTTAAAACTCATTGTGGCGGCGAAGTTCTTAATCTTCGTTCTGATTGTATCCACAGAGTTCTCATCAGATGCGTTGATAAAGAGATAATCACACTCAATATTCTTCACCAATATCTTCGCCGCGGTAGTCTTACCAGTACCCGCAGTTCCACAGAATAGGAGATGTGGAATATCTTGGTTCTTGATAAACTGCTCTAACTTAGCTTTGAGATTATCATTACCAATATAATTTTCCAAAGTATCAGGACGATACTTTTCTACCCACAATGTATTTTCGGTCATCGTCCAACCTCACCCAAGTAAGTGTTCTTGGCTTCATCCCAAGTCATTTGCACCATCTTACGATAATATAATGTTTCACCATTTAATCTGTTATTATCATATAAATTAGTGTATCTTTTTACTGCTTTTTCCTTCCACCATAACATAACACTTTCAACATCGTTTGTCAATCGGCTTGACAGAACTAACTTATCATCACCAATTTCTCCACGAAGATATTCGCGGGTATTTTCATAAAATGGTGCAAAATAGACACCACGTTGAAATCCATGTTCATAATCCGTTGCTTTAATACCTAATATCTTAAACAACAATAACATTGTCTGTTGCTTCGGACCGGTTGGTGGGAACTTATGACGAGACTTCTTATCATAGACTTCACCACTTGAATGCACGGAATAATTATCACTTTCCAATTTTGCTACCAATTGTTCTTTTGTTGGTGCGATGATACGAACAAACTCATCCGCACATACCCATTCTTCACCTTCTTGGGTAATATCTGCCACATATGGAATAGTTGCTTTATCAAATCCTTCTGAATAATTCACCTTTAGGTAATTTGCCCACTCACCGAAAATAGCATCAACAGGTTTTAATGCAATCTTTCCGGCAGTGACACCAAGTTCTTTCCAGAAGGGAATGCGTTGATACATACTGTGCGACCCATATAGTGAGGTCGTAGTCATACCCACCAACGTATTACCGAACTTTTCCTTCCAATAATCTCGAACTTTACTGGTAGTCAATAACGATGCCACTAACTTTCCACCCAAGAAGTTATACCCGAACGGTTGAGTTGGAACAATCGTGGTTCCAATAGCAGTTGAATTGAGTAATCCGTCCTCAAACTTATTTTCTTTAGTCCAACCTATCCATTGGTCCCGAACACCCACAGATGCGACATCCGAACCTACTGCACAAACACCAAGATACTTGCCTGTGTTCTTATCACGAATAAGAATACGAACCAAACGACCTGGGTTTGCAGTAAATTCAAAGGTAGAACACATTACACGAAGATACTTCCAATCAGTAAAGGTTGTATCCTCCGGTTCCACGATAACAACTTCGGGGTCAAGGTTATTAATTTCCTGAATGGTCAGATCTTTATTTGTTATATCCGTTGGGCGCCAAATTTTAGCTTCCACAATCTGTGCCAACTGAATATCTCTGGTGTTATTAAATCCACCAGTAAGTTCTATCCACTTCTTATACAATGTATTTTCTTGCACCGATTGGTTTTTTAGGAAAGTCATATGTTCTATGAACTTCTTCTTTTCTATATCAAAGTCAAACGATGCCCCCTCACCACTAAAGAAATCCGTGGCAGAGGTGTTTAAGACAACACCACCCTTCGGCGGTTTCTTTGCCGAGGGGGTTTTAGGTGCTGTCTGCTTTGGTGTATCGTCAAACTCAAAGAATGACATTATGAAGCAGTCTGGATTTGGACGAGATAGTAATCGGTGTTATAGTCGGTGACACCGAACTTGACATAAGCCAATCCCTTCGAACTGACCTTTAGAACACCACTGGCAGCTTCACGATTTGCTGCGATGATTTCCTTAAGATAACGAGCTGAGAAATTGGTAGGGTTTATCTTACCATTCTTGGATGTCTCAACATCAAGGGTAATGCGATTGGTATTCATATCCGAATAACCGAGGATAATCTGTGCCTTGTCACCATCACTAATGACCGTGAAAGTTTCGACATCGGAGAGGGCACCCTTGGCCTTCAAGAAGGTATTCATCACCTTCTGGTCAAGTTTGATTTCAATATCAAACGATGGGAGCTGCTTCAGGTCGGGTGCTGCGGGGATAACAGCACTGTCTGCCAATACATAATCAACCTTTGCATTACTATCGGTAAGATGGATAGCGGAAACCTTGCCATTGTTCTTTTTGGTCGTAATTTCAATACCCTCACCAAGAACAGACAACATTGAAGAGAGTTGCTTCGTATCAAAGATACCATATTCACCCTCATCCAACTTTGCATCCTTAACAGTAACGATACCAAGAACATTCTTGTCATCGGAAATACACTTAACAGTAATATCGTCACCATCGGATTTCCACAAGACACTTTCACACGAACCACCAAGATTATACTTGGCAATAAATCTTTCTAACTTTGACTTTTCCATAACCTTTAACCTCTGTTGTTTAATTAAAATTACACCAATCACCATAACTATTTGGTCTTACTGAACTAAAGTCTGCACTCACACTTGCAGATAAACGTTTACTCTTGGGTATACATTTATGATATCTTCTGTACGGAATATACAACACATCTCCAGGAAGTAAAGTGTGCTGAAAATCGACAGTAAGTATGCCGTCATCAGTACAAATCACTTCGTTCGGATTACCGTTCCATACTTCACCAAATATAGTCCAATCCGATATTCCGTCAAGTTGTAAAATTAAAACATATTGTGAGTCTGCATGAGTACGGAATGATTTTGACTTACTATCAATACCACCATATACATTTGTTGTTACGTATTTATTATGTATTAATGAAAATATATTCGATGCGTAGAATAAACCTTTTGTATAACGTTCCATAGAATTTAGTATAAAAGAACTTCCATTATTTATCTGTTCAAATATACTTTTCGTGGGTGTGGAATTTGTATGCGTACTTATGTACGTTTCCTGCTTCTGTTGATTATCACCAATAATAACAATTTCTGAGTTATGTAAATTATCATTTATGTAGTGTTCGACATCTTCCCACGTAAGAATGTTTTCTGGTGTGCATGAGTTTGTCCACACAAATGCACGTTCATCGTTTTCTACTATTTTTTCAAACACTTCATCGTTTACCATCTGTCCCATTCCTTACGCCACATTCGTGATAATTTACCTTCTGTAAATCGTGCGAAGTAATCGTATCGTTTTCCATCTATAAGTGTATCACTATAGAATATAATGTCCCCATGCAAGTCTGTCAAGTAGTGTCTGCGATAAGTACCTTCTATTTTTTTAAGACTTCCACCGATTGGTAATTCTTTATTTTCTACCCACTCGTATTCCCAAACATCTCTATATAATTCACCATTTTTAGTTAAAACATAATGGTCCATACAATTATCAAATGATTTTGTTTGGAACTCTTCATCCGTAATAAACGAATATCCAGGAAGTTGAACTTCGCACTTTATATAATCAAACATTCCCATAATAATCTCTTACATTAATTTCGATAATGTTTTTAAGGTATCACGATATTCTTCTTGATAATCGCGTGTCCATCTGTATAATCCAAGAAGAAGTTGTGCACCCTTTGCTGTTGTCTTGGTTCTTAACATCAACGCCTCCAAAGATTCATCCAATCTATCTCCCCACTTCTTAGCGTATCCTAACCAGTAATAATATTTTTGTGGATTGTATTGTACGAATTTCAACGTAACATCCGCTTCACCCAAGAATGAACCGTATGCATGAATTGATGCGCTTATTGGACGACCAGATGCTTTGTGTCCGACCGCAGCTTGTGCTGTGTCGGCGTAACTATTAACGATAGAATGATGAAGTTCCGATATTGGATTTAGTACAAACTCATCTGTTGTATGAAGCATATCCAATTCTTCCACGGTACATCCCTTTCCAAATCCCAATGCGGTGAACTTCCAATGTATCATTTCGTGATACATATTACGAACAGAAGTAACTGGATCCTCGTGTAGCGGTGCCATTACTATCCAGCAATTCGGATATTCGTATGCTGCGTGTTGGCAGGAAAATTCATTCCCGTCAGATGCTAGTTCAATCGGGGTGAACACATCCACCAAAGATGTTATAGAATTCCAAATGTTAGGAACTGCCCGTTGTGCTTCACTATTTAATTTACTGAGAAACTCTTCATTATAATTAAACGGTGATTCTAATTGGTCATTTGATTTCCAAGTATGTACATACATACCCGCAAGAGTTTTATAAGGAAATTGTTTCTTTATAAATCCCCGTTCTTTCTTAATTTGTTGATATACTTGGATGTCGTATCCGTCTGGTTGTGCTTGGATGATTTTGCTGTAATCTATTGTCATAAAACCTCTTCCCACGCGTATTGCGCGTTAAATTTGAATGCTCCTACATATCCACCCCAGAAGGCTTGGTCTGGTGATACGATAGAGATAAATGCGGTACCGTTCTCCTTCTTATATAAGTAATAAGTTTCACCAATAATCGGCTTAAAACCTATAGAACTTTCGTATAACATTTGATTAATCTGGTAATCCCGTACAAGTTCCTCGTATTCCTTTACCAGTTCATTATATCGTTCGGTAAAATAATGTTTAAATGTAGGAGACACCACCGCTTTCCACTTCTCAATATCAACAGGTTTGATACTGGCGGGTGCGGATGGTGTGATACCATAGGTTAGAGCATTTGGATTTTTCTTTTCGTCATCCATATTAGAAATCATCACGTTCTAAAAATCTGGCAATGTAAAATGTTGCCAATCCGATAGAAATTGCGATAAATAAAAATGCGAATATTGCGGCGTTCATAATTGATATGTGTAGATGTGTTTCGGTTCGGTTTTAATTAATTGTACCCCAGGGTCCCCACGCTTATATCGGTTGTTGATTTCAACACCATACGGACGGTCTAACATCGTGAGGGTTCGTGGGTGAAAACTCTTTCCATCAACAATAAGTGTATTACCAGGAGAAGTCAATCCCCCATACTTGAAATTTGCTGCTCGGTAAATAGTTCCTTTGTGACCGTGGGTTGGGTCAGCATAACTAATTACGAATTCCCATTCACTATTTTTCTTTAACCACTTTAACGTTCTACTCACAAAAAAACTCTCAGCATTCTTCGGTGTATCATCAATCAAACACAACCTGCGAAGTTCTAAACACTTGTCGGGGTCTTTTGAATAATACTTTTGTGCTGCCGCTGCACCTGCGGGACGGGTATAAATACAAACACCCACCATTTCTGGAAGGAATGTTCCTTCACGGAATAGACCAAATGTTGCTTGGTCTTGAATATTCACATAATCGGAATAATGCCAGCGACGAAGAAAGTTTCTGACTGTTTCTGAAAATGAAATGTGTTCGACCGAATAACCTTGTAATGCCATATTCACCTCATTAGTGGCGGTGTGGGATTCGAACCCATCTAGGCTCTCACCTAGTCCTTGGCTAGCATAATGTGCTTGTAACCTCGGGTAGCGCCCGTGTCACATTATCGTTGTCCCGACCAACTGCGGTGCCAGACCTTACTCGTCTACCTTTCCACCAAAATACTTGATTGCCAATTCAAATGCGTCAATGTGTGCCTTAATAAGTATAATATCCTTCTTCTTGTTATTATCAAAGACACCACCCTTATTACCGTTTCCTTTCCGTTCCTCTAACTGCTCAATCAATCCATCACGGGCATCGGTGACCTGTTGTACGACAATACCATCAACGGTATCCCAATCCAACTCTACAGTAACCTTCGGCATTAGAATTCCCCCCATTCACGAATAGAGACACCAACTGGAAAAATCGGAATACCATCCTTACTCAACTCTTGATATCGAACCGTCAGATACTTCCCAACCAACTCACGACGATTCTTGAATAGGTCTGCCCGATTCTCCTGCGAACCTTCTGGACGGCAATTGAAACGCTCACCAGAATCAGTCTCCAATTCAAAAATGGCGAGGCCAACATCACTCCCGTCACCATCAACAACATTAACAATACGATATTCTGCATCTACGAAGTCCTTTAGTTTAAGAAGTGAATAGGAACGCTTACCAATCTCATACTTCATCTTGGCATCACGAATCATCGTCCCCTCGTATCCATCCTTGACGAACAACTGATGAAGGTGAGCGACTTGCGACTCGTCATGCGCACGAACGGTCTTGACAA